>Ga0209671_1009384_pt1 | contig 10260 bp, 3 predicted proteins | sample WorMetHERISLAND2_2_FD_187401 | JGI IMG/M metagenome (GOLD analysis project Ga0209671, IMG submission 187401) | Marine gutless worms symbiont microbial communities from Max Planck institute for Marine Microbiology, Germany - Olavius geniculatus... | ecosystem: Host-associated > Annelida >... | reverse complement strand
ATTTATGACAATTCCAGAGTTTTATCAGCAGCTTTTGTACGGATGTTGCTGTTTGCTACGTGTCGCACTTCAGCACTAAGTAGTTGACATTGACTGTCTTGAGTCTTGACTTATTGTAGTAAATATTCGTTGTTCTAAAATTTCTTCGTTTGCATTAGCGCAGCACCTCGAAATAACGTCTGTGTGGTCCGTGAATTTCCTAAATGCTTTCCGTGAATTTTCCGTGAAATTTGACACATTCTAAATATTCTGCCGTGAAATCATGCATTTTTTCCCGTTAATTCGGTTGGTCCCTAACTATAGCCCCATGTGCACAGTCTGACAGTGTAAGCTGGTGTCTGGCTGAGGGCTAAGAAAACGGAGATCAGTGCTGCCCTCTGGGCCATGCAGGTTGTGAAAGACCAGTCATTCTGTGTGTGTTTGTCCAGATGACATAACGGAAGCAAACAGGTTGATGACTGACTTGGAACCAACAACACCACAAGAATACATTCTCAAAGGCGTTGTCAATGCAGTGCTTGGCCAGGAACAGGGCATTGTATGCTATTTGTTCTCTTTTCTGCTACTAACATACATTACGTGTTATATTGATTGCTGCACAATGTAATTGTATTTTATTTTATTGGCCAACTATATTTATGGTCATGCCAGTGTCTGCCTGTTCATCTGTAATGCATGTGTTGTGGCTAAATGGTATGTCGTAAGAGGTCAGTGATGGTACTGTTGCATGGATGAGGGTGAGTGAGTAGTTTCTTAACAGCGCATCAGCACAAAATAGGCCATTTAGTGCATACATGGTGAAAAGCAATTAAAAGCAGTTAATATATGTATTAAAAGCGAAGTTAAAATACTTGTTAAGATCAAGGCTATAAAGCTAATGTAAAAACAACATTATATATGATTGTAAAAGTTAATGTCTTTAACATAAGCGATGATGTTGCGAGATGTAACATTTTCAAAAACGTCCTTGAGTGTAAGATATCTTTGACGTGCTGCACTTTAATGGGTGCAGTCTACCAAGATGTGCTTGACAGTGAGTGAAAAATAGCAAGCTTGATGTACCGGTTGAATCTCTGGTTGCATGGATGGGGCGATAATGATAGCTGACTGTAGTAACCATGTCTCTGTCTGCAGCGGTTTGGTCGCAATTTTCAATGCAAAGTTGTTGCATGCATCCATCATGCACGTGCACCAAATTACCATATTCCAGCATTGATAGCAGCGTTAACATTGCACGTATGAAACTGTGTCACCTCTGGGAAATCATTTTCTGTTCATGACCGGAAGTTGGACGCTGGCTTTTGGACGTAGGTGGTACATTCAGTTCACCCTAGTGACTGCTGGGCTTCTTTGTAGTCTTCTTCCTAGCATAGTGAACCGAAAACTGAAGTTTGGAATAAACTTTATGTTGACCATTTGGATGTGCTGTTGAATATGTGTATACTAGATATTTGGTACTGTTCCGTGATTGTGACCAGGTGAATCTGGGACTACTGTATTATTATTATTAGTAAGGACATTTTTATAGTTCATTTTTGCCATGCCCCAAATGCAATGTATAAGCAGAAAGTTGACTGAGTGTTAAAGATAGCTGCTTTTAACTATAGGCCTATGTGTATCGCTTTATCTGTCTGCATGTGCAGAAAGAGCATCTGAAGATGGCTCAGCAGTATTTTCAGCTGGTCGGCAGTTCAGCGAGCGAATGTGGTGAGCCATTTTCGCCGATTGTTGTGTGTCTGTCCTAATAGGCGGCACTAGTGATCTTGCTTGTCTGTCTGTCTGTCTGTCTGTCTGTCTGTCTGTTTATCTGTTGGTCTGCCAGTCTCTATCTCCCATATGTGATCTTAACTCACAGAGAGACGTATGGATGAACAACCAAAATTGGTGTGAATGTTTCTATTGGCACAAGTAACAGGCTTGTCAGTTTTGAGGACAAAAGGTTAAAGGTCAAGGACACCAGATGTCATTAACCTCCAAAAACGAGTCGTTTAATTCTGTTAAAGGTAAACATGTTGTCATATTTTCATAATCATCAATTTGCCTAGTTCAGCATTGCTGATGTTCTCTCAAGCAGGCCCATTGAGAGCCACAGTAGGGCCGGGGAAACATTCTTGCGGAGCTCCCAAACATTTTCACGGGGCCTCTCTGGGGAGAAAATTTTTGAATTTTTCTTTTTAAAATGGTACATTCTGGCGTACTTTATAAATTTCTGGCCGACGGCGGGGCCCTCCAAACGTCGCCAGGCCCGGGGTAGCTAACCCCCCTACCCCATCCTCTCGACAGGCCTGCTCTCAAGCTGTCTATGCCATGGGCATTCCTAATTTTTTTGCATCTTATCTATTGGATTCAACTGCTAGCCGCATAGTGCTTACTTTATGCTATACTGCCACCGATCATCTGCTGATGCCATCTGCCAGGCTTTACCACGTTTACCAGGTTGCTGGATTCCACGTCTTTGCAGGAAGAGTCTGAGATAACATCGCAAAAACACTTGGTTCTTCAGAAAATCATACCAGCTTATTATTTCTCAGTCTACTGTTAAGCTCGAAGGACCTATGCTATTAAGCCAACTTTGATTGATTGATTAATTGATTGATTGATTTATTTATTTATTCATGTATTCATTACACTGTAATTGCAGACACAATCCCAGGTCGTCAGTGCATGGCATCGTGCTTCTTTCTGATGAGACAGTTTGAAGACGTGCTCATTTACCTCAACTCAGTCAGGGTAAATAACTGACTGATGATGCACATGTTTATGATGGCTGTTTGGTGATGTGGAGGGCGCTGTTGTTTTGATGTTTTTGTCACCGCTCATAATTTTATGTCACTAAACATTACAAAACTGACATTTATGCTTCAACACACAAACTGTTTGAGGCCTGTATGCTGTTTGTTGAGCTATATAAAAGATGTCTCACCTTGGTCTGTAAAAAATCTGCTTTTACTATCTTTTAAAAATAAAATTTACTTTAGGTAACCTGGCCTAACCTTGAGTAACTCGGTTGAAAAATCAAGAGTAATAGTAGTAATACTGGTACTAGTTGATACTTGATAGCAGTGGTGAATGACATCGATAGTTGAGCTGTTTTGGGAAGCATGCAAAAAGTTCTCTATTTCAGCAGTGTTTGCAGTCCTAATAAACTGTTTAAAAGAACCTGTGGAAAGCACAGTTATTCGAGCTGGTCATTACTGCAGTTCTGGTGTCTGTGTTGCTGACAGAGCTACTTTTACAACGACGACACATTTAACTACAACTGCGGTCAAGCAAAGGCTTCTGCAGGAGATTTCAAAGAGGCAGAGGAGGTGATTTTTATGTCGCCGTGGTACTTTTTTCTGCTAGTATAGTGGCTGAGTTTTGCTTTTGGTTATAAAAATACTCAGTTGCTAGTTATAAAGTAGTGCTGTTGTTCTATTTTCGTTTGTAGTTTTTAATCTAATGTGGAATTTTCATTTTGGACTGAAGTGTTATATTGGCTCATCTTCACAATCAGATCTGTCAGTGATTCGCTGCTTCAAGTTTGAACAACAGAAAAGCATCTGACTTGTAAAAATTTACTGAAACATTTTCTAAACATTCACTTCTCGGGACCTGTTCTATCACAAGTAATTCTGGAAAAATTTGCTTTTAAAGAAGAATGGAAACAATGCTGCTCATATTTGCAGAACTTTGCAACAGAGTCAGAGTTGTAGTCTTAGCGGTTGTCGTAGCAATTCGTCAACTTTTAACTCCACCCAAACTGCTGTTATTACACTAAGTGCTATATATCCAGTATATTGTTTTGTTGTCCTGGAGATGGATTGACCAAGCAGTGGGTGTTCCAGATCTGACAGCATTATGTGTTACTATTACACTGTAACTGAAATGAATGTTGCAGGTTTTCCTGTTGATACAGAACGAGAAGTTACGTAATGACTACGTTTACCAGAGCTGGCTAGCACGCTGCTGTAAGTGCCAGCTAAAGTTGTTTGTGCTTATAGGTTTTCGTTTTAAAAGTTTTTTTTTATTTATTTGCAACTTTTTCAGACTTCACATGTTAGCTCAAATAGTGTTTGAAGACAGATTAATTTTATTATACTGTATCATTTTCAAACTTTATCATCACAAAATGGAGACAGTTGGCACTTGGCATAAGTTTGTTTTGTACAACAGTAAGTACTGCTTTTTTGGCTGACCGTACTTAAGTAGCGGTCAAGCTATACTGGCATGGTTGTTGTTCGTCTGTCTGTCTGTCTGTCCATCTGTAATGGATGTATTGTGGCTAAGTTTTTGGTTGTAGGGGAAAACTTTTTTGCACAAATAATTAACCATGTGTGTGAAACTTGGGCTTGCAAAATTTCAGCAATGTAGTGCCAGGGGAACATTTTCAAATTGGGGGTTGAATGGATAGGGGGTAAAAAATTCAGTGGAAAACCGGCCATATCTCGGAAACGGTGAGAGATAGGACCAAGGTTACTATTAATCACTAATTGGAAGTGGCATACACCCTGTCAGACGAGATGGAAATCGTTGACCTTGGATAACCTGAAGGTTAGTACTGCAACAGGAACTGTACGGGCTGTAGCACATCTTTCCTAGCAAAGCATTTTTATTGTGAGAAAAATTTGCGAAAACTGCATCCAGTATTTCTGTTGGTTATTCACAACTGTAGCTGTTTATATCGCCTGGTGAGATGACTGCGTGTCACTGCGCATGACATGTGCTATACTAGCATTAATTGTAGCTTTCGAGAGCAGCGTTTTATTAACGTTGCATGCATGTTACTGTGTCACTGTTGAGAAATTGCTTCCTGTCCATGATTGGAAGTCAGACGCTTGGCTTCGGATGTAGGCAGTATGGTTGGCTTTTCCTAGCAACAGCTGGGCTTCTTGTAATTTAATTGTATTGGTTGTTGTCAACTGTTATGTCATTGTAGACATAATGAATCGCAAGCCACGGCAGGCGTGGGAACTGTACATGAAGATGGAGACGTCCAGTGAGTCATTCAGCTTGCTGCAGGTCATTGCTAATGACTGCTATAAGGTACGTAATAATGTATACAGTTATCATTTTGTTGGTGTTACCACTATCCTTTTTATTGATTGATAATTTTTGATCTTATGACATCTGTTTTTATTCAGTTATACATTTTTTACTGCTGTTTTTCTGTTCAAGTAGTGAGTTCTTAGGGATGGGCTGAGTTAATTTTGCCAAAAATGGGCCAAAATTATGCGAGCCCTGCCAAACTGAGGAGCACATGACGTTAATTGGCATTGTCTGTCTTCACGTTAACATCACCATCATGACGTGTTGTTGTTTTTATTGTAAAACTTGCATGTTTTATTATTTTTTGGAAACATTATTTGTGTATAATGTGCCTGGGTGTACAGTGCACATCACTTCTGGAACTATTGTTACTTCTAGTCTGTGTTTAACTTAACCAAATTTTTCTAGAAGAACCTGAGACTGTGTTAGTTCCTCAAAAGTAAACTTTTTGACATTGGAGCAGAGTGTCAGTTGAATGGAGTGGTGGTTTACATTGTAATTATAGCATAATTTCTGCTTGATGTGATCTGGATGTTATAATCAGGGACATAAATTTAAACCAGTGCAATATATTCTCCTTGAGCAATTGCCCCATTCCTCTTTCACTATGCCCTCTCCTTCTGTTTTTTCCTATTCTCCCTTCCTTCTGTACATTTTGGTGGTTTTCCCCATAAATCCAGCTATGGTGTCTAGGGAACAAAACAGAGAAGAAAAATTGATAAATTATGCCCACTTTCCCTATAAAAGGCTGACACCTCCCCCTTACTTTTATGACAAAGCATTTGTTTAGAGGTTTATACAGTGCAAGCGCCAGTGGCAATGCTGTTGTGTTGGGTGCTGTGACAGATGGGCCTGTTCTACTATGCGGCAAAGGCTTTCGACGTACTGGAAAGATTAGATCCAAACCCTGAGTACTGGGAAGGCAAGCGCGGAGCATGCGTCGGTGTCTTTCAAATGATCATTGCTGGACATGAGTCCAAGTCAGTGGCAGTCATTCTTTCATTCATTCTGTGAACAGACAATAACTCTTGCATTATTTTGTTTCAGGAGAAGAAGAATATCTATTTGCCATACAAAAATAACGCAGTTATTGAAAGTACCTTCCAAAGATGGACTGAACTGTCAGAAGAGCAAACGCTCAACACTTTCTGGTTGCCTGTGTAACTCACCAGTTACTAAAGTAAAACAGTGTTACGGCGCCCCGATTGATGCTCCTTGCCATGGCGCCAATGATAATGATGATAATGTGGTGATATTGTGATATTTGGGTCAGGGCCGGAACCAACAGATTAACACCAAATAAGGCTAATGTTGCTGCCCAGAAAATATCTCATTTCTCCTGGCATTCAAGACCGCCCAAGAGGTCCAGGTTTTAGCTTGCGACGAAACTACTGGTGGCGGAAAGAATTTATAAGTGCTACAAAAGATTAAGGTGCCGAGAGGGTGAGAGGTGTGGGGAGGAAGTGTCCTCCTCCCCATTCGACTATGGGGTTTCAGGAGCATTGCAAGCTCCCTCAGTGAAATATGCTGTGTAGCCTGAACTGAAAAAGGATTTTATGCATACTTCAGGTCAGAGAAACCATTTGGGAATAAGCCAGGACCCACATTTAGTGTCATCCTGTGCCATCTGTGTGTGAACAAGAAAATAGAGAAAATATTTCTTGCCCACACCGTGGCTGTGGGCCCAATGCTGCAGCATCAATAAATAGCACCCATCTAAATACGGCAGTGATTTGGTTGAGTGATTATATGCTGTAGTTTGTGCTGTGTACTGTTATTGATCGGCTGCAGGGATCTGCTGCGTGAAGTCATAGAGATGCTGCACAGCACGGCAAACCCACAGGTTGAACCGATCGTGCGAACCATGAAGAAATGGGCCAAGGACAATCACATCGCCATCTTGTGAAAACAGCAAACTGAGATGGAGACTCAATTGCTGTTATCTTGTTAAACTTATGTTTATCTATTCGAATAAGCTCATAGGTTGAAACAGGAACTTAACAAGCTGCAAGAATTTACTAGATTACCATGTTCATTCGATGAATTCTTATAGTTTGTTATGTCTATCTCATATAAGAATAACTGGATAAAAAACTGTGCATCTTAATAGTTATAGTCACTTGTTAGTAGCTGAAGAATGTATCCAGATTTGCTGCAGTTGTTTACATGTACATATACAGGTTAGCTAAGTTTATTGTTTAATTGTAAGTACTGCTGTTGTTTTAATTAAATGATGATGATTTAACCTTTTTGGGTTCATTAATCAGTTTAATCCTATTGAAAGTTATGTCACAGCCAAAAATAGGTCCACAGAGATATGCTAGCAGTTTAGGGCAATCAGTTTACAAAGTTTGCTAACGTGTACTTTAAGCATAATGAGAGTTAGACGTAGGCTAAAAGTAGTTTTCATTAACAAGAAGACCAGCTTTCGTTAGCATAGCCGGCTGTATACTGTCTGGCAACATGCAATTTTTGGAGGTGAGGGGATAAAGGGGGTTGGGACCTCCATTTGGGATAACATGTGGTGGGGTTTGACGATTAGGTCATACTGTTGGATATCACGTTGGTAAGTTCCTATAGGCGGCCAGGAATGACTACGTTGTCTGCAGTGGTTTGGCTGCAATTTACAACTTAAGTATTTGGCGAATGGATCAGCACAAGTCCGATGGGGAATGAGAGGTCGGCAGTAAAAGCATATAGGCCTACGCATTGTGTGACCGAGCTTGTATTTAGTAGGCTAGAAGAGCATTAATTGTAACGATTCCGCTAACACCGTTTGGCTGTAATTAGTGATGGCAATCCCAGGATTGGATTCTCAATCCCGGGATCCGGGATTGAGAAGTTTGTAATCCCGGGATCCCGTTTTGGGATTAGGCTTACAGACTGATCGTTATTTTGGTATCCCCAATTGACATATTTTATGCACAGGGCCCCCACGAAAGGTAGGCCTATATCCGAACTGTAGAAATGTGACAGTGACTGTCAAAATACTAATTTCCGTCGACAGCAAGAAGTAGTAATTTAGCGCTCATAAAATATTTTATTCACCAGATGGCAAAAAGTTCTTATGTCTGTCATTTAATATGCGAAAAAGTACAATTTTAACCAATTTTTGTAATCCCGAAATCCCGGGATTGGGACGCTGCCAATCCCGGGATTCGGGATCACGGGATTGCAATCTCTAGCTGTAATGCGTCATTCATGCGAATTTTGGGAGTATGTAGAGACCCCTATTTTGAGGGAACAGGACTGGTGACTGGTGTTTGACAATACAAGCGTTACAGACAGACACAATCTTGTGCCATTAGCATGACTGTTAGTACGGTCGGCTAAAAACTTAAGAGCAGTCAGAGATGTTTGCAGTGCGACTGCCAATCTCGTTTAGAATCTAAGGGTCGGTTTAATCTGCTGAGCTGAGCTGATCCGCTGATCTATTTTCTCAACCTCTGATTGGGCGGTGACGGTCACGTGATCCAAATTTAGATCAGCAGATTAACAACAACAACTTTCTTCAACCGTTGTGGTTGAACGAATATATGTGCATGGTTTTCTCGAGCCCGGATGGTGTGATATTGTACAGAAGAAATATGATGCCTCTAGAGCAGCTTTCTTAGAATGGGTCTCCTATGGCAGGCCTCGTACTGGTGCAGTATTTGAGCACATGTCAAGATGTAGGGCTAGATTTAAGCTTGCTCTGCGATTTTGTCGGCAGCATGAAGAGCAGCTTAAAGCAGATGCTTGTGCTAAGTCACTTCACTTAGGTGAGGGTGGTAGATTTTGGCAAAATGTTAAATGTATCAGTAATGGTAAGGCTACAAAATATGACAACTGTGTTGCTGATGTTACAGGTGATAATAATATTGCTGAAATGTGGAAAGATCATTTTGCTGGGTTGTACAATTCGGTTGCAGACAGTGGATTTAAGGGTAAATTTTTTGAACGAGTTGCTACCACTAAGAGTAGTGACCGACTGTGTGTTACACCCCAGGATGTAGAAGCCGCATGTCGGCAACAAAAGAAAGGTAAAAGCGCTGGTCTTGATGGGCTGCATATGGAAGCTTTTGTGCTAGGCTGTAACCGTTTATTTGTGCATCTCAGTGTTGTTTTTAATTTGTTTTTGGCTCACTGCCATATTCCTAGTGAGTTTATGCAGACAGTGATTGTGCCGTTGGTTAAGTCCAAGACTGGTCACATGAATGATGTTAACAACTATCGAGCCATTGCTCTATCTAATGCTGTATCAAAGATTTTTGAGTGTATCTTGCTGCAGTATATTAAGACTAATTCTGATGCTGACATATACCAGTTCGGATTTAAGGCTGGTCACTCCACTGGTCAGTGCACAAATTTGTTCAAGAATATTGTCAGGTATTACACGGACAATGGCAGTCATGTTTTTGTGTGTTTTTTGGATTTCTCAAAAGCATTCGATAAAGTCAATTATTGGCATCTGTTCAATAACTCCTAGATGATAACATTGCTGTTGATCTGGTCTCTGTTCTTGCTTATTGGTACAGCCATCAGCAGATGTGTGTCCGTTGGAAGACAGTGACCTCTGATCCGTTTTTTGTAGGTAATGGCACTAAGCAAGGTGGTGTATTGTCACCTTATCTATTCTCGCGCTATATTCGTGAGCTTATCGCAGGTACTAATGCTACCGGTATTGGCTGCAATGTTGGCGGCACATTCTATAATATACTAGCTTATGCCGATGACATGGTGTTACTTGCACCAAGTTGGTTTGCGCTGCAACGACTTATTGATTTATTGTCTGTGTTTGCAGTTGATATTGATATGTCTTGCAATGTCTTAAAAACTGTGTGTATGATATTCAATCCTGCATGTAAGTGCAAGGCTGTGCCCTGTATGTTTCCTGAGTTCACTCTTAATGGTTCAAACCTTAAATATGTACAGGAGTTTAAATACCTTGGTCATGTGTTAAATAATAAACTGTCGGATGATGATGATATTAAACGTGAAATTCGCTGTATGTTTATTAGAACGAACATTCTACTGCGTCGCTTTGGTAAATGCTCGGTTGCAGTGAAATTGTCTCTTTTTCGATCATACTGTTTGTGTTTTTATAATATTGGGTTGTGGTGTAAATATTCCTCTACTGTGTATAAGCGTATGGAAGCATGTTATAATAAGTGTATTAAGTCGTTTTTTAAATATCGCCGGCTCGACAGTGTGACTGGCATGCTAAATGAGCTTGGTTTGTCTCCTTTTGAT
>Ga0209671_1009383_pt1 | contig 10260 bp, 3 predicted proteins | sample WorMetHERISLAND2_2_FD_187401 | JGI IMG/M metagenome (GOLD analysis project Ga0209671, IMG submission 187401) | Marine gutless worms symbiont microbial communities from Max Planck institute for Marine Microbiology, Germany - Olavius geniculatus... | ecosystem: Host-associated > Annelida >... | reverse complement strand
ACTGCTAAATGGGAGACAAGGCTTAGATTAAGAACTTCTACTGGTTCAAAAATACAGTTTTTGGAGTATACTGGCAGAATTTTTGAAGATAAACTGCAACATGAAAAAAGTGAGATTGTTATTAACAGAAATTTGGGAAACATGCAGCACTGACCAAAAGCACGAGACTGGCAGACTGAACATACACGTACTGAAGAGTATGCGGTCACTGTGAATAAAATGGCAGGCTTGTTAAATCACAAAGGCCAGAAACAAACATATCATTCAACACGCCAGATATCCAACAGATCTAACAAAATGTAGCATCGTACAGATCATTCACTGCATTTTTGGTCTGAAGTGTATTTTGTTTACCAACACGCTTGCTGTCTATTATTGTATTATTGGTAGTTTTTTTTGAGTTTATATTTCACAAGGTAGTGTAGCTACACAGTTAACGTGTGTCGGGACATTCAATAATCACTTTATTGCTAATTGTCTACAGAATGCATCAGTGAAAGAATTTTGAAAATCAGTTAATATTTGACAAAGATATAGACAATCACAAAGTGGGACGTTTTTTGGGACGCAGTGCATTTGTGAACAGTCTTGGAGACGAAAGCATTCGTGAGGCTCTGAGTCGAAACTGTCCGTTATTGACCTATTACTGCATACTTTTCATAGGCTACAGACGTGGTTCACATCAGTTTATCACTGTTAAGTGTTTCAAACATTTTATAGACTGACGTAATCAAGAATTTTGCATTAGACATGTACATAATGGGTAGGTCAAACCTTTAACATAATTTGCTGACTTTGATATACAGTTATTCAAGTAAACTTATTCGTTAAAATCTCACTTTTATAATGTTTATGCCATGTAAGTCACTGCAATTAATTGAATGCTATTTTATGGCCCGATTACTATGTGATTAGATTTTTCTGTATATAAATGTGATGGAAATAAACCATTTTAATAAACCAGAAACCATTTTAATGCTGGTTTCGTTGCATTATATAAGCCTAAGTGTTGCTTTGAAATTTTATGTTATTTATGGCGAATCATTATCATTTGTTAATGAAAGGATAAGTTTTGTGCCGAGTTGTTTGCATAGGTGCTGAATAAATTGAAGTACTGTATGACTTTTGTACTGTTACAGGACTTGAGTTTTGTTTTTTAGTTTTAAGGACTGTGAATGCTGCAGCATCCTGACGTTAGATTTAAAGGCTCAAAGTAGCCTAGCTCGAAAGTCACACAATAATGACAAATACTACATCAAGAAAAGTCAAGAGCTTTATACAGATTTTAGAAGCTTTAGAAATGTCGTGATGTAGTCTAAATGGGCCTACTGAATGCCGGCAGCCTAATTGCATTGCAAAACCACAAAACTAATTACTTGTTCAAACACAATTGTGTGACAGAAGAAGCCAATGTTACAGACAGGAATAACCATTTACAATTAAAACAATTACAATGATGACTGAAAGCAAAAACAAGAAAAACATAATCATTAAATGTATGACAAAATACAAGCACGATACAGACAATGGCATACGAGTAACTGTACTACTGAACGCTAAGCAGCCAGCCCATAAGCTCATAACAGCAGGAATGCATATATTACATCAAAACATACAGCAAACGGTCACCTACTACCGTTAATAGAGCTGCTGTAACACCACTGCTTTCTATACAGGGTGGGCCAAATAATGGCACCATTTTTCGTACACCTTATAATTTCGCCAAATATTAACCAATCTTCAAAATTTTTTCACTATCTGAATCAGGAAACAATTTGTAATAAAATTATTGCTATAGATCCCACCAGACTTCAAGTGTGTCGTTACACTACCTTGTGAAATGTCAGTGTCTTAAGAGTAACAATTGCAAACAAGACAACTTCTGCAACAATATATTTAAAGAAATTAACAGCAGAAACAACGTGTTTGCTGTCTCAGCTATTGTCTAAAATATCATGTCTCACAGTTTTTACATCAAATGTTTAATGTGTCCGCTTTGCTGCTGGACGAGACATCCAAGACTGCAACACCACTGTCCAATGACGCGAATAACCAAACGCTGCGGCACTTTGCCCCACTCAGCGACGATCGCCTGCTTCAGCTGGTTGACTGTCGTGAATCAGCAACATTTATAAGCCATCTGTTGAAGAACATCTCAAATAGTATACCTGGCCAAAATTAAGTCCGGGCTGTTTGGCGGCCACATGCCAGGCTCGATCAACGTTGATCAGTGGCATGGCTGGCTTAAGTGCATGGTCTGACATTTCACAAGGTAGTGTAACAACACACTTGAGGTGTGGTGGGATCTATAATGATAGTTTTATTACAAATTGTCTCCTGATTCTGACAGTGAAAAAATTTGGAAAATCGGTTAATATTTAGCAAAATTATAAGGTGTACGAAAAATGGTGTCATTTTTATGGCCCACCCTGTATATTTATCAAGCAGTTACTTCAGGTTAGGCCAAAACCCTTAACTGAGCTTGTGATTGGATATTAGAGTCAGTGGCGTCGTAAAAGGTGGGGGCAGGGGCAACTGCTACCCCTTCTCCGAGATTTTAGGTTGTTGCAAAAATTCTCGTGTTAGAATATTTTCGTCCAAAAATACAAAAAATGAGCTGAAAATCACCCGTTTTGGAGAATTTAGCAGCAAAACTGAAATTCTGAGCACCCATATCTCTTTAATTGCAAATTTGAGAAAATTGCAACATCCTGCCCTTATGTATTTTAACCACGACGCCGCTGGTTAGACGATCTTTTCCTGTACCCGACCATCAACCCTGAAGCACTGAACACGACGATCATTAATTCATTACATAATAACCAAGAGAAGAATTATGTGCACTTTCACAGCATGTCTAGTTAGATACACCAGTTCAGCAACTACCAACACTAACTGATCGCTGTTAACTGAATATGCTTCCAAACTGGGATGAAACTAAAAAAGTAACAAAAAAATTTATTCAGTTTGTAAGTAAGTAAGTGAAAGGTAAATTTATATAGTGCATAACGTTAAATAACCTCTATTGCACTAAACACAGTACAAGAACAGAGATTCTGGCGATTTTCACATTCTAACGTTCATATCTGCTAAACAGCATGCAGTTCTAAGAACACACAATCGAACGTTAGTTTATATGAACTGATTACACTTAATCACACACCCATTTTGCAACTAATCAACTATTAAACTGTATATTCATCGTACTCGATTCATCAAAAAAAAACTGTACGGCAAAACAAAGGCCAACAACATAACAACCCAACAATACTAACGGGGTGGAGCATAAAAAGTAAAACATACATTACGCATAGATATTTCACAAATGCTGAATTCAGACATGGTTAGCCTTGATCATCGCAGCAAAGTGCGACCAGTTTGAACACCTTCTATAAGTACATTAGCTAAACGCATCTTGTGCAGTGTTCACGATAAAAAAGAAACCAAACAAAATAAAACGTTCTATAATCCACATTATTTTGCACAACCCTGTAGAGTTTAAAGTTTAAACTCACAAAGCTGATATTGGCAAAGCACAGTGTCTACTGCTGGATGCAGTTGCTATGACAGTATTACTACCGTGTCAATATTAAGCTGATAATGATAGCCGATAGTCCATCTGCTACTGAACAGCAATGACAAAGAGCGTCTGACTGCCGGTAAACTGGTCTCCAGGTGAGAGATGAACGGGCTCTGACACATGCCCAGCCTCCACACATAACATGTTCACGTAGCCCTCACCAAGGTCAGCCATGCCCAGTGCCTTGTCCCATGGGTTCCACACCACTATACAAGTACACAGGCACAGCTCGGCTCAATGTCAGCTATAGGACTAGATTTGTCGCTCCAAATCCGATCCCTTGCTAGTTCAGACTATACACAAATGCCTCTCTGTTGAGCAATACTGGTTTTGCTACCGTTCTACGGCAAATAGAAAATGTTCCATAATATACTCAAAGTACGATTATCAAAGCTGTACAGTAAGTAATTAGCTGTTGACATGAAAAATGCAGGATCAGGATAATAACTTCCATAGCTCCCTAGCAATTTGTCCACTTCCCAGCAGCTAGTCCACTTTACAGCCAGTCAGGCAGCTCTGCTGGTCTCCAGAGCCCTTAGCTATTACGTCTGGCAATGTTTAAGCACAGTGTGATAGCCATAACATGCTGCCGGCTCAACTGACTGGAGCTCACTGCTGAACACCTTCAAAATCTGGAATGTTCTGTGGACATTTACAGTCACTGAACACATTCTTGTTCTTGCAGTATTAGTGCTTCAGTGCATCGGAGGTCTTTTTTACGAGAAAATGCTATATAAATTTACTTATGACATTTGACATATCATAAAACAGTCACTAATGCAGTGTGTGTGTGTGTGTACATGAGTGCTTGCGTACTTGCTAAATGCTCTAAAATGTCCTCAAAAGACAAAACTTTAGGTATTATAACAAGAGCAGCACTAAAACATTGAAAGTAAGTTAAAACAATTTACCTCAGAGCTATACTATGTACTGGTATACTATGACAGCCAAATATACTCTAAGATTCAGCAAGATTGCTGTTGTAGATGAAAAAACCATGCATACCAGTATCGGGAAAGTTGACCTTCTGTAGTGAAATAGCATGCTGGCCAGTTACACCACTAATAAGATGCTCATTGGAAGTTTTTCCATAGACACTATACAATAAAAAACACAAAACAAACCAAGATCAAACAGAAGCTTCTAAAAGACTGGATTTTCATTGAACCTACTGGATGACCTCAACACCGGTATTATTTGCCCACAGACAGGAAAGAAAGAAAGCTACAGAGATCACACATTTCTACAAAAATGGAAAAAAAACGTCACCTAACAAATTTCAGCAAAGCAACATGCCACTTTGAACACAGTGCACACAAGACATAAACTATCTCCCCGAGCCTTGGCCCAGGCCTCCAAAAAATTCATCCAAAAAATGCATATTAAATTCCAGGATGAAGAGAAGAAATTAGCACTGCAATAATTTGTAGTGAAAAACATGCACATATACATGTACATGTACCAGTAAAATCAGTAATTATCAGTACTAACCGATCTACAGGCTTGTCAATGGTTACCAGATCACATGCTTCGATTGCTTTAATGCCGCCCTCAACCTAGATGCAGTCAGACATCATTAATAAGAAACTGACAGTACTTAGTACTGGTAGGGCTGATAAACATAAGGACCAACTAATAGACGATTGATCGTTTGAAATTTTTAACAATTTAAAGTCAATTAAACTTTAAGTTATTAAATTTTTGACAGAACTCACATAAGAAGAAAAGCAATATAAAATAAACATAATGTAGTTTGTCTGTCAAATAGTAATCTTTTTCTCTACCGACAGAATACAAATAAAACACTTATAATTGTGTCTTAGTACATTTGTGAGTGCTGTTACGAAGCTGGTAAGCCTAATTAACGCACAGTATGAAATGGTCAAACTGAGAATAATAATGATAATATAATACAAATCTAATTCAAAGTTCGGCTAATAAACTTCATTTTAGTTTGCAATTAAATCTGACCTTATCAGTGTAAGTGCAGCCACATAGATTTGAAACAGAAGCCTTTGTAACATCTGAAACTCGAAAATACGTGTGCAGCAGACAAGTAAAATCAAATGCTGCACTTCCTGCAAACATCCGCAGAAACCTTCTAAAGATGATATCACATGGCACAGTTCCTTTCAACAGCCACTCAACAGCCTTGAAGTGACTCTCTACATGGTAGGCCAATTAATGAGCGATTTTCACAATTCTTTCACTGACATACTTTGTGGACAATTTGCAATAAAGTGATTATTATATATCCAACTACGCCGTAAATGTGTCTCTACACTACCTTGTAAAATATGAATGAAATATGCATGCATAACGATAATAACAAACAAACATTTTGGTAAGATTGAAAAAAAACACTTCAGACCAACATTGCAATGGTCTGTATGACACAAAACTATGTGGGTTTAACACAGTCTAGTGTCATATGGATCATTCACCACAATGTTGGTCTGAAGTGTTTTTAACATTTACTTAAATGTTTGTTATTATAGTTAGGTTTTCTTATATTTATGTTTCACAAAGTAGTGTAAAGATGCATTTATGGTGTGGTGGGATATATAATAATGACATTATTGCAAACTGTCCGCAGAGTGTGCCAGTGAAAAAATTTTTTTAAATTGGTAAATAATTGGTGAAGATATGAACAAAAGTAAAGTGATACGTTTTTATGGCCCACGGTGTAAAAGAAATTTACACATGACTAAAAGATAACACAGGAACAAATAATTTCACGGCAACATTAAAACAGAAAATGTACCAACTGCTTCCAAACTGCTTTATCTGCATTTTCTTAATAAAGCAGTACAAACCAAAAATGTAATAAATACAGGTAAAACGTCAGCACTGACAAAGATGTTACTGCAACTTATCAAAGTTTATTTATAAATCAGATGCACAGCAACGTTTAACGAACAAACTTGTCCAAACTTTCTCATTTTCTTCAGTCTTAGCGTGTTCAGTCTACAGCAATTAAGGTGCATACGCGAAATAAGTAAGTAACAGACTGAGAGACCAGTGTTAACGACTTGAAGTGATGTCTGAAGACTGGTCCCTCCAAGAACGACTGTGTACGTCGCCCTGAATCTACAGTGCAGAATTACTTTCCACATCAGTCTACTGTAGATCTATATATTTATATCAACTATTAACTCAATATACTAGGTAGTATATGTTGCTAAAAAATTTTTAAAATGCATTTATAAAGCATCAAAAAGGCTTGAAACGCCATTCAGTTATTTAATATACAAAGTGTTCATGAAAACATCATAATTAGTCCAAATATGAACTATTTCTGTATATGATTACATTACTTATTTAATAAATTATATCAAGATTACGATAATAAATATCACATCAGTTGAAGCAAAACATCCACCTTTCTACAACAAAGTTAATTAAATGAGCCTGAGAAACTGGAAAATGACAGTGGCGGCACCAAGGAGGGTCCAGGGGGCCATGGTCCCCCCATTTGAGGCTTGGCCCTCCTTGGGCCCCCATTTAAGTTTCACATTTATAAAGCAAAATGCAGTCTATGGATAACTAAACTGCAGTAAATAAATTAATACTGCTGAATTATTACTAATTACAAAATTTCAGTTATTTATATGCCACAAAGTATAATAAACAATAATTTATAAACTCATTCAGGCTCTGGATGGCAGCAGGCCTAGAAGATGTTACAACACTACATACAACAGCTGGTAGTCTTTTATCTGCTACTAGTTTTTTAACTAGTAGTAATTATAAGCCTCCAGTTCTGCAGGCCTTAAGTTTGTGCAACAGTTGTTCACCACGTGCCAAATTTAAACTTATCTGTACAACTTCATGACAGAATGGTAGATTGTCGAATGTGACTGCGTATAGCCAATCAAAAAAAGGAAATAAGTTGGCATGGATACTATTCTGGAAAAAATTGACAACACATACAAGAATCACAATTATTCTTCTTTATGTACGTACAGGCCTACTTGCTATAAAAGCTATCTTATGAAAGATATATGATCTTTTCTTAAACTGCATTAAACATTAAATAATCTGGGTTTTGCATCTAAAACATAATGTTTTTAAAGTATATTTTTCCTTACAGATCCCATTTTGGTGATGCTGGCAGTTTGGCTGGTGGATTTCCTAAATCCAGTTATGTGCTGTAGAATAGATCTAACACTTCATAAAAAGCCTATACATCAGACATTTTTTTTATTTTAATGCTTTTGTAACCTTGTGGTAGCCTTTTTGTTAGCTGTCAACAATTAAACCAGTATTTAGGCTAATCTACATCTATGCACTTAGGGTGTGTCACAACAAACTATAAGCACCCCTTAAAAGTCTCAAGCAAAATGTATCATTATTCCAAAAGTACAAGAGAAAAAAGTTAGTAGTGAAATGGGTTAAGTGACGAGAAGAAAAATGCAATTTGCCTTCATATGCTTTTGAACCGTTTTGTTACCATACAAAGTAACAGTGTGACCACTCACCTGGAAAAAAAATCTGACAAAGGAAACTTTTTTAGGCCTACCCCATTAGGCTTCGCTCGTATATTATTTGTACACCCCACTTTTCAATTAATGGCGCTACCCTTAATTGAAATCAATTGCTTGGTCTAGCTGGGGGTCTACCTCCTACTCTCCCTGGTGTATTGTTGAATCTTTGCCTGCCTTATTGGAAAAGTTGAAATTTTATGTGCTTTGGAAAGTGGTCTCCCCAAGAAGTACGTATTGGAGGACAGCCTGAATGTAACAAGAATAAGGGGGGGAAGGGTTGGAGTACGAAATGACAAAGTGTGGCCCCATTACACATGTCTTGGCCCCCCTTGGCCTCCCCACTCATAAAAAGCTGGCGCTGCCACTGGAAAACGAAGGTCACGGTCAAAAACGCTACAAAATCCTACAACTGAGAACGATATCTCAAAGACACAGCAATGTTATAGGCAATACTATGAGACATTCTAAAGAAAAAACATCTTTTACAAATTGCCAAGCACAGAGTAACGAACTTGTTTCCATTCCACATAGTTCGTGTGCTCTCATTGTCTTCAAGACAAAATGAAGCCACAATGTCACCATTTTCATTCTGTGACAAAGAATACATGCAAGGTCAGTTAGCATGCATGACATAAATGGGTGTTAGATAATGATAACATGGATCAGTATTCAATAAGCACATGATTAAGTGCTCTGAAAAAAATGCAAGATCATGTCACAAAAACTCCACAGCCACAGCAGTACAAACAAACAAACAAACAAACAAGTTAAATGAAAAAAACAAACATCAGTTACTTTCAAAATGGCAGAAAATAAACTAAAAATGTGCAGAAAATAACCACATATTTCATACATTCAATGTTAAACTGCTAAAAACAAACATGCATCTCACACGTTTATGATCATTCTTTAACACAACACAAGCAAGCGGCTGGTTTGACAACCAAAATGTTTCACAGACAATCAAAAAAACATTCATGATTCATAGCACCTTGGATGGACTTTTATCCATTGTCCATAGACTAGTTCTTGCAAATCCGTGCTGTGGTCCAAGTTTCCAGGGACCAAAGTTTGCTATAACAACACAAAATAATTCACTGCAAATGTGCACTTGCACAAATCATCCAAACACAAATATAAAGTGTTTAATGTGAAACTTTATCAAATCATCTCTAAGCTAAAGTTGACAAATCACTGATCATAGTGCGAGTGTTGTAAGGACAACTTTCAAAGTATATGGGAAAAGGCAAACTTTGACCCTCAGCCAACCCAAAACCCCTGAACCGATCGTCACCAAATTTGAATGGCGTGATTACGTCATGGATGCCTACCACCAAAAAAAATTTGGGCTCAATCCGCCCAGGGGTTTTTGCTCCCCATATAGGTGAAATATACACCCCTCTTGTTCAAAATTTACTACACTTTTTTGGTTCTTGAACTCGCCTACAGGCGAGTCCGTTAGACCGATTTTTATACTTAATATGTCAAATGATGCGGTTCTGCACAAGGAAGTGCCTTTTAATTGTTACAAAATACAACTTTAATTTTTCACTTATTTATTCAAAAAATTCGAAAAAATTACAATGGCGCCTATGGGGCAGAAGGCTTTAGACTATGTCAGTGATTACCAACTAAAGTCAGCTTGTAAGGGCGCCATATGCATAGCCAAATCTAAGGTTACCCAAATGACATTTGTTGTTTTAGAGAACTGATATCATCACATCGTCCTTACACACAGTTGTAAACTGGTAAGTTTTTTTACATATATATTATATAATGATAAAACACACAAATACTGGACACAAAAATGCTGCATTTAGTCACATGAGATGTTGCAAATAATGATGATTTTAGTTACCTGAACACAAAATGTTTCAAGAGACGGCAGTCACTTAACCTTAACAAAAATTACAGCTAAACTACGTTAAACTACACTGTGTCTCAAAAAAAACTGGACCCCTGCTACCTTTTGCAATAACTCCAACAGTCCTGGCAATAGATTTTGACAAAAATAATCGTTAGAGAATCAGCACTTAATAGTATGTGTTACTTTGCGAGAAATTTTAAGAACAGAGTACCAGCTGAGTTTTTCCTGTGGCACCAACAGTAGAGGCAACTGCACTGCAGTACTCCAACGAACCAACAACGTCAGTTACGAAATCATTAAATTTTATAACGCCAACGTTCGAAGTT
>Ga0209671_1009382_pt1 | contig 10260 bp, 6 predicted proteins | sample WorMetHERISLAND2_2_FD_187401 | JGI IMG/M metagenome (GOLD analysis project Ga0209671, IMG submission 187401) | Marine gutless worms symbiont microbial communities from Max Planck institute for Marine Microbiology, Germany - Olavius geniculatus... | ecosystem: Host-associated > Annelida >... | reverse complement strand
ACACTGACATTTCCATATTTGTGCCTTCAAAATATGTTCCATCAAATCTTGTGTTTATTTGGGCATACGCATATTTTTTGTGTCTCAGTTAGGAGCCCACCAATCAAGCTGTGCACAAGGGCCTCCCGAATGCGACCCGGGTCTCCGACAAAGTCTGGTCTGGTCGGGTGGGTCTGGTCTGGTCGCACTAGTGGGTTTTGGCCTTTACCGTTCACCCACAATACTGCATGATTTGCTTACCATAGTACGTTATAACCCTTCAATGTCATCTAAGGTCAATGATTTTCATCTAATCTAACACGGCGTATGCGACTTCATATTTAGTGATTAATAGTAACCTAGGCCCTATCTCTCACCGTTTCCGAGATATGGTCATTTTTCGTTGGAAATGCACATTTTTCCTACCCCATGTCCATTCAACCCCAAATTTGAAAGTGTTGCCTTTGGAGTAGATGACTGAGATTTTGAATGCCCGAGTTCAACACCCATGGCTACTTATTCGTGTAAAACTTTTCCTATATGCCCTACCCGTTAGCCACAATACATCCGTTACAAACGGACGAACAGAAGGACGACAACCATGCCAATAGCTCGACCGTTACTAAAGTACGGTCGGCTAAAAATGACTAATCTCGTGATTGCGCGTTAATTTCTACGGTTCTGCAGCAAATCGCGCAGAAAAAAACACTGTGTCTGCTAAAAATAGTCGTACCTTTTTCACGCAGTTTTGTTTGAATTCATCCAGCTGCAATGCAGCACACACAGGCAAACGCAAACCTAGCACAAGTTTTCTTTAGAAGAAACATGCCTAACAATAATTGTGACAATAAAACTGGCCATTGTCATCGCTAAAATTTGGTGCGACGACAATCTCATTCGCCTCTGTGAAAAATTTCCAGCCGTCTGTAAAGAAATTCTAACTTTTATCCCTTATTTTTAATCCACGACGTCGATCTGGACAAATGCTTCAGTTTTACAGCTCACGTGGCCTCATACTGCACAGTTCATGTCTGACATAAAAAAAATTCGCCAAGTTACCGGTACCCTAAAATGAATACTTGCGCACTATCAATCAATTTTAATGAAAACAGGTTTGTTATTATAAATATTAACAAGTATGCCTACTGCATGATTAAAGATCACACAATGTAACCAAATGGTTACAAAATTGTAAAAATGTTTAAAGGGTGTCATTTTGATGTATTTTTAGTTGCCGAACAGTGACTGGGCTTTTAACTAATAGGCCCCTAATAATATCTGTGAGACTTTATCATAATGGCCTTAAAACAAATAATGGCATTAGAACAAATAGCACTATTAGTATACTGCTGAGCAAAGTTATTAGTACTCCGTGCACAGTAAGCGCATCACCTGCTGGTTCGTTCCCGGTGCGGAAGACGTACCAGCAGCAGACTTTGATGCTGGACTCTACACAATGTCAGCAGACGGAGTCATCACTATTAAAAGGTGGTGTTATAGCTCTTAATGGAAACCCATTCTAGAACTACGGAGCGCCACCTGCCGTATGGGATCCCACAGTGTTACCTGCTATCTGACACAGGTGAATGACGCCCCGCCTTAACCCCAGCCAGATAGGCCGGTACTTGATTTACCTACCCCGGAGGGATGGAAGACTGAGTTGACCTAGGCAGCTGGTTACATACCGAGATGGTTTACCTGCCCGCAGACAGTCACTCATCCAAGTAATAACCCGGCTCGGCGGAAAGCAACTTCGTTGATCGGAAGAAACGCGTTGCCGCAACGCCACGCCACCAACCTAGAATTCATTTTAGCTCCTTAAACTAGCAGACAGGTAAACTAGTTTGATTATATTTATTTAAGCTGAGCGTTTTCTGCGAGTTGTTAAGGTTATTTGATTTTGATGTCAACACGACACTTTGTGACAGACAGTGGCTTAAACATTCGACACTGCACTGAATGGTGTTATCGTCAACGCACGACTGACATGTATAATTATAGCGTAGGCTTACTGTAAATTAATCTGCATAACAAAAATGATCTGAAACATGACACAATCTCCTTGGATACAATCTATGATGTGATGCCGACCTATGCTGTTGTATTTATTGCGTACGTCAAAGTGTAGACCTACAACTTACTGATTTTGGCATGCTGTAGTTGGCGAGTAACGCGGCCGACAATTGAGGATCACTCAGAGCTGTTGATGAAGAAACAATTAACGAACAAACCTAAAAGTGATAAAACTATGGCTCAAAGCTTTCTTCGGTGACTGATACGACAGTAGTGACGTCACTATTTTTATTACGTACATAATAGGGTTTACTCATCATCGTCATCGTCTTCATCATCATCAGCAGCAGCAGCAATATCAGAACGCCTAGTCGGCGGTAGACCGTTGCGCTGTCCAGTCTCCACCATTCACAAGGATGTGTAGGCCTACTGTACTCGTATAGGCCTACCCTCACTTTGTTCGTGGACTTAAACGGGACAGTTTCCAGGCGTTTAAAAGTCGTCTAAATACTGATGATGCTATGCCGATTTGGTGTAGAATTTCTGGCGAGCAAGACTATAGTGGCCGCTCGAATCTTGGTCGCTGTCTAAGCAGTCATAGGCCTATAGGAGGTACAATGCACATGTAATTATTGTAGCCTGCAGCTCCGGAGTCAAATGTCATGAAGGCAAATGGCCAGTTCGCGGCGTCGGACGTGAACAAAGCTGCGTCGTCGGAATCGGCGAACATCCGTTGGCTGACGTCAATGCCAAGTGCTGACTGCTGAAGAGCAGTCCAATCTATGGCAAACCAGAAAAGAAGCCGAGATGTCGCTAGGATAACCGACCGTATTGGCTGGGTCATCTAAGGTCGATGATTTTCATGTCATTTAAAAGCCAATAGGCGACTTCCTATCAATGATCAATAGCAACCTAGGCCCTCTCTGGCCTTCTCACCGTTTAGCTACAATAGCGCGTAACGGCCTTCAAGGTCATCTAAGGTCAATGATTTTCATCTAATCTGACAGGACGTATGCCACTTCCTATTAGTAATTAATAGTAACCTAGGCCGTATCTCTCACCTTTTTCGAGATGGCCAGTTTTCCGTTAACATAATGCATTGTCATCGATTTATATGTCATTTGAAAGCCAGTATGCAAATTCCTGTTAGTGATCACTAACAATCTAGGCCCTATCTTGCACCGTTTAGCCACAGTACATCCGTGACAAACGGACAGACGACGGACGACAACTATGACAACAGCTCGACCGTTACTTAAGTACGGTCGGCTAAAAAGCATAAAAGCAAGAATGGATTCTTGCCGAACACCGGACGATGTGTGAAACCGATTTGACAGCTTCCCACCGATCGTCACACAAGCAGTTGTGAAACTGTGGAGATCTTGGATGAATCGAATGAGAATGAAGAAGACTTCTTTGCTGCCAATACTACCGATAAGGCGTCGCGTTTGACGGAGTAAAAATGATAAAATTGTTGACTTGATACAATAATAAGGCCAGGATATTTTACCGGCTGCCGGTCAAATAGTCAGTACGTACAATTAACTATGCATAGAGAGAGTACAGGATGTGGCAAAAAAGTAAGCCTCTAACTTCTGTCCATTGTATTTGTCATATATCGACCGATTTGACGCGCGATAGCAGGTACTGCTATAGCGCGTCTTAGCCATCGCAATTCTGTCTGTCTGTCCGTCCGTCCGTCTGGCACACGGGTGGATCAGTCAAAAACGTGCAAGCTAGAATTACCAAATTTTCACTGTCGGCTGCCCTGAAGACTCTAGTTTCAGGAACCGTAAAGCTTTTCCATAAATTCAAAGGGGGTCACTCTGAACAAAAGCACTGAATGAGAGAGTGTGGGAAAAATGTGTGATTTTTAGTGAATAAGTCGCCGTATCTCAATAACGGTGCGAGATAGGGCCTAAATTACTATTAATCACTAATAGGAAGTCGTACATTGGCTCTCGATTGCCGCCGAAGTCAATGACCTTGGATAACTTTGAACGCAAAAATAGGAGGTTTTAATGGATTTTTCGGCGATTTTGGCCTGAAAGACATATTTCAATAGCGAATTGCGCCGAAATCATTAAAGATAGACTCGGACAACCAGTGTTCGATATTTTCAGCCTCAACAAGGGCGCAAAATAAGAGGGGGTGAGAAAAATTTGCGACTTTTAGCAATTAAGTCGCTGTATCTCAGTAACGGTGCCAGATAGGGCTTATGGTTACTATTAATCACTAATGGGAAGTCGTACACTTGTCACTGGCTCTCGATTGCCATTGAATTTAATGACCTTGGATGACCTTGAATGCAAAAACAAGGATTTTAGAATGGATTTTTTCGGCGATTTTGGCCTCAAAGACACATTTCAGTAGCTAATTGCGCCGAAATCACTAGAGATCGACTAAAAGAACCAGCGTTCACATTTTCAGCTTTAAAGATAGATTTTAACAGTCCAAGTCTCAACCACCTAGCTATGTTCAAGAAGGCGTGCGATGCACGCGGTCAACAAAGAATAATTTGTCATTTTACTGCTGTTGGTTCGTTCTAGGTAAAAATGCTTGCCGTTCGACATAAACTTATGATTCCAGTAACAAGAAATGTCGACGGGGTTTTAAGGGGTTTTACTTGATGACGTTCAACGACATGATACTGAGACGGCATCGTTTCGACGTTATCGTTGTTCGAATCTCAGTTACCGCCCAACACTATTTTACAAAGCCGTGGTACTTTTACCCAAAGCCTATTACCCAAAGCCTATCGAGTTTTACTCTATAGGCTTTGCTTTTACCAACAGACCTATACATTAATTTTGCTTTCTAAAAGGGTATATACTATATATCTGTGTTTACCGGTATGTGTCTTGCGGTGTCCTGCGGTTTTCTTGCACATCCTGAAATGTTAGTATCGCCACTTAACCGTTATAATGTGGCTACATAATGCTCTAAAATTAAAGAAAACTTATAGTTTTACTGTTTTCAGCACTTTTAGTGGTTATTCAAAGTGTCCTGCGACTGCGGTGTTCTGCAGTGTCCTGCGGTTTTTAGTTATACCCATTATAACTATTCTTTGCCAAATTTGTTATTTTAGGTTCTGTTAAAAGTAAACAAGAGTTTTTGGTAACATCAAAAATTAATACAAATGGATGACGAGGAATTGCAGGCTATTCGTGCACAACGAATGGCTCAACTCCAGAACCAATACGGGGTAAGTTGTTTGTACAGCGTTTTATCAGCACAAACACGGTCTATTGCTCATTTTCTGTGATATTACATAAACGACTTGCCACAGGAAGCGACTGTTTGATCTGCTGAGAAATTAAGTACACATGAACGCTATATGTTACAACATGACTTGAGCTTTTGGAATCTTTAGCATATAACTGGATCATGTCACTAGCAACACTTGACTTGCAGGTCATCAACAACTCCCAAGTGTTTACAACTACTATCGTCCAAAACTGAACAGTATAAACATTTGTTCTTTGTGAAAGATGTAATAGACTGCAATCATCTGGCGGACAACATGGTTGATGCTGCATTGTGTGAAGAATTCTCGAGCCATCTGGCTCCAGTCCTGCTTATAGGTTTGCTGTGTACTCTTCGGTCCCTCCTGCTGTGTCGTTGCCGTTATTGGTCCTGCAGAATATTTCATCAGAAACGAACATACTTGTATTGTTATTTATCAGCTCAGTAGTTTGATAGCAAGTGATGCATGCAGTGCTGGCAAGTTCTCAGAAAGAACTACCGCACCTGATGGACAACCTCAGCAACGTCACAAGCAAGAGTGGAATGAATTAACATCAAAAAGACAAAAGTTTAATGAATGAATGAATATGTCAATTTATATAGTGCCCAATTAGAGAAGACCTCAAGAGTGCTCGCAGCCAAATAAATGAGTTTTAAGTTTTTCGCAAAATGTATCTCTGGACAGTGATGAAGTCCGCAGGTCGACGGGGAAACTGTTCCAAGTGGCCGGGCCAGCCACAGCAAAGTCCCTCCGACCGATCGTGGTCCTTGTGCGCGGCACGATGAGTGCCCCGCTGTTTGCCGACCGCAGCTGCCACCTGCCGACGACAGACGAGACCGGGGTGCACACATCTGTTAAGTATGATGGCGCCAGCTATGTGTTATGTGTAAGTTATGTGTATATTACATCACGAAAATCATAAGCTAAAGGTACTTTTTGATTTACAAAGGGTGGAATGAGTTGTACAGTTTTAAGTACTTGGGAAGTATTGTTTCAAGTGATGATTACTGTGAGAAAGATATGTGCAATAGAATTGCCATAACAAAGCAAGCCTTTATGAGCAAAAAATGGCTGCTAACTGGAAAATGGGATTTACAACTGAAGAAAAGAGTAACGAAATGTATAGTGTGGAGCATTGCTTTTTTTGGTGCTGAGACATGGACACAGGCCGATAGATAAAGGTTAACAGCATTTGATATGGGTCTGTAGGAGAAAGAATAAATCAGCTGGGTCGACACTTGTAATGAATGATGAAATGCTGCAGAGAGTTCAAGAAAACAGGAGCATCTTGGATGCATTACAGCAGCACAAACTCAGGTGGATGGAGCACATCCTGTGACATGATTTGCTGCTGTGGGATATAATGGAGGGCAGGATGATGGGAAAAGCAACAAGAGGGTGAAAGCACCTTCAAATGCTCAGCGACATCACAGGCAAATACTGTGTCACTTTGAAGAGAGTTGCAAAAGACAGAAGCAGATGGCAGAGGAGTTTGTCATACACCTGCCATTACCTGCAGAAGACCAAAGAGAACAGATAAAGAGACAGAAATACATGCAGAGCTGTTCTGCACTTACTGTGTACTCACTGTGTACAGAGCTGCTATCAATGCTGGCCACTTAGGTAATGGTATACACCCACTCAACACACACTGTGAGCTGTAGATGACTGTGAACGGTTCAAGAGATGACTGAAAACACAGTTGTTTGATTGAGGCTGTGGCACCTAGTGGCTTTCTAATATTAGGTGCCATGCATAAATTCACATTCTTGTTGTTATTATTATTAGTAGTAGTACAGTAGGTAGTAGTAATAGTAGTAGTAATACTAGTAGAATTTTTTACATATGCAGAAGTTTGCTGTGAGCTTGTAATTTGTGTGACTGTCAGAAGTGTTGTAATGGTGCTGGTTTGTTTATATGACTTGTGTTAGGCTGGTGGAGGCCAAACTCCGAACCAAGAACAGCAGGAAGAAATGCGTAGGAAGCAGGAAGAAATGAAAAACAGCATACTGGCTCAAGTTCTAGACCAGGAAGCACGCTCAAGATGTAAATAACATACTGTTTGTTTATATTGATTTAGGACTACTTATTGCTAACTGGTCATAATGGAGAAAACCAAAGTCTCGTGGTCTGTTTATGACTAAAACTAAGTCTCAGAATGCATGATGTAGACCAAGATCTATGCAGGTACACTTTGGAATCTGTTTAACAACATTTGGTAAATTTTCTCATCTTTTATGTTAACAGTGAATATTCAAAGTTGTAACATGATTATGTCAGTTTACTTGTGATGTTGAAACTTCAAAAATAGTATTTGCCATGCTGATATCGTCAGTAGTTACTAGTCAGAGATAAAGTAAACAGATTTTCTGTTAGTCTCTTCAGTGTCTATTTAAATAGACTTGAGTAGGCCAGATGTCTTTTCTGTTTTCCTTGTTTTTCTTGTGCTTTCATGCTGACTGAATTGATAACACTTTTTTTGTTAAACGATATCTCAGAAACTATGAATCTGTGATAGTTCTGAAGCTGCATGTGTAGATAGAGTACTGTATGTGCCTGTCCTAACATTGTTGATTTGGATAGAATTAATGTTTCATGAATTGTTATGTATAACATTTGTAACAGTGAATACAATCGGCCTTGCAAAACCAGAAAAAGCGAAGATGGTGGAGTCTATGCTGATTCAGATGGCACAGACTGGGCAGATTCAGGGCAAGGTTATGCAACAGCTAACATTAATACTTTTGTAACACTGTTTAACATTGTGATTTAGTGACTGTTGTCATTGTATTTCAGATGCATCTTATTTTTTACTCATTGCACTACATTTCTAGCGTAGCAAAGAGGAGTATATGAAATCAGTGTAATGTATTAAATTATTAATATTGAGGACCGACCGACGACCGACCTCCCTTCCTAGAAGAGCCTTCCTGGAAGAACTTCAAATGGCTATCTCGATAACGGTGCAAGATAGATGCATGGTCACAATGGACCACCCATAGGAAGTCGCCACCACGAGTCAAATGGTCTTGTGACTGATGATGTCACGTGACCCCAAAAGGTCAAGGTCGTGACCCCGTTATCTTTGAGGCATCATATGTCCATAACGGTGCCAGATAGATGCATGCATTGAGGTATAACAAGACAAATGGCAACTAGCATCATCGACCATTATTGAAATTTTTCTCCTCAGTTCGTAAAATTTGGCAATATTTTACGAACTTCAGGGAGACAATTTTCAATAACGATCTCGACGCCAGTCACTATTAGTGTAATGATAGTTTGGTTTTAAATAGACGCTGTGTCTCTAGTACATACTAAAAGGAAGAAATAAGCACTTGGAAGAATTGTACAGGAGAAAATAATGCACACGAAGAGTACATTAGATTGGTCACAATCTAATAATATTTCTTGTTTGTTCTTGTGCTGCATTTGGTAGTGGTTGTAAATACCGTAAGTACGAGTTTCCGAGTCGGGAATTCCATTCGGTTCACCTTCCAACTCATATTTACTACTCCGAAATGCGTCGCTTTCAACAGCATGACGATAATTCTGACTTCACGACCTTAACCGTTGCAATGGCGGCTGCAGCAGATGAATTGATCCGTTTGATAGTTATTTTGCGGCAAAAGATGGGTAGAAACATTGCAAAAGTTTGGCAGATGCCTGATAGGCCTACTTTCAGGCAGTATATAGGTCAACATTACCGAACACATCCTACTCGTTCTTACCAGTTGCAAATTGGTATATACCGTAATTACGAGCACTGCTGAACGCAGCATTATATTCACTTATCGCTGGCGTGAGTCCTTATTTTTATTGCTGTTTATGGATTAAATATTAGCTGTCATATAGTATGAAATTGAAATGGTTGTGCTTGAATGTGTGTGTTCCTTCAGTGTTTTAGTGCTGCTGATTTGTTTATTTGGTTGATAGCAGATAAGGCATCTGGCTCCATCAGTTCTAAAATGAGAAGGATGGATCAGTGAACCAAAGCCCAAATGTGTGTTTTATGTGTAGTGTATAGTTGGGTGGCCGTTAGAGTCTATATTTGTTGTTTTTTAGTACATTTGTGCAGCCTTCCTTCAAGGTCGAGGTCTTGCTCATTTGTTCGTCCATCTGACATAATTATATGGGCTCAGTGGCTCACAGTGTGAAAGAAAAAAAACTAAACCAGAATTAGTGTAAACTTTCTTTAGGACAGGAATAACTGATGTATTAATTTTTAACGCAAAAGGTATAAAAGGTCAAAGGTCAGGGTTAGCCTTTTAGGGTTGTACAATGCAGTGCATAGCTAGGTGGATTCCCATAAGTTGGCTCTGATCCCACATATTTTTCTAGTAGTTCAACTGTTCAATACTGTCTGCATTTTAGTGACAGAAATTCAGTGCAGTATTGCTAAACAGTGATCTGATGATCAGTGGATTTGTGTCCCGCATCCTTGGATTTAGTACTATATTGATGTGTTATATGTCTGTGTGTTGCAGACAAAATTAGACAAAGATAGCAGATTTAACAGTTGAGTTACTACCTTACTGTAATTTATTGGATACTTTAACAACCCTAGATTATTCTGATGTTACTCTGTGAATAGCTGATGGTGTTTATTTGTCTCATAACAGCTTGGAGAGGAGCAACTGAAGTCATTGTTGGAACGAGTGAATGAACGAACTTCAAAGACGACGACAGTCAAGGTAAATGTGACATAACTGTAGCAGGATTTATCACACCTTACACCAGTGATTTTCAACCGGGGTTTTGCGGAACCCCAGGGTTCCACGAGCATCTGCCAAGAGTTCTGCAGCTGGCCAGTAAAAAATAAGCTAGCGTGTGAAATCTCGCCAAACAATGTCGTAGAAATACTCATCACGAAATATTTTGTTCGAAATTGCGTTTCTACGCGTTTATTTTTGCATAGACCAACTCTGCTAAATCATTTTTGTTGTTAGTAGTCTTAGCGTATTTGCATTTTTAGGAGCATAGGCTTTCTATGCACGACATCAGGCTACTCAACTCTGAGG
>Ga0209671_1009380_pt1 | contig 10261 bp, 5 predicted proteins | sample WorMetHERISLAND2_2_FD_187401 | JGI IMG/M metagenome (GOLD analysis project Ga0209671, IMG submission 187401) | Marine gutless worms symbiont microbial communities from Max Planck institute for Marine Microbiology, Germany - Olavius geniculatus... | ecosystem: Host-associated > Annelida >... | reverse complement strand
CCCCTGGGCCTAGGGGCCTACTACGTTTAGGTTTCAACACGGTCTACAGTTTACTATGCGAGACAAACGAGGCGTAATACACTGTAGACTATGTTGAAACGTACTTATTTCACGGCAGTAATCGACGGCGTGTTCTGCCTGAGAATGGGTGCTGTACACCGACCTAGTTGACATTTTAGCTGTTTCACGTTTAATCAAAGGTACAATCTACAGAGAAAAAACTAAAATCATAAATCCTTGGGGGGTCCGTAGACCCCTCAGCTCCCCCTAATCGACGCCCCTGCTAGGCTTTTAACTATGGCTTAATAATTAGGAGGCGACTGAGGCGGCGGAAGGTGGTGTTTTCCCATTGTGGTCAACCAAGCCTCGCGGTTTAAGCTACATGGCATTAAGCGTGCGTGACAGCATCATGACTCAAGCGTGAAGGACACGCACTTGCACACACGGGCTGCAGCTGAGTGACTGTTGGCAGGTAGGACGTGTGGAGTTCACCGAGTTCACAGACCACCAGTGACAATGCGCCAACGGCAAAATTGCGCATGCATTGACGACCGCCTAGTCTCAGATGTATATATTATCTCGGTCTAGCCCTAGGCTTACTTCGTTTCCGGTTCCAACTACTAAGATTTTATGGCACTAGACGGCGTTTTATGTGATGTGAAGTACCTCACAATGTGCGTCTTGAATGCATTGATAAAAGTGCAGTTAAGACAGCAGTTAGGTGGAGTTCCACTTATCTAGGCCTACTATCCTGTTCAGTCTGTTGCTAGACGTATGATTTCTAATGTCCAATCCACGTAAAAATTTAGTAAGCATTTTTACAGCGACCTACTTCTCACTCCACGCAAAAACTCTTTTCTTAATGTGCCATACGGTGAATATCACCTACCGTCTTGAAAGTGTCAATTAAATAACGTTCTGTACTCCTGCCATTCGAACTCATTAAATCCAAGCTTTGTAGTCGATTGAAGGGGCGTCTACGTTTATTGAGGACTACTCTCAAAGCGTATTACTTTTTTCAAGTTTGGGCAACTTTTTGGACTTAAGGGGAAGGGGATGTCTACGTCATTCTACGTGTGCAACTATTGGGATGTCATCGTTTCACTAGAAATTGACGAGCGATATATATTGTTTAGTGTATGGAGCAAAGCAAATAGAGTGAAGTGATTTATGCAGACTGCATTTAGTTAAAATTAGGAGATGATGTAACGTGTGGTTGTAGACGCGAAACAAACAGGCTTACCTTTTGTGCACTAGTTTCGTAATTCTTCGCCGGACTCCTAATCATTTTATGTTTTTCACGCGCTACAGCTATGATGTACAGCATCTTTAACACGATTGCCGTCCGTTTTTCTGTCCGTCTGTCGTATGTCACGGATGGATTGTGACTAAACGGTGCAAGGCAAAACCTAGGTTGCTATTGCTAGAAATTACATGTTGGCTTTTAAATGACATGAAAAGCATTGACCTTGGAAGACCTTAAATATGCCTAGTCCCATTGTGCCTCATTACCCTCGCATAGACCTAGCACATTGTAGACCGTGGCGATAGCCGCGATATGTATCGAGTTAAGATTGTGCCTACGTCATTCTACATGTGCAACTATTGGACATCTGTTGCGCAACATGGGGTTTGAAATCAGATCCGTCGAAAGGGGGAGCAAGGGAGTAAGTTGTTCCGGGCCCCGCGACATTTTGGGGCCTCGCCGTCGCTCAAACATATAAAGTACACGCCATTTGAAAAAAAAAACAAAAATCAAAAAATTACTCCCCATAATGTTTCCGCGGGTCCCGCTCTGGCTCTCGACGTTTTTGTTTGGGATTAACTCGTGTATGCCTAGCTCGCTGAACTGAGACTGCAATAGTTAGGATGCTGTTGCGGCGGATTGTTGGCGCGCGCGTTCAGCAAGTGCGCGTGACGTCACCACGCATGCGCGTCGTGCGGTGGACAAAAATAGCCGAAAGTCGCTCGCTCGCTCGCTATCCGATTCATGCCTGACTCACAGCAGTACTACGCGCAGTCAACACGCGTCAGTCGTAATCCGTCAGCTGTGGAGTCGCCGTGAAGGTACAGTTGCTGCAACACGATAGCGAGACATCAGATGTCCGGCCGACGGACGCACGAACTGTGCGACGTTTTGACGAGATTGACCGACAAGACAGAAAGCAAGCAAACGCGTCGATTTCTTCACCCGGTGCTTCATATGTCAATCTACTCGAATTTGAACTTTTAGCCGTGTTTGGAATTGCGATAATCTAAGTCTGTGCTGATTTCGAAGTCGCGTCTCGAATTTGTTTTGTCGTTACTCGTACGTCGACGGTGATGGAAACAAGGAAACTGTTTGCAGTGCCGGTGGTGCTGTTGTGCCTGCTGTCGGTGTCTGGGCAGACGTCTACAGAATGTGATGTGAGGACAACAACGAGTCACAGGGATAGAGCGCTCAAGATCGGTGTCATCATACCGCGCCGTAACAAATTTCCGTGGTCGTTACCGCTGGCGGGTCCCGGCATTCAGTACGCGCTGGAGACAGTCAACAACAGGACAGACTTCCTGGCTGCGGTGTCCAACCTCACAGTGACGTGGGGCGACTCGCGCTGCTCAGACGTCTACGGACCTTTGGTGGCGTTTGACATGTATGTCAACGAGTCAGTCGATGCTTTCATAGGCCCCGGATGTGACTACGCCGTCGCACCGATCGCACGCTTCTCTGCGTACTGGAACAAGCCGGTCATCACTGGCGGCGCTCTGGTTCACGCCTTCAGTGACAAATCCGAATATTCGCTGCTGACGCGTATCTCAGGCTCCTACGACAAGCTCGGTGTCGCCATCGCTTCTCTGTTCTCCGACTACAACTGGACGATCACCGGCATGATGTATCACAACCACCTCGAAAGTCGCCGGCTCGGAAAAAGCACCCAGTTCTTTATCATGGAAGGCATTTACCAAAAACTGTTGCTACGGTTCAAGTACAGGTACCCGGACCGGCAGTTGTGGCAGGCAGCGTTCGACGAAAATTCACAACAGAAAGAAATGTTTTTCAACGTCGAAGCATTGCTGAAAGACGCGTCAAATTCCACTCGCAGTGCGTTTAGATCTTTTTTTATCCTTTCATTTGATTTTCGTGCTTTCAAACGGCGCCACCGGGATTTTGCGCAGGACGTTATCAACTTTTTCAAACTTGCATTTTGTTATATTTTTTGTGATTTTCATTATATGTTGCAGTGCATCGCTGTACAAGTGACGATTTCCAACTTTTTGTCGATAGGCCCTAATGCATCGCAAATTCAAACGGCAAACATAGGCCTTTCTAAAAGCTGCACATTACAGTCGTGCATCTAGCGACACGTTGTCCACACAACCCACTGAATTTGCTACGGTAGGCGCGCTGTCTGTTAATCTGCATTTTGAAAATCGATTGTTAAGGGGTTTCGGAGTAACAGAACCCCCAAACGCCATTTCCTATACTTAACGCTCATCAGCCTTACAACAGTGTCAGCACTACCGTGCTGCACTGTCATATACAGCGTGTAGTGTAGTGCTTGCATGAATTCGTCTGAGGTATACACTGTAGGCATTCTACTGAAAGTTCTTGCAGTACGCTCGACGCTATTCAATCAAGTCCCAAATTGTCCTGCTATATTGGCTTAGCACATAGTATGATATCGGAACCAATGTGAATAGACTATAATGGCAATGAATGCAAACTAAACTGTGGTGACGTTATGGCACGCCACACGATTAAAACGCAGCACGACAAGCAATAAGACAAAACATTGCCTGAACTAGGAATGTTTCGCCTCTGTCATGCCATCGGCAATACAATATGATTTACGTCAATTGTTAATACTAAAATCTTAAGCAATATAATCGGTGAATAAAAGAGCACGGGAGCGAAGCGAGTAGAAGGAGAAAGAAGCGGGGAAAAGATAAAAGGAAACATAAAATCAACTTTTATTGCGAAATCTTGCGTGTACGCTATGCAGGCATACTGTACACGCTTGTCTATTTTATTATACCGTTTGTACGCCAAAAGATTACGACTTTCACTTGATGTCTATTGCAAACGCACTGGCTTTTGCCTTATAGTAAATTATAGTATATTGTAGACGACTTCAATTATTTGCGCAGTCTTATTTGCATAAGTTTTACGTAACGAGCGCCGCTTTTGCAAGCATATTTATCTGAACACTTTCTAGCAGTAACATCAAAATTTGCTGGACAGCCGTGTTTTTCTTATAGCTCTGCGAGTGTTTTATAAAGCATTCGATGTGAAAATATACGAATGATGTGACTATATGCTACACGAGAAAACACAGTAAGAATGTGTTTATGATGTCGACACGGACACGCTGAGTGTAAAAGTCTGACCGGCAGACAGAACCGCTATCTCTGAGCTGTTTGCGGACTCTCTTCGATTACAGAAGGAACTGCGACGCGCTTTTAGCGGGCCTTTTGAACGAGTGCCTCTTTATGTAAGCGATCGGCGTGCGTCGAGAGGCAGTCATGCATCCGGCTTCAATGTGCTGTGAGTTTGCGTCGAGTGTATAACAGCTCTATACTGGCGACGTTTCTGCAGGGTTTCTCGCAATGTTTTGTACTTTCTCGTCGCGTGTCCAAAGAGTCCAAGTTGTCTACTGAGAATAATTACTTGATTCGCATATGAGTCGTTTCTTTTGTTCCTCTGTCCGTGTCCGTGGCGTCTCGAGTGATTTGGACGCACGCTGCAAGCTAATGGAGCGTCTAATCACTATTCAGTTCAAGCTGAAATTTGAACGAAAGTTTCATGAAGCATAAGCGCCACTTACTTTGTCATGTTGTAGATTTTCTTGTGCGAAATGCGGTATACGACAACATGTGAAACAAATTCGTACCAAGTCAAAAGCTTACAATAAATTTACAACATTTTGGCATGTCAAAATGTTGTCGATTTGTCATAAACCTATTGTCCACTAAGTTCGTGACAAATAGCAATAACGAAATTCAAATTTGAAAAAGATAACCGACGAGTCTGGCGAGGCATGCGCCGGACAGAGTTAGACGCCGTCCTATCAGCTTCCGGGAAGACGACAGTCCGCAGATTGTCTTTGCATATTCCTTGCTATGTATAGTACGTAACAGAACACAACAAAAGTTTTATTAAAGTATAGGAGCCAGAATGAAATATAGATTGCATGCAACAATAAACCCCCACCGTGGTTAGCCACATTGCCGTGGTGGTGGGGCTTTACACCGATGACTCGAAAAATTTCTAAAATCTGGAGGCGAGGAGCCAACTAAGAGCTGACCAAACTCGTGAGAGCAGATTGCTGCACGTTACCAGTGCTTTTGTGCTGGTTTTGGCTTCACAGCCGTTTACGGCTTTATAGCCGCTACCTGTAACCTTGTGGTTATTCGGGGATGCGCATTGGGCCGAACTGATACGGCCTCAGCGCTGGGCAGGTGTAAGAGCCTGTCCACCCTGGAGGTAAGGTAAGGTAAGGCAACAATAAACGCTAAATTGAACAGAAAAAAATGTCTGAATATCTTAAAAACGTGGCTATTTATAATAATTTATGTGAATGGTATGAATACTTTTTATTTTTTTTTTTCATTTTTGTCATGGCGTTTAAACTTGTTTGAATCGATAAACCGATTTCGATGACGTTTTCCATCCGTAAGTTGTCTCGCTATTATACACTGGCGAAATCGCGTTAGGCGGTAATTAACATTGGCAGCGCAACAGCAGAGTACAACAAATGTAATTAGATTAACACTGCAGCAGTCAGTGTAAAGCTGACGTCAGACTTACATGTGGCTGTCGGCAGTTCGTGAGATTCACCTGTATGTAGTAACTATGTAGTCTGATTGCACAGCGCACCTGTAGTTGCCGTGGCAACCGACGTCCAGTGCTGATAACGCTGTAAAACTCGCAGGCAGTTTTTAGAATTATGTTTTATACAGCGGTATATTTGAGACTTTTCATATTATAGTCAGTAACAGATGTCTATGTAGTTATTTATGGATATCTTGTCGTGAGATGGAGAGCGTGCACAGAAGGCGACTGACGCTGGGACGAGAGAACTAGCAGCGACATTGATGTAAGCACGCAAAACAGGGAAAGTGGACACTTATTGCGGGCGAATTCATAGAAGCAGAAAAGAGAACGCACTGCGTAATGAAGCCGCTTGTGAATAAAGCAGCATATTGATACGTAAATAATTCAATAGACTCTAAATAAGCGCCTCTAATAAACCGTAACATTTCGTCAATCCTCTGCCGCTGGCTGTGATTGACACATTTCGCTCTATAGGGCTTCTAGCCTACAGATCATTATTAATATCGGCGTAGTGCTATTTTTTTCTTTTTTACCGTAAGTACTCGTAGGTCTACTGTCATGCATGGCAGACTGTTTGGTATTTAGGACTGTATATGCCACCTTTGTAGCGTTCTGACGACGATTACAATTAAATAATATCAGTTTTTGTGTGTTGTATTGCGTTGCTGATATTGCGCTCACTTTCCTGACGCTCGCATACATGACTGGGTTGCGTGTCGACTCGAAGTGTTGAGCCCGAAACACGGTAAAAGATGGGGGCTCAATTGTCGACCCTGATGTTATTGCCTTGATGTTTTACTTCATAAGCTATCTTCGCGTTCGAGAAATAGGCCTACTTGATGTTAATGACAGAGATGATGATGAGCCGTTATAGGCATATGCGACTTAATGTTCACTCGCTGCAACAGCTGAACACAGTCACGTGCCTCGTAGTGTATATACTCTGTTGGGCAGTTCTGTTTTCAGCTACCGACGGAATAGCCTAAGTATGAGTTGGCAGATGCGTCGCGGTGCCGGTGTCAGCGAGTTCCGTGTGGATGGTCCAGCGATGGCGAAGCTGAGAGGGTAATGTATTGATAATCAAAGGGTTTGACAATCCAAAGATTTGATAATCTGATGTCGACTGTCATGTAATGGGGTTGTGGTAATGTAGTGGCTTACGGTTGACGTTACACTTAGGGATATGGTTAGGGTTAGGGTTGACGTTAGGTTTCGAGTTAAGGATACGGTTCGGAATTGGGGAAAAAAGAACGGTCGAATTATCGATCTATAATCGCTACAAGGACCGTAGCTGGTTGTGCGTAGGCCTATGTGACTGGGACGGTAAGGTCGTCATGACGGCAGGAGTTCACAGCGCAGACGCTAGACTTATTCGACAAGTGCTTGTTTCAGCGCCGCTCGTAGTTAATAATTGAAGTAACCTTCAGTCAGTCTGCGCGTTAATTTGTAGACGGCGGAAAGTGACGTAAAACTACAACGTCGCTGGCTTATCCTCGTCACCGTCATTGTTTCAAAGGATATGTTTCTATCTAACTTCTGGTCCAACGTGTTTACTGAAGCGAGTATTTCCTATAATAGCCCTGTTGCGATACAGGAGTGAGAAATTTAATAAAAATAGAGGCCTATCTGGGTCGTAGGATTTTGACCTATAGCAAACTCATTTTTACTGTTTCGGATCAAAACCACTACTTAAAATTTTGTGAAATTTGTTTACAACGTTTTGAGTATTTTTGCGAACAGACTAACTTAAAGACGAACGTACAGACACCCATGAAACATAACCTTTGTGACAGGAGTTGGTTGGACGAACAAACTAAGAAAAACGCAGACGTTAACTTGAGTTTTTAATGACTATTGAGTCGCAACTACCTCGTTTTCTCGTTACTTGGTGTTTTATTATTCATTGGATTTACTTACGAACGCTTTTATAGCATCACTGGTTTCCTTCAAGGAATGAGTATCCGACTTACGTACGTGACATTTTGCCGTAAACCGGTTGCACAGACAGAAACAGACGTACAGCTAAACGAGCACAGGGACAGACCGACAGACAAACTGAGGAACGATCAAGACACGTTGCCTTGATTAAGTTGCCTAGTATATCGATCGTGCGTATCAGCCACGTGGCCAAGTCTTGCTCTGCTACTAGTTTCGACATGGCATTACGTCCTTTCTTTCATTTGTCTTATTGATCGTTGCAGCTTTCGATCGAATTTTCTCTCTCGACCGCTTCTTGATCGGCTACTGGCTGTATTGCGAATGCATCACCAGCTGACGTGTTCGGCCAGAAATAATCTTCCTCGGAGATTGATGATCATGACACGTCTCACCAGCCATAAGTTTCCTAACTGTTGATTGCAGTCTGGTGTTGGTCTTACAGTGCAGCTGAACACTGCCAAATTGTCACTTGTATACGAAGAAGCTTGAGCACGCTATAACATTGAATAAATTGTTTTTTTTCTAAACGTGTCACTGTTGCTCAAATTAGCAACTTAGCGGTCTGACGAGAATTCTAGTAAATTTGTAATAAAGACATGCAAATTAATCTACAGCCTTATGTATATAAAACCTCTTGAAATAATTTTGCAAGTTTTAAAACTGTGTATTTATAATTACCATAAAGCGCTCACATATTATAGCGATAAATTTGTTCAACGATAAGAAATTTATTTTTTAGTTTACCGGTAGGTTTTTTCGCTGCGTGTAGTTGGCGCACGCCATTTGATTATGACGTCAGACGTCAAAACGATAATTTGCGACGACACCTGCTAAACGTCTGTCACAGCATTGAACATCACGACATTGTACAAAACATCAACTGACGATTGTTCAAGCTTTTGTGCGTGCTGATGACAAGTCGATCACGCGCTGTAATAATTCGAAATTAATTTGCATAGACATGACATCTGTTATTATTGTAAATAAACAACCTGGCACACTTTTGAAGCGAATAAAATGTTTTCTTTATTTTTTGGTGTGGGCCTACATTTTTTTGCTGCGTCTTTGAGACTGTGCGTCTGAAATAAGCCGGATTATGATGATAGTTAAATAACTGATCAATTTTCTTTTTTAGCTGTTGTCTATTTGAAAATTTGATAGGCTACTTTTATGTTCGTTTCTGCGCAACAAACTGAGCTAGTTAGCAGTTATTAAGTTAGTTTCTTTTGTTTTTTTGAATACGCTTATCGTGTTTTTCGGTGTCGCAGTCCGTAAATTATTCGCAAATGCGCAAAAACGTTTAATGTTAATCCAGTGACTTTTAGCAGTTTTAAAATACCTATCGAATGCAAACCTCGTTTTCAAATAAATCAAGAATGGGGTTTTCGAGGACTGACCTCTTTAAGGACAGCTCGATGACAAGAAAATCGTGATCGTGGCCTTGGCCTTGGCCTCGAAGAAGTCTAGCCATGGCCATGGCCTCGACGTCTCGAAAACCACTGGCTTTGGCCTTGACCTTGAAAGTGCTGGCTTCGAAGTCATTTCTGAAACAAACAGAATTTGAAATAAATTTCGGAACAAAGTCTGGATGCATGCCATTAAGCTGCATAGATTACTCTTCGTCTTCGGCCAGTGCCAGGTTTACAGCAACGAGACGGATGCAGCGGAATCAATTTGATGACCGGTGGTATCACGGACCACAAACGGCGGTCCTGTTTGGAATTTCAATTAACACTGCCGCAATTTCCTGCTACTATAGTGAATCTGTTTCTCGTGCATCAGGCACGCTTGTTGCGAGTGTCGTCGCACTGCTGACAGCCGGTTGAATTTCCGACTTAGTCACTGTCCGCCTTGTATTCTGTTTTAGCCTACAATGCTGTTACACAACTGACTTCTAATTGACCTTTATCTATCCAGGCACAAGTTTAAGTGGTGCATGCATGCACTAATAATTATTTAGAATTCTGTTAAATATTTATTTTTTTAATTTAGTGTTAGTTTATTTGTTTTGTAGGCCTACTATAATCTATAGATAAGTTTATGTCTACTTGTAGTACTAACGATTTTTGATACTGTTATCCGTCATCGGTGCATTAAAGATTATCAAAAAACTGTTGTAAAGAAAAGCTGAAATAACAGAGACATTTCTTACCAGAGAAAAAGGAAAGTTGATGCTCAATATGTGCGTGTTGCAAAGTCGATGCAGATATCAGCCGCAGAGTGGCGTTGACATCGCAACTGGCGAGACGCGCCCTGCGTGTTGTCTTTTCTCGGCTTCTGCGCATATTCGGACACACAAGCCCCGGCGACAAGTTACCGCATGACATCCGGATAGACAAGCCCCTGAGACTCATGACTGTATGTTCGCATAACGTGTTACGAAGGTAAAGTAAAGTAAAGTGTAAATTTATATAGCGCATACTCAAAAAGATCTCTAATGCGCTGAATACATTTTGTCATCAATATTTCGCAAAAATGTATGTCTTCAGCTGACGTTTGAAAGTATCG
>Ga0209671_1009378_pt1 | contig 10264 bp, 4 predicted proteins | sample WorMetHERISLAND2_2_FD_187401 | JGI IMG/M metagenome (GOLD analysis project Ga0209671, IMG submission 187401) | Marine gutless worms symbiont microbial communities from Max Planck institute for Marine Microbiology, Germany - Olavius geniculatus... | ecosystem: Host-associated > Annelida >... | reverse complement strand
CATTGACACACAGTCAGTGTGATGCGGGCAATATCACCTTTTGTAATTTTTGCTGTTTTCGATGTGCAAGTACTTAAATGTTGCCGTTAACAAGTGTATAAACTGATGTTTTGTACATTTATTACATAGAGCCGCGAGTCTACAAACCTTTCATTCAGTCTTTCCAGTCTAACCACCGGTGATGTCTCCAGTTTCCAATCATCCAACATTATATTGTCTTTAGTAAACTGCTAAACACTAAATGTAATTCACTTGTATAAACAACATATTCGCTTATTGACAAGGAACAAAGACAACATGAACCGGAAACCAATTATCACAACACAACACAAACAATGTAAAAGTAGACTTTCACTAAAATCATGCTAGGGTTGTGCTAACGGTTTAATTTGCTAAACGATTAACCAAAGTATCAAACGTTTGATAAGCGTTTAACGCAATATTTCAGCTTTCTGTCTTCAGATCAACCGTTATCACCAAATTATTCGGTTAGCACAACCGTAGTTTCACAGTCTCACATACAGGGTGGGCCAAAAAATGGCACAGTTTTTTGTATACCTCATGACTTCACCAAATATTAACCGATTTTCAAAATTATTTCACTGTCAGAATCAGGAGACAATTTTTAATGAAACAGTCACTACATATTTCACCATACCTCAAATGTGTCGTTACACTACCTCGTGAAATATCAGATGACACACTCAAGCCTGCAACGCCACTGACCGGTTGCGTGATCAAGGTTGATCGAGCCTGGCATGTGTCCCCAAACAACCCAGACTTAAATTCAGTTGATTATGCTGTTCGAGATGCCTTTCAACAGAGGGCCTATCAATGTTGACGATTCACGACAGTCAATTAGCTAAAAAAAACATTGTCGCTGAGTGGGGCAAAGTGCCGCAGCGTTTAGTTGATCGCGCCATTGGTCAGTGGCGTCGCCGTCTTGGATGTGTCGCTCAGCAGCAAAGCGGACACATCAAACATTTGATGTAAAACTGTGAGACATGACTTTTTAGATAATAACTGAGACAACAAACACATTGTTCTGTTATTAATTTCTTAAAGTATATTGTTGCAGAAGTCATTCTGTTTTCAATTGTTACTCTTTAAGACACTGACATTTCACAAGGTAGTGTAGCGACATACTTTAGGTGTGGTGGGAATCTATAGTAACAGTTTTATTGCAAATTATCTCCTGATTCTGACAGTAAAAGAATTTTTAAAATCGGTTAATATTTGGTGAAATTATGGGGTATACAAAAAACTGTGTCATTTTTTGGCCCACCCTGTAGTCTACCGGCAACTATTACTAATAAAATTTATGTAAGAAAACTGTTCAGTTTATATAGGCTACAGTGTAAGGGTGACATCGTGGTTGTAGATATACAAGAAATTTGAGCTAATGCTCACGAGACGCGCGAAAGCCTATAGCAGTTCCTCTTCGCAAACTGTCAGTCTGTCTCCAGCCTTTTCGTCGCAGTTCATTCTTGCATTTTGTGCTGCAGCAGAAGATCGCAAAAATTAATAATAAGCAGCATGTCTGTACCTATTTGCAATCGTTTTCACGCTACACCAGATAATTGCGGTAAAATAACCACTTTTTAGGAGGGGTAGCCGTCTTTGACGCCCGCCTGCGCCAGGCTCTATGAACCTAGGGGATCGGGACTTACACTGTAGACTGCCGAAATCTACATTTAATGCTGAAAATTTCATACGCAAGTTGTCTTGGTTTGTCTTGGTCTATCTCCAGCCATTTCGTCGCAATTCAGTGTTGAGCATCCAAAAATTGCGAAAAATTTACTAAAAACCGCTTTTTGAGGGGTTCAAGGTCGTTCAAGGTCATCGATGTTGATAAATCCAAAAAGCCTGTCACCAGTGCTTGTTATGATAAGCAGCATGTATGTACCTATCTGCTACCGTTTTCACGCTACACGAGATAACTGGGGCAAAATAACAACTTTTTAGGGGGGGGTAGCTGTCTGACGCCCGCCTCCGCCGGCCTCTTTGAACGTAAAGGGTCTGTTATGTTGGGTCGACGACGGTATATAATGACGTTCATAAGCGTAGTGGGTCTTTACTGAGTGAAAATAAAAATAGCAGGGCCACGCGGGCGCGAAAAATAAGTAAACTGGGAAGGTTTGCGTGGATATATAGACGACAGATTTAGAGATATCGCAAACCTGCATTAGCGGGTCCGACCCAATACGGCGGTTTCGAGTCTGTTATAGTGGGTCGGACCCACTAAAACATATAAGACCCACTTACGTGAGTTAGGCCTATATAAGATTCGGTTGGCACGATATGCATACGTTTATAAATCTATATATACAGCACTATATGTCATGAAAGAATGAAAAATTACACAATAAAAATATTTAGTTGTTTTAGCTTAAGCCTTTTAATGGTCGCAAATAGATGAGGCAGATTTTTTTAGTTATAACACGCAGTTGCTCAAAGTGAGTTAACATGATATCAAGAAAACTGAAAATCATCTAACGGACGCCTCTTTGATATTGAGAATAAACCTACAGGAAATCACTGTAATTTTTGAACTTTTAACCAAACACTTTATTTACGCAATTTGGCTACAGAATTAAAATCATTAAGTGTAGTAAACCGTGTTCAGATCAATTGGCAAATATCTTTACGAAATTCTACTATACTTGAATGCTACACTGTGTCCGAAAAAAGTAACCACTTAGACATCGTATAATAAAAATGTCAAATATAAACAAATCTGAATAAAATTTGGAGGGTTTGATCCATATTAAATTGCAAAAAAGTCTGCCAAATTTCGTTGAAAAGAGCTCCAGACACGTGAGTAGTCATTGTGAATGCGGCGCTGTAATGGCACAGATAAAAAGGACGGCGGTGCCGATGAGAAAGCAGAAGCTGAAGACGATGAAGCAGAATCTGTCGATGACAGCAGCAGCAATCATCCATTCACTCATCATCTGTTGATTCTTGTCAGTCTGCTGACGCAGTCGAGCGTCCAGACGTACTCTTGTCTCCAGCAGCTCGTTTATTGAACACAACAGACGCTCCACTGAACTGATGTTCTGACCCACAGATACTGCTGCTGCTGCTGCTGCTGCTGAGGATGATGACGGTGATAATGTGAGATCAATTGTCTCTATACAATCACGGCTGTTACCGCATTCGTTCTTCTCGAGAGACGACGATGGCAGAGATTTCACCCGCAGAAAAACCGCCAGATGACCGCAGATGTAACGGCGTACCTGCACACGGTCTACATCAGAGCGTTAAATAGGCTGCATTCATTTTATTTGCTGTCAATCACAGTACCGCTTGTTTCATCAAAAAAACGCATGTGGCAGGACAAGAATAGCTACATAGACTTTTATAGTACCATCAGACAGCAAAAAACAACAACCAGGCCTACAAATTATAGCGTACATGTGTTTTTCAAATATCATTAGAAATTGATCTGCCCGCATTTTATAAGTCTAAAGAGAAAGAGAAACACAAAAGGTATCTTTAATGATGGTAGGCCCTACACAGGCTTATAAGGCATATAACAAAAAGATAAAGGAAAATAACAGAAACATAGGTCTAAGTAGCTAATGAGCGGTTTGAAACCTATAATTTGGGCAAATCCCCTCGCGGCAGAAAACAAGAACAAGTAAACCGATAGCAAACAGAGACAGCATGACAGACCCATTGTGGTAGAGGAGTACAATTGGTTGCATCGTGGGACGGCGCCTGGTGGTAGATATGCAGAACTAACATTGTCACTGACACCGAGATCGCGCAGATCAGCATTACGAACATGAAATATATTCCTGTGACAAGCGACAACTGTTTTTTTTCTGACAGGCAACTATTACTCATCCAATAAATACGCTCAGGTGCTTATTGTCATGACAGTTTTTCGTTATCTCCAGGGCCTATAGATTCTCACGAGTGTACCGCAAATACAAAATGCATCTTATGTTTTTTTTCTGTGTCAGGCCCGAAAAAAAACAACATACGCTAGTGTATTCTGCGATGACTTCGCAATTTGAACTCGATGAGCTGTAATGTCTTATTTGAAAATGGCACGGCGAGTTGTAGGCCTACGCACTTCAAGAATCCGTGCAACTCATTTTATTTAACATGCGATGAGCTCAAAAGACTGACAAAAATCCAAAAAATAACTAACTTTGCTTTTTAAAGAGTCTTTAATCGTATACATTTTTTCATGAAACAAATGTCTAAAATCATTCTATTTTTTGTCTTTTTACCGAGCAGCGGCACAGCTTCAGACGTCTCTGGTAATTTCTCGTTGACGATCGTTTGATAGACGCTCAGTCCCAACAATATCGTTATTCCTGCATTATGCATAATATTAATCTACATATTTCAATCTTAACAGTACACAGTCATAAAAGAAGGGAAACGTATAAAAGAACTTGACATATATGCACTTTTACGCAAATAAACAGATAAGCTTAATTAGAAGAAAGTGTTACACGAAACAGTTAAGAGTATAAGCCTACGTGTGACCAATGACCATATCATTATAATAATGCACGTTTGTCAGTCCAAGCTCACAAATACAGGAACAAATGCAACAAATAGAAATAAACAACAATAAAAATATAAAACAAAAATGAATAGCAATTCATCCGATTTGAGCAAGACTTTGGCGCTTTATAAATCATTTACTTACTTACTCACTTACGTCAGGGACAACATAGTATCATATAATATAATAATAGTGTTTGTGTCTAACCGATGCCGACGCGTTCTCCGGAGGCAGGAGGAAGAATAAACGTGACGATGGCAATGACGGAGAAAAGGCAGCACGGAACGACGAGGTTGATGACGTAGTAGAGTGATTTGCGACGTAGCTGCACGGTGAACGTAGCGCGAGAGAAAGGCGACGCACAGCAGTCATAATCAATCGGTTCGATCGCGATCAGAACACTTGTACACGTGAACCACTGTGTCAATTCGTGCTGTTGTGGATACGTGACTTAATCACCATTACACAACGAAGTTAATAATGTATCAAAGTGATTTGCGACGTAGCTGCACTGTGAACGTAGCGCGAGAGAACAACGAAGTGCAGCAGTTGTAACGGGAAAGTCCCATCGTCATTGGCACTCCTAATCCAGGCATGTACAACACAGACTGGCGCCGAATTATCGACCGAACATTCAGACAGCTTTGAAAACGATTAGCATCAACCATTGCAGCGATTGACGATCATTTTTACGCCCGTAAGCAGCTATTTAGCCGTCTTAGCCATCGCAATTCTGTCCGTCCGTCCGTCCGTCTGTCTGTCACACGGGTGGATCAGTCAAAAACGGTGCAAGCTACAGAATCACCAATTTTCACCATCAGCTGTCTGGAAGACTCTAGTTTCAGGAACCGTAAAGCTTTTCCATAAATTCGTAGGGGGTCAGCCCGAACGACGGCCCTAAATGAGAGGGGGTGGGCAAAATTTGCGATTTTTGGCCAATAAGTCGCTGTATCTCAGTAACGGTACGAGATAAGGCTTAGGTTACTATTAATCACTAATAAAAATCGTATACTGCCTTTCGATTGGCGCCGAATTCAATGACCTTGGATGACCTTAAGTGCCAAAATAGGGGGTTTTATGGATTTTTTTGGCGATTTCGGGCTGCGACACAAGTCTGTATCATTCACAAGGAGGCGCCACGGTACTATTATTATGTGCACTTCGGCATGACTGTAATAAAGGTGTTGTATTTTATCCCAAATTTCCGCAAATCTAACTCAAACAGCGACAGATTTTCGTTGTATGATTTCGTTGTATTGTGACTGATGCACAGTATTTGGTGAAACGGTTTGCATATCTTACAGCGTGATTTGTGACATTTTGTTCGATGGTACTGTTACCTCGGGAATCGTTTTACAACGCCCAGCACTAACTAACGCTAATTGATTGCATTGATTGAGTTGTTATATTTTTACGCGCAAAAGCAGCTACTGCTTTCATCGCGTCTTAGCCATCGCAATTCTGTCCGTCCGTCTGTCTGTCCGTCCGTCCGTCACACGGGTGGATCAGTCAAAAGCGGTGCAAGCTAGGATTACCAAATTTTCACCGTCGGCTGCACGCAACTGTCGTTATGCGATCCAGATAGAGAATTTGGTATTTTGTATATCAACTTAGCGTGAACACCCCAATTTTCACCTAATATACAATGAACCGGAACTGCTGTAGGCTTTCGCGCGTCTCGTGAGCATTAGCTCAAATTTCTTGTAAACACCGTATTCAAATGTTCAACACGAACGTCACATTACATAGACTAGTCCAAAATGTAAGTTACCAAACTGTTGTCATAAGCACGTCAAATGCGGTCGATTTTCACATTTTTTTCACTGCATGACTGCGGCTTAGGCTACTTAACGACAACAACGCGTACACTCTAACTTCACTTGTACTTGGAACTTGGAAGGGCTGGCATTTGTGCGACTTTCACTCGTTTCCGTGAAGTGTTCACAGTCGCTAATTATACATGCACCGAACTACTCGTAATTCCGTCAGAATTAATGGTCGGCAAAATTTTTTGACAAATCTAATAGTTACGCAACGCAATACGGTGTGCTTGTTACTGGCGCAAGCGAAAAAAAGTCGTGTCAATTTCGCCGAACACACAGTAAGATGTTCTGAAATTATGTCAAAACAGATCTAGTAGCCTACAACTACAAAGAAAAAGATGCCGGTAAAGTATAAGAACAAATTATTGTTACTGCTTATAATACCGAGAGGAACTTTTAAAAAAATAATTATAATTCATAACGTCGTTACCGAGGAGATGCCACTCTGCGCTGGGTTGGTAGTAAGAGAATTCGACTGCTGGATCTAGCGGTGTAATATTCATCTGAGCTCCTGACATTGACCAAGACTCGTAGATAAGTGGACAGTTCTGAGAGTCCAGAGGAAACCACGTTATGTCCATCGGACAGTGAGCGACCGATTGTCCAATTGGCATTCCCCAATGTACCCGTCCGTCTGGATAGATGTAAGCGAATTCCATCTCCAGATCAACCGCTGTCTTCTCCACCCGTGCGCTGCATATTGGACAGCAAGCCGGGTCAGTAGACCGACAAATGCAAGACTTGCTTTAGTCTACGCCAATGTAAATGCAATTACAGAATGGAAGCAAAACGCCCTTCAACAATAATTTGCAAGTCGATACAACCAACCTGTAGCATTCGACGTTACGTTAAATGTACTTAGCGTAACGTCTCATGCTGATACAGTTCACTTACCACATTGCAGAAGCTAGCACAAAGCTAACGTAATAAAAAAACAAATAAATATAAAAAAGATTCAAATTTAGTTAGCGTAATACAGTAGGATGATGTGTAATTGCTGTTGATGCTAATATATACATATACAGTGTCAGAAAATTTTATATCCCTAAAGTTTTTTGAACTTTATTTTTTAAAGACCAAAAATTTTAAAGCCATATTTTGAAGCGTATTCGGCGATCAAATCTACACCCAATTACAAAGTTTCATTCAATTACTCTTAAATTTGATGAAGTTATGCCATATTATGCGTGCTCACCAAAAGAATTTTTCATTTTCACAATGCATTCACCACAGAAAACTTGTAATATTTGACCACAAACAAATAGTTAAAGTGCATAAATTGCTGGGATATTACAGTTACAAAAACAGCTAGGCATATTCAATAAAGCATTTTTACGCGCGAGAGCTAGCTAGCTATAGCGCGTATTAGCTATGGTAATTCTGTCCGTCCGTCTGTCCATATGTCCGTCCGTCACGACCCGGTACCGTTTCAAGACCAGTTAAGATAGAGACTTCGGGTTTTAGTTCACCGTTATTGGCTTGTCTAGTGTGGAAATGGTTGCAGTTTCTGAAAAAAAGTTAAACTAAAAATTTGGGGCATTGCCCAACGTGAGGCAGCCCGGCGCCGTAAGTCTGATTCGGAAAAATTTAAAGGTTAAAGATCTCCTGGAAGCAAAGTAACGTGGCCCAAACTCAAATGCATTAACATACGCACAAAACGCGTATTGTCGACTTGGGGTGAGTCAACATGAGCACCTATAACTTTTTTGTTAGTGGACCAAAGTACACCATTTTTTGTTCAACGCGGGAGTCATCGCAGACGATAATGCTGTTTCCAGTTTGTCGATAGCTCCATCCGTTCCCGAAACACTGGCGGTCAAAGTCAAAAGTTGTCTCAAGTTGCGGCAAATTTTGGACGTTTTTTGCCCTCCCAAATTTTAAAAGGGTGGTGCCCCCAAAAAGTTGTACTTACACTATTACTCCTACCTAGCGGCACGTCACATGGCAAAGTTTCGTTAAGCTACCCCCTTAGCTCCAAAATTATAGATGCTCATACACTACATTTTAAGCCAATTTTAGACCCGCTTTGTAAAAAAATTGTTGGAGAAACCCCCTTCCCGATGGGGTGTGCGCTAGCAAGCTTTGGTCATTCTACAGCGCGTGCGAAAATTTCGGGGCGCAGCACCCCGTATGGGCCGAAATACGGTCTTCCAAAAAAGTCAATTTGGTGGTTACGATTGCACATCTAAATCTCCGTGGTTAGTGGACCAAAGTCCACCAAACGTTTTCGCCAAACGTGAAAGACAACACTGTCGATTACCTAGTTTTACGATTTTAGACATTTCTATCCGTTTCGGAGATATTCGCCCTCAAAGTGGGAAAGGGTCTAAAATCTGGGCAAATTTCGCACGTTTTTGGCCCCAAAAAATGTTTTAAGGGCAGGCGCCCAAATTTTTGGACCGGGTTATAAGATTGAACACGCTTCCTGTCATCTCGCTAAATTTCGCGGCGAAGATTCGGTGGTGAAATAAACAGCAGTGAAACATAAGGCCTTCCCGAACTATCGTTCCGGGCGGCCTAAAACCTTTAGGGGGTAAAATTTTCTGACTCACACTGTACAGTCACACTGCTTGCCAGGTAAGCCTACGATTTCTGTCACACAAAAAGTGACTCCGTAGGCTTACATAACGCAGTAGAATTATGAAGGGGCACGATTATAGGCTACAGTAATGTGGACCTGTGATTGCAACACATTTACGTGTTAAAGATATACGTGTGCGACATTTTCAATTTTTCAGAAACTTCTCAGATGTAAAATGATAAATTTAGCACTGCGCGTGACAATCGTTATTGTTATGGTGCGGCGACAATAGAGGGCTCCGTGCATCTAGAAGCGACGCTACTGTAAACGTTAATTACCTACCGTACCATACTACTGTGTCGCATACGTAGTCATTCTTATCTATTGTTTCCTGTGATCTTTACACCATCCTTTGCACTTTGGACAAAAGGTCAGCACCTGTATTTAAACTTCGAGTGTTTCACGTACTTGTTCCACAGGGTAATGTCAGGTAACCAAAGTCTTGACACCGGAACACGAAGATGGTCAACTCCGCCGAACTCGCTCGCATTCCAACTCAGACGATAGTCTTTCCATATCTGCATCACAGAGACATGCGTCCCTTAAAACGATCTGTTTCAAGTTTTGCTAGACTGATGAAGATAGCACGTACTTGCTAATTATTGTCGATTTCTCAAAGTTTTTAGTTCCGTGCGCGCTAGGCCTACTGAATTTATGGATTGTTTACTGTATATTTTTAAAAAGGCAGATATTAGTACCGTTTTGCCATTTTTGACCCCAAAACACGTTGTTTTAACTGTTTTTAAAATGTGCTTTAAAAAACTTGTATTCTTGAAAAAAATACGATTATTTTACTACGCCCTGTTACATGTTCTTGCTCGGAATCAACGTCTCTAAAACCCAGAAACTTAAGTTCCACCTCATTGCCTACTGCGACAACAGCTGCAGTGCAGTTAGCGTAGTTACCGCTATGGCCAATTCGCACCTATGACAAGAGTGGGAACTGATATACCGGTAGTCAGAAATAAAGTTTTTTTTCTAAAAGCGAAAAAATACTGCAACTAGAAAAACACTCGGAGAGCGCAGACCTCCGCCAAGCATATTGATTTTATGCCCCATTTAAAGCAATGTTAACAAAAATTTTAAAGTGATTTAGAATCCAGGATTCCTTCCGGATCACCCCCAAAATTGAATCACTTGTAGTTTTTGCCATTCCCGACATTCACTGAAAATTTCAGAAAATTTTTTTCATAACTTTTTGAGTTATCTTGCTAACACACAAACAGACAAACAAACTCTGGCAAAAACCATAACCTTTTTGGCGGAGGTAATTACGACGTCTGCAGTTTGTGGTACATACACTGTGTCTAAAAAACCGGACCCCTGCTACCT
>Ga0209671_1009375_pt1 | contig 10264 bp, 6 predicted proteins | sample WorMetHERISLAND2_2_FD_187401 | JGI IMG/M metagenome (GOLD analysis project Ga0209671, IMG submission 187401) | Marine gutless worms symbiont microbial communities from Max Planck institute for Marine Microbiology, Germany - Olavius geniculatus... | ecosystem: Host-associated > Annelida >... | reverse complement strand
TAGTTTATCTGTTCTGCATGGATATGAAGATGCAAAGCCTGAAAAATTTTGGGGTCACGACCTTAACTTTTTGGGGTCACGTGACGTCATCAATGTCGTGACCAATGGACTCGGCGTGGGCACTTTCCTTTTGGTGGTCAATGATAACCATGCGTCTATTTTGCACCGTTATGGAGATATAGGCCTGAAGCTTCAAATTTGCGTTCAGCCCATGTTACGGTCCAAAAGTTTATTGCGCATGCCCGGTGTCACGTGACCTGTAGGCAGGGGGTCAAATATAACGACATATTTGGAATTTTCGTGGCCATATTTTTTATTCACTGTGCAACTTTTATGGGCCTACGTTTATAGTTGAAAATTTTATACAGAAGCGTCTTTGGCAGAAAATTTCTGTTCGTTTTTGGGCCTAATTTTTGAATTTGGAGGATCTTTTAGGGGTTAGATATTAACATTAAATTTTTTACTCTTAAAAAGGCATACCCTTACGTAAAAACGCATCGTTTGAGCTATTGCGCGTAAAAATCCGCCGACTGATCTGATCCGTAGGCCGGCCATTAAAAAGGTATATTTAAATAAAAAAAATTTCCGTTATATTTTACCCCTTTGCCGAGAAGCCTTCAATAGACGGATTTGCTCGAAATTTTGCAAAAAGGGTCATCTCGTAAACGTAATCACCTGTTTAAAATTTTGTGTTAATCGGTTGAGGGGTTTCGTATCTGCGCGGGATCGAATTTTGCCATTTTTTATTGACAGCCGCTCGCCATTAACACAGGGCTGCGCTGCCGCGCGCCTGTGATAATACCAGTTTTTTGCATGTTTTTGCGTTTATCATTATTATAGCTCATGATGGATACGCTATATGTCAAGTGTTTTGTTATTTACAGAAAGACCGCGGAAATACCCACGAAAAACTGGTCGAAATGGTTTCGGTTTCAGCAGCTTGGCTGCAGCTTTGATGCTGATTTTATTCGTTGGACTCGTGGCACCAATGTACGTTCTGGGCTCCGGCCCACCGCAACTCAGGTTTCTATCAATAACGTCTATAATGATGAAGTTTATTTGCACGTTGTAACGTTTAGCTGAATACAGTGGACAAAAAAACAGACAGTCATAAATGAGAAATTTAAAACTGTTTGCAATATAACGTTAGCGAACCAACGCCAGTATAGGCCTTATGTCAGAAGTGTAAACAAAAGAAAACGAACCTTGATGACTCCGACCATGAGCAATTTGGCGAAAATTTATTGACGCCTCGTGTGTCATAGAATCAGTAATCTACAATAATATTATGTACTTTATGTCGTAGAATATCACTAATATATAGTTATATAAAACGTTGCAAAATCGTTTATCGTTTTGCGGAAAATTTATACAGTACATAAACGTTTACAGCAGGTAGTGCTACAGGTTTTGAGCGTCGTTAACTTGCCAACTGCAAGTTATAAGTGTGGGATAAAGCCTTTAAATTTTTATTTTTAAGGGATATAGACCACCATCTATTACAATGAGTCATTGGACCTTGCAACTGTATCTGTTGAATTACATGTGAATCCGTCAAACGGTTTAAGCGGAGTGCAAGAATGTGGCATACGACAGACGACCTACAGACCATGCTCCCCAGAATTTGGTAGCTCTAGGCGAAATCGTTAGCTCTACAGCGACGTCGTCAAAAAACTAACGGACAGGCGTAACTTAAGCCCGCACATCTCCGCCAAGGCAATGTTGTTCGCTAGGTGGCAGCACCATCTTCGGTTTTGCAGCGGTTTCCCTTATGCTCTATTGAAAGCAATGGTAACGAAAATTTCAAAGTGATCCAGAATCCAGAATTCCTTCCGGAGCACCCCAAAATTGAGTCATGGTAGTTTTTGCCATTCTTGACATGCCTTCAAAATTTTAGAAAGATCCGTCCATAACTTTTTGAGTTATCTTGCTAACACACAGACAAACAGACAGACAGACAGACAAAAACCGGCGAAAACATAATCTCCTCGGCGGAGGTAATAATGATACGTTTACGTCAATAAATGTTGCGTGCTGTTGTGATGTGTCCAGTCACTGATGACAATGATGCTGCGAGCCTGTATTGACGCGGCTGCTGATGCTGCTGGATATCCGCAGTCATTGCGTGACAATTAAAAATGAATAATATTTACCAGGATATTAAAAAAAACTGGACTTTTTACACAATCTAATATTTTAATATTTTTATTTATAATTTTAACTTTACACAGTTTACCAATTTTAGTGCTATACGAAACGCTTTATAATACGGCCGCTATTTTTTGTATTGTTGTAACAAACTGGTGCTAACTGCTAGGTACACGATGCACGATGTTACCTGTGTATGTCTATGTATTGGTTGAAATATGTCATAATTGAAAAAAATGCTTTAAGTTTACATTGAGTTGTTTTGACTGTTGAACTCGTTAGCTTTTTTTCATATACGGATTGTGGAATAATTATCGTTTACGTTTTGCATAATGTCGCTGCAATTACGAGGGTCGCTCAATAAATTCCAGGACTGTTCTTTACAGTAAGCATACAGTGGCTGTTAAAAACCAAAACTATTATAAAATTGTTCGGCCACTATTGTACGTTATTTACAGTGGTTTTATTTATGACATCATGCTGTGACGTAATTATTGTTAAGATATAAATGATGGGCGTTGCAGCTTGGCAAAGACAAAAAATAATCATAAAATGTTTTAGTTTCAAAAAGCATAGCAAATGCTAAAATTTATTGTAAATTATCTGTAGCATTTAGCAGCGACGCTTTATCACGTTTGAGAGTATTTTAAATAGTTTACTCATTTTTGCAGCTGCCGTCTGTCAGTTAGTGATAAAGTCCCAGTTGGAACACTGCATACGACACTAACGATAAGGTGCGGGCAAACTTTTATTAAGACACTTGGAGAGTTGTTCTCACAGACTTTGGGCCTGGAGGACATACTGTAAATACAAAATAGCGTATAACTCTGCATTATTGTCTAATTGATTACGACCAGCAATTAACGACAATCAACCAGGTTTGCGTGAAAAAGGTGTCATTGTTCAAAATGACAGTGCACCGTTACAACATGAGTCGTTAGACAGTTGAGAAAATTGCAGAGACGGGCTAGAAACTGCTACAAAACATAGCTTTAAATAATTTTTATTTGTTCAAACCACAGAACAAATCAATGTTATAAATTGGAAACATTAATTTCAAGATCGATGAAGATGTTTAACAACACGATGCCAACAAGAACTTAATGCTATACGCGTTCCAGTTAACTAGAAGAAAATGGAAACACTACAGTGAACTGCAGTCAGATAATGTTGAAAAGTAACATAACTGTCAGAATTGTGCGATTTGCTGTTGTTGTATTAGTGATATTAGTTATGCAGTTTGTTGAACGCCTTTTCTATGATATTACGTAAGCCAATAACTCCGATATAAAATGTTTGTTCTAATATTGTAAACTTGCGTTAATTGTACATTCGCTGTTATTCTTTTAGTGCTTTAACGCATTTCAGTCGTCACGTTTGACTGGCGTGAGACGGTAAAATAATGAGCGGTTATAACACTGCAGACATTGTGGTGAGAAATAGGAGGACGAAGCAGGTCGTGAAAAGGATGTCTATCGTTCAGTCGCATCGTGAAAGGGAGTATGTGAACAATTGGCCCTTTTCCGCTAATTTAAGCTCGTTGAAAAATTTCTTTATGTCGGAAAATGTCTTTCCAACACTGCAAAGTTTGGGGCCGACAGTTGTTTTGTTTTGAAAAAATTGTCTGTCAAAATCTTGCAACCTCTTGGCACCAAATTTTTTCACCCATGCGCAACACTGCTACTAGCATTGCAATATCAAGCTCAGTGTTCACACTAGGTCCGTGAAAGGATATCGCTGTCATTGACGCACGCATGTACGCACGTGAACGTATTGTCACACAGCGCGTATTCGTCAGAGCGTGAACTAAGCTCGGCAAGTCGCTCGATGTACACTCAGTACAATACGTCGTCACGCCTCACACTGTAGCTCATACGAGCTTAAGCCATCTGATGTGCTGTGTATTACCTGCCGCCTGACAGGCAGCGCACGACATCTATGTACAAACTCGTGGATTAAACGTATTCTATACTTGTACTACGAGTTTCTGTTTTCTACCCTGTAGACATGAGCCAATACTCCGCGACACCAATCACAGATCGCACTTGGACGTTTTCACTCAGTCTATTCAACGCGCCATCGCACGCTTATCAGCAAACACTTATATTGTTCGCACTGATTTTAGCACTGTATAAGCACTGGGATTAATTGCTGAATATACGAATTATCATTTAAAACTACCCAGGGCCGAATTTAGCTGGTGGGAGGTCAGTGCCCAGCTATTACATAACTAGAGACATCTGAATAACACGAGTCCACAAACAAGCTGGTTACTAGCGCGAAGAAATTTACTAGCTAGGGAAATCTACTTAACGATACAAAGGTGGTAACAAAAGTTATGTAAGCCAAGATTGGCTATCGAATTACGGGTTTTAAAAATTGAGGGGTTTGGTGGGAGACCCCCTGTTGGTGGGAGGCCTGGGGCCCGGGGCCTCCTGCTCCCCCCTAAATCCGGCCCTGAAACTACCATTAAAATGCAAATTTAACACAACCAGTTATTGATCGGTCTTCAGTTATTCACGGCAACATAAACAGTCGTTTTTATTTGTTTTATTTTGCACTTGTGCTGTTTGAATGACTTTGAGACACACTGTATGCCTGTATTTGTTTAAAAAAGTCTTCTTCAGGACGTAATACCAAAGCGATCAATAAAGTGATCGTTTTCGTTTTTCTTAATACATCTCGTTTCACGTGTAGAATTTTTAAAGTTCTAGACTATAAGTAAGTAAATAAAATGTAACCGAGACACATTTAGAGCGTCTTTATACGTCGCTGTTATCAGTTCAAAACCTGCAGACCGTGACGACATGCGTCAAGCAGTAAAGATAGGGCTACGCGTAACCAACGGATGTGAACGTCAGCGTGTGTACAACTGCTACCATTAACACCTCAGATATGTCGACAGTTTGCTTTCTACACCGACTACTGGCCTTTTGCGCCTTTTTATTTTACGGTAAATTTTTATTTTTCTCTTCCTATCTACAGTGTCAGATTTAGCGTTATTGATTGACTGTCTTACGAAACGTGGCAAATAACCAAATTCGTGTGTAATGCGTAATTTTTGTAGTAATGTAATTTTGTAATTTTGTATATTGCGCAGTATTAAAACGGCTTTTTACTAAATGGGGTATTGTCGCAATTTGTCGGACATCTGCATTTTTAGTACTTTGTAACAATTTTGCAGTTGTTTTTTGTTTAATAAATAACAAAAAACGACTAGTGCAATGGCCATTTATCGTTAGTGATCAGCGATTATGGATTAACTGGTATCATTGTGTAATCTCATATGGCAGATGACGCTTCGTAGTCCGTAACCCCAAGATGGGTTAGCACTAAAAGCTATAGGCCTACACAACCTTTAATCTTTTAAATGTTTCAAGGTAGAGTTCTATGGGCGCAGTATGACTGCAATTGTTTTTGCATCTTTAAATCAGCCGTGAATTAGGATAGTTTTGTATTTTGCAGTTTTTTTTGCCGTGATCATAGTAAAAGCATAGTATCATCAGATCAACCTAAGCTAAAACGTTTTTGTATGTATATATACTTATAATGAAAACCGTTGTCATCAATAATAATTATTTACTATTAAGCATATGTGTGTATTTCAGGCAGTGGCACACGTGGAGCGCTAACAAAGACTCCTCAAAATGTGGTCGTGCTAAGAGGTCAAGACGCCATATTGAATTGTTCGACTGACTCTAAGTCAACGACAGGCCACAATCCGATCACGTGGAACTATGATAATGACATGATATCTTACTCACCGTGCACGTCACAGAATCCCGGGTTCGTTGCCAGTCCGTCGAATTCAGCAACTGACTGTAACATACGAGCGCTCGGTTCATGGGAACACGGCATCAGTGGAGCGTACAGGTGCATCGATCAACCGTTTCGACAGCAAGGACTGGCGATGGTGATCGTACTTGGTGAGAGACAATTTGAGTTTCTCTCATGTTTTACTACCTCCGCCAAGGAGGTAATGTTTTTGCCGGTTTTTGTCTGTTTGTCGTCGCGAGTCAGTCATTATATCTGTTTGATAACGTGACGTTTAAACCGGTAAAAGTTAGAAAATGATACACTTTTACATAAACTTTAACCTCATTACTGCTGTTCTAGATCCGGTGTGTGAAGTTCTTCAACCAGTTGTCTGGGGAGAAAGTGTAACGCTAACGTGCAGAATGACCTATGACTGGCAGTCGTCAGCCAGACAGTTCAACCCTCTGCCAGAACTCAACGTTTCTCTGAGCTGGAACGGTGTGCCTGATACCACTGTAAAGACCACTGCAGATCCAACTGTATACCGTGGAACAGTGGAAACGAACATGACGATAAATGAAATCACATCGAACACAATTCCTTCCTACACTTGCACCATACAGTTTGACTTCTTGCCCAGTCGCACGATTTTCAGTACCCTCTACCAGTATGCTGACAATTCAGTGTCATCAACATGTGTCACAATAAATACCACACTCTCGCGTAAGTTAACTGTGATTTCCGATACTGATACTTTTGTTCGTTTTGTAGGCTGATTTATTTTATTGTTTGTATTTTTACCGGCACCGTAAAACTTGTTATGTAATCGCATTGCACAGTCGGTACTCGGTAGGCATAGGCATATCTTATTTTTTATCATTTGAATAAAAACGACTGTAGCTGGTATAAAAATTAGAACCTGACAGATGGCCTACCTTTTTAAGCGACTGGTTTGCTGAACCATTGTCTTTCAATGGAGTGTCGCTGAATGGCACGGCTGTGTTTTAAGTTAGTTTTGTGCAAGCACGAAATTCCAATTTCTTACATTTATGTCACTGATGACAAATTTAAATGTTTAATCTATGTTACCAGATATAAGCGGAAATCTTTGTTATTTTCTAACAGATCAGAGACGGTGACGCAGAAATTGTCGTTGTTGTACAGCGGTAAGTGGTGTTGGAGACAGTGACAACACGGGAGCAATAATTGGCGGCGTTATCGGCGGTGTTGTTGCACTTTTGTTGCTGGTCGCTGTCATCATTGTCATAGTTCTATTGTACAAAAGACGCAGACGTCGTAAGTTCACAATCTCATAGCTGTACCCGTCAGCCTTTCTGTGACTAAACCCGCCACAAGATTATCGCACTGAGTGAGCTACTGTGTGTGCATCTGATCTACAAAATAGCACTGAATCCTGCTGCATTAATTTAATTGTGTCGTATGTGAAAAAAGTAAAAGTAAAGTTCGTCCCAAACCATAAGGTCCATATAGCTTCGCTGATTTTCGTTGTTCTGGCCCTCCGCCGGACACAGCGAATATGGGAGCCAATTGCTGGTACACACTGCGCGCAATGATGTTAAACGAGGACATTTTCTCGAGACCGAGGCTGAGGCCAAGGACAAATTGTCGAGTTTGAGGTCAAAAGCGAGGACAAACCTTTGAAGCCGAGGTCAAGGCCGAGGTTAAAACCGTAAGGCCGAGGCCAGGCTGAGGACAATTTTCAAAGTCCAAAGATCACCTATAATATTATTACGTAATACAAAGTGGCTGTACTGTAGTTAGCAGAAATCATCATTGTGATCATGTTATGATCACTTATTCAAACTAGGCTTATAATTCATATTGTCTTAAATTGTAACACAGAATCTTATATAGCGAACATTTTGTAACACTGGCTGCCATCTTTTACGCGCAACATTATTACATACAGTTTTAGAGGCCAAAATAAAAAGTTTAACGACAGGCCGAAGACAAATACTCGAGGCCGAAGCCGACGCCAAGGACAAATCTTCGAGGCTTAGGCCGAAGCCAAAAGCAAAATTTTGGCCTGGGGGCCAGTTTGGCCTCGAAAGATTAACTGACTGCGCCTACTTACGAAGTTAAGTTAAAATGTTATGGCTCTTTGTAGGAAACCCATCTCATAGCTACGGAGCGTCGCCTGCCGTATGGGATCACACAGTGTTACCTGCCACCCGACACAGATAAACGCGCCCCGTTTTAATCTCAGTCAGATAAGCCAGTACGAGATTTACTTACCTCGGAAGGATGAAAGGCCTAGTTGACTTGCTGGTTACATACCGAGTAGTAACCTGGCTTGGCGTAAAGTAACTTTGTTGATCGGATGAAATGCGTTACCGCTACGCCACGTTACCAATCTAAAGCAATAATTAGGAAAAATGGTTACCCATTTCAGTACTAACCCGTCTTGATGTGAAGTAACATCGCCGATGCGACCAACGATGTTACCACAAGCTAATCAACTACCGTGATTAATAATTTGCATTTATGTCAAATTTTTAGTAACTATCGTTATGCGTTTTCATTAGCTACTGTAGTTTTTGCAGTTAGCCTAACGATTTTTGGTAGATGATAATTCATTTGTTATACACGGTTAAATTTACAACTCATCATAAGCTACTTGTATTCAACGCTGATGTTTTGCAAGTTGAAATAATTATTTATTATTTTTATTGCAGAGAAGAAACCTCGCAAGCGTCAGCAAAGCGATAACAAGTAAGTTTAAATTACACTGTGTCCCAAAAAAACATCCCAGACATTTTCGACTGTAGCGTGAAAACCAATTATCAGATTTTGATAATTTTTGGCATAAAAAATTTCCGACACAGCTTGCCATCAAACGATCATTTAGTTTCCCACTTCACCCAACGTTTGTTTTTGCACTACCTAGGGAAAATACAACCAGCGAAATATCACTTTTTTATCCAGTGCGATATGATTGCTTAATTAATATAACGCGTAAAAACACATTTTGTTTACATTTCTGACACTATGGCTGACATTTCATCCAGTTGTCCATTTTTCAACTACCTGTAGTAAAATTGCTTGCAGTGTTGGCTTACTATGCGAACACAAGCAAGGAGACGCTTCCTCCATTTATTGACAGCAGTATCGATAAAGTTCTGCTTCTGACCAATCCAGGCTATACCAGTCACTTCTTGATTTCACAAACATTCCTAAACTTTGTCTGGTAAACACACTGCTGCATGATAGTTAAACTTTGAAATAGACCGGCTGCTGGAGCTCACAGATTATGACAGATAAAATTTATCGATGTTTTTCATTCATTTTAGCGCGTATTATGCTTGGTTTGATTTCCCCAGGTAGTGCAAAAACAGACGTTAGATGAGATAGAAAGTAAAACACTTATTTAATAGCCAGTTGTGTCAGAAATATTTCTGCAAAAAATTATTGAAATTTGCTAATTTTTGTTTAAGTTACGATTGATAATGCCGGGGATGTTTTTTTTTCAACTTTTCTGTTTATTTTAACACATATTTCGCCTGATCTGATTTCCCTAGGTAGTGCAGAAGAATACATTAGTTGAGGTGGAAAACTAAACAATCATTTAATAACAAGTTGTATCAGAAATATTTCTACCAAAAATTATTAAAATCCTGTAATTGGTTTCTAAGTTACAGTTAAAAATGTCGGGAATGTTTTTTGGGACACAGTGTAATTCTTGTTGTATTAAAAATTAGCAAAAAAATATTTATCAATTAACAGATGTTATTGCATTTGCATTTTTGTTAGTGTTTTAAACCCTTTGTTAATGTGAGACGTTTTAAGCCTAAAAACATAATTGTCAAAAAGGCAAAATAAACGTTGATATAACTTAGTCTCTAAATTATATTAATTTTTATTTTTGTATGAAGACGTTAATACGGTATGTCAACAATTTTTGTGTTTACACGGATGCAGTGCAATTTTAGCGCAATTGCCGACAATTACTGTAAAAACGTCAATTTGTTGTTAGTTAATGAAGCTGAAGTACTTGTAATTAATGTGTTTAACTATTACATTTTGTTTAGAAACGTTGATAACAAAGTCGAAACGAGCAGCATAGGTGAGAAAATTTATCTTTTTAAACGTTACCTTCATTTATGATATAATTACATTGTTAATGGCTAACTTTAGAACAAAAATCAATACCTTTCGAATACCGTACATTTAATAATGTTTATGCGTATAATTTAAACATATATTTTTGGTTAAATTCTATACTTTTTTGTTGGCAGTGGTAGCGCTACGCCAGGTCCTGGCAGGTCTTATGCCCTGCCACTAAAAATAAGACCTGATTTTGGGACCGGCCTCTGATATTTTAATGAGTATTGATTTTGAT
>Ga0209671_1009374_pt1 | contig 10266 bp, 5 predicted proteins | sample WorMetHERISLAND2_2_FD_187401 | JGI IMG/M metagenome (GOLD analysis project Ga0209671, IMG submission 187401) | Marine gutless worms symbiont microbial communities from Max Planck institute for Marine Microbiology, Germany - Olavius geniculatus... | ecosystem: Host-associated > Annelida >... | reverse complement strand
CTGCCCTAGATAGGCAGCGGTGGGCAGCGATAGTAAGAATGGCGTCAGACACCAACGGGCATTGAGCCCACGGTTGTCGATGATGATGATGATGAGTTGCGAAAATTAGTATTAATTATACAATATTCATGTTTAATCACCACGAGTAACAGTGTTTTCGATTAATATTATTACTGATAATTTTAGTTTATATTTAAATACAGTTAATAAAATTTATTTCGTGGTTTGAATGTGCTTCTAAAATAACTTAAGGTTAGGTCTTCATATTTAATATAAAACACTGAAGACAAAATTGATAGGAAGTATTAGGCCTAATATTTTAGAGTTTGACATTTTGGCTTTTATATACCTAAGAATATTTTTAACTGTTTAGAGCATCGGGTGATTTTTCTGCAATAGTATTTCGTCACATCTGCGACATCTGCGACGCTCGCGATAGTTAATGACAGCTCATAAAAGCAGTGCTTTTTCTTTATGCTGAATTTATACATGTAGTTTGTTGCCGTGACTAGTCTGTTGCAATCACGGTAGGCCTAATACTGGTGCCAGCCAGAGGAAAAAATAGTTTTCACATTATTATAAAGACAATTTTCGAAAAAAATAATATGAAAATTTCGTGCAATTCTACCGCGCAACTAAAGCCATCATTATTATTTGTGGCCAGTTATTATTGTGCTCGTGCGTCAGTCGTGGACTCGTGTCATAATTAGGCCTTAACTGCAGCAGGAATTGTTTAACATGTCGGCTGACAGGTGGGTGGTCTGCGGTCTTTCTTGTCCGCTGCATGTCCGTCAAACTAATTACCGGTTTACGTGCTGTGTGGTCAACGTCACGTCACAATATAGATGAGGACACATTTCCATGTTAACCGTTTTTCACGACACTGACGTCTTTTCCTGTAATACACGCTGACAGTATCTTTGCCTCCTGATTCTGACAGTGAAAAAAATTTGAAAAATCGGTTATTATTTGGTGAAATTATAATGTGTACAAAAATGGTGCCATTTTGGTCCACCCTGTATAACGGTAAAATGCCTATCTTTGCTCTGCTAAATAGGCTTATGACAGCTGAGCTAAATCTAAACGGCCAGACTAGAAATGTAGGCCTATGGTGCAATAATAGCCACAAAGAGTTAAATTGACAATCAGATAACGACATGATGAGCACGTCGTTTGTCTATGACGTTCGATTCATTTGGCTGGTGTTGACATATGGTTAGTATTATACGTACATGACTACATGTACAGTCTACAGAAGACTCGCAACTGCAAAGCATCGACAGCATTCGTATCGCTTGCATCCGAAAATACCTTGCTTGCTAGCCGCTTTACGCATTGCTATCCGTCCGTCCGTCCGTCCGTTACTCCGTATGTCTGTCTGTCCGGGCCTCAATTGGCCTTTCCGAGGCTTGTAATTGACAAACAAAACGTGACAAGAATTTGCGACAAGTTTCCAATGACAAGATATTTTAAGCCAAAGGGATAAAAAATTGCACGTGATGTCTGAAATAGGCCTACATGTGAAATACACAATTATAGTTGATGAGCGATCTGGCCAATTGGCCATTATGATATCTAAATTTGTTGAAAATATTAAATCTACATACCACGAGCTGGCAGAATCACAACTCACAGCAACGTTGCATGCCAATTTACAAGTACGTGCATAAAGAGAGCAATCAATTCTGTTTGTCTGCATTTACGGCTATGACTGCATGAGGTTGTCGCATAAAATGCGCGAAAAATGCACAAAAGTAGGGCCTATAGGTGACACGTTTACTCGAACTCGACAGTAGTCGACATCTAGTAAATGAATACATCACAACATAGTGAAAAGTTCAGAATTCAAACACGAATTCACGATAGAACGAAAATGAAACAAACACGGAATTGTCGCAAATCGTGTCGGTCATCGGGACGCTGCAGTTCTTGTTTAGTCTGCACATCGTTAAATGTATCCCAGGGGCTCGTTAAAATGCCACTCGCCCAGTCGTCGGTCAGTCTCTGCATCACCAAGCCGACCCAGACACCCGACTCTGTCGTCGTAGTCTCACTTTCACGCTGCATTAATTTTCGCTAGCTTGTAGATATTCAGCTGAAAATGTATTAGGATTAAGCTAAATTAAAGTAAATAGTACCGATGTCTGTCAAATGAACGATGTCGCGAAAACGATGGGAATTCGAATTTTTTTATCGAACTGCATGATGAGATCGCATCTTATACACTTTCGGTTTTTTCGCGGCTCCTTTCACTTCTCTATAAAGCGTTGACGCTCTCCCAATATAAAAGTATGGAACAGCAACTGCTTTCTATCATAGCTGTTCACAGTTGCTATAAAAATAGCGGTCATGTAATGACGTGATCGTGAAATTGTAAACATCTGTTGTCTTGTCGCTGTGCGGATGCCAGCGACTCCACTCTGTCGTAGAACCTCTTTAGAATCTGTTCGCGGCGACACGCTGTTGTCGAGTTTTTAATATCCGAGCGCCGACGACGTTGTGTGCGTGGTGTCATGGCCAGAAGCCGAGCGACACCTTGCGTTGATGACGTGATACAAGTCGGGGACAGGCTGCGATGTCCAAACGATGACCACGTGGGTGTACCACGAAAGAATCGTGTATGTGTCTGTAATATTAACAAAACTGCAACAGCATTAGAACTAGTCCGTTCTTTGGTGTCCGGTCATCGTCGACCCAGCCCTCTCAAAAGAACTGCGCGCTGGTCCCGTTTCGATTATGTGACGGTTTATAAATGCATCTCATTACATAGCTGTAAATGTCGCTATATGCTTGTGGGATATAGGCGTGGATGATATCTCAGAGACAAAGCAGTGGTCGCATAACGTTACCAATAAGCATAACAAAACGTCCATGGACGTGGACAATAATTGACAGTTTTTCTTTGTTTTATCCAGCACTGCAGCCAGAAAATATGGGACGCCTTTATGCATAATATGCGCGCACCATACGCACAACACCAGTTCATATGTGCTATATTGTGCCGTATCAATCTGCACATAAGCAAGGTTGTACCGTGGCACCCTGAGTATAGGCCTTGTGATCGCAAAACTTAACATCTACATAATCCGTACGACTGCAGAGAATACAGCAGCAGCCGCTAGCATATAAGGATGACAGGAGACGTCGCAATTAATTTAACTGAGTTGCTGGTGATAGGCCTACAGCTGACCTGCAGTTCGATCAAAAATCGAATTCCCATTGTTTTCGCGACATCGTTATATGCGTATGTTTATCTGTTGGCATATTCTGGGAGTTGCCTGGAGGCAGCGCATCTCGCTTCGTTAGACGTCAGTGCTTTACAGAGTGAATCACGGCGCCCGTCCGGACTCTTTCATTTTCCTCGCCGCTGGCTGCAGGAAGACAGGCGACTGATCTCGCGGCATTCCATGCAGTGCGGCTTGGCGTCGCAAGGTGTCGCTAGTAAATGAAATCATCATCACATTCACATAGCAACGACCGCAGCTTGCGTCTTCTCACGAGTCACGACGTGCCTCTCTCCCTCTCTGCACGGCGCTAACTTGCCGTGAAGTATTTGGGCAAAAGTGGAAACTGATAGAGAGGCTTGCATTCGGTGTTTGATGACGTCGGCGATCGGTAACCTAAAGCTGCGTGAATAATGTAATAAAGCTTTGATGTAGGAACGATCACTAGGCGACCGACCGCGTGCATGGATGCACACAATTAGTCAGTTATCGTTAGGCATGAGAAGGGTGACTTGGGTGAGTTAGGCTTAGATACGCACATTAGAGTCCGGATTAGGGCAACAATAATATCACAGAAGTCTAAAGCTCATTTTGAAAAAAAATATAACATAAATTCGAAGTCGATACAGTTACACTTCCAAACGAATGGCGTAAATTGCGTAGCAGTAAAATACACAAAAATGTAAGACAGCTAATTGTTATTAGCTGTATATTATGCGTTGTCATTTTTACATTAGACAACCTATAGCAAGGCTGGCAGACGAACTGCATAACATTCTTAGGCCGCTCTGTGCATCCCATGGATTGTCATCTATACAGACGCCTCTTCTTTTTTCTTTATAGCCTGGATGTCATATGACATCCTACTGCTGCTTCTGTTAGCTCACTGACACGTGATGCAACGCGTGTTTCGAATCCATACCTAAGTTATTGTTTGGCGCTCTCATATTGACAGCAACAAACCATCACCACCGTGCGCTGAAGCCAATAAACAGCAGAATATTACATGTCTGTCGTTCCGTGATTATTGGTTGCACGCGTCGCGGTAAGCTTATTGCAGCAGAAGAGCGGACTGTAGTCACGCGGCAGACGTGTGAGTCGGTGGAACTGGATATACTGCTGACCACGCAGTGTGTCACGGCAAATAGCTCGACAACGTAATTAAACAACTCTCCTCGTATTACGACATGCTGGGTCGTGTATTTTCTGATTAAGACGTCCGAGCTCCTGTCAGCTTAACCGCGATGTGTATGGACATTGATTGCCAACACATAGCACTAACGTAAACTTCCTGCTGACTTTTTGCGATGAAACCAAGGCCAAATCACTCGCTCTACCGACGTTCTCTATATAGGCCTATATTATTATTGCAAATTATGTACCTTTCGTACGATTTACTACGTGATGATTGATTAAGTAGGCATGATTTTAATCTTGTATGCTTACCACTGATTAAATTAGTGCTTAAAATTGTAGTCTCTAATTTTCGGATCACTCCATCACAACATGCATCACTTGCAAACTAGTGCAGCGCAATGTGGATTTCATTTCATTAATGTCATTTTCAAGGCGTCTGACCGTGAACGGTTGTAAGTCGGGTTATTGTCAAAGGAGCAAGATGCGACTAAAGAGCAGTGGGTGTGGCTGATGTCTCAATGGACCTGCACCAGCATACAGGCGTCGCGTGTTAGCCCACTGGTAGCAAGGACCTGACAATTTCCGTTCAGTGTGCAATCGTGCGCACGCCGAGTGTCACAATGGCGACTTGAGTGTGTCGGTCACTGGCAGTCAATGCTGCCGATCGACCCTATAGTACCCTGCATCACCGCTGAGCGACTTACAACTCGCTGGTAATTGTCTGCCGGCAGGCCAGAGCCAGCACTGGAGAGGTGCCGTTGACGGTATTAAAACACCGCTGTGTCACTGTGACGATAGTTAGCTCGATAAAAACCCATAACCGAAATAACTTTACATTATATAGGTACATTTAGGCCTATTGCGGATTTGTTGGGAAACAAATCGTACAACAAGTTGTACAACAAGTTGTACAACGAATCAAAGTAGGCCTAATGGTGTAAAGTGTGAACTTAACGCCGGATCATAAGGCCGGCTGATGTGTAAGTATCGCGGTACATTTGCGAGTACGTGCATCACTATGTGACGACGCATCCCTCAGCTACACAGTGTGACAGCAGCGTCTTGTGTGGTCCGCAAGCATCAAGTGCCTGCTGAATGCACAAAGCCACAAGCCAGTGGTCGCAGAGTGGTCAGTAGCGCGAACAGACGAGACAACGCATTGCAACACGACAACTGATCAGGTTAGATCTACTCTTTGATTTATTCGTAAATCACGACTTCTACAAATTACGTCACTTTTGTTTGAGTTTATTGTGTGCCTTGGTGGCATAACACAGTAGGCCTAGTTATGTCGCCGAACTTGCCATCGAGAAGTTGTGGGTTCAATTCCTGGCTGTTACGCACAGACTACGCTGTCAGGTAACGACTTTGGACTTACTCACACGTCTTGCGCCATTAGCTGCGTCAAAGAGAAGAATAAGGTAGAGAAAGAACTGGAAAAGTATGGAAATGGGAGAAAAGGTAGAGTGCAAAAGAAAAGGAGGTGACTGATTTGGCATGTTTTTTTCCGCGAACTCTTAAGTACCTGCGTGCGCTGTTGCTGAACTTCTGGGTAGAGAGTTTTATATCTGTGCATGTGTTGTAAATTGCGTGACAAAAAACTACAGCGCAAAAACATAAACGATTATTAATTTTGTATTTTAAATGTACGCTGAATAATAGAACAAGCAGTTTAACTCCGTTTATGTTAAATCGACTTTCTGCATCTAAAGCCATTAACAGTATTTAACATCTGGTGTAAATATTACACAATATAGCACTGTGTATATACCGCGGCGGCAGTTTAATGTTCGTTCAAAAGTGTTTCGCTGGAAATTAACGCCAAGCAATAGACCGTGAAATCTGTTTAATTCCCCCCTGCAGCCAGAGGGAAAATGACGGATACAGAGAAACAATGTTCTATCTATTAAAGATTCTCTCAGGGGGATTTGCTCTAATGTTCGTTCAGTTTCTCAAAACGAGCACGGATGAGCATTGAGCAGATTTTTGCGAGTAAACAAATTAGTTACGTTATATTGCCAGGATGCCATCCTGAATGTTAAAAAGTTGTTTGCAAATGCTTTGAGCGAGCTCAAAGCTATGAATAAGTTATAAGTTAGATAGTAGGATTTTTCTCTCTCAAGAACCTCATTTCCTACTTTCAGCCACAGTCTCCGGTTTTATTTTTTTCCATTTTTAAGCTGCAGAGATTCGCGTCGTGTCTTGTATCGTTTCCGACAGTCTCTATTCCCCTAGACTAGTGATTTGAAAGCACAATAAAACATCGTTGAGGACACAAAATTATGCAGGCAGATTTTCAGCAGTGTTCCGTCACGTTATTTTACCCATTTCTTTTAAAAAAAAACAGCTACGTGAGAATGTATATAGCGCGACAGCTGGTGCAGACATTAGCGAGCATATGACGCCGTAAATCTTGCGCCCATTGGAGTCATGTTAAAACACGGTGTTTGCCTGATAAAATTAACGCCGTGTGTGATGACCGGAGGGCTGTTTATTTTCGTCCTACGAGCGACCCGCCCGCGGGTATTTTCAGGACACAGTGATGCCGTGGACTATCAGTTCGTTTGTCATCGTGACAAGGTGTCGACACGCTGCTACAGTGGCGCCGCCCAGTGGCCGTTATCACACCTATCACTATGACAACGCACGCGCTATCAGCCGCCGCATCCGACGCAGCACAGTGCACACATCAAACCCGCGGAGTGGAGTGGCGCGAACTCTCTTTGTCGTCGATGTCAATCTCAATAGCCTCGTTTGACTAGTTTGACTTGACTTTCACTGCAAGAGGTCTGCCGACAGGGAATATCATACCGTTCATCACGGGGAACGTGTCAACAAAATTAGCAGCTAGAACAGGCGAAAAATTTGAAATCTACCTTAATTTACCTGTCTGCACTTAACTCAGAGGGCTTGACTCTTGAGGCTTAGTAAGTTTTCCTACGCAAAAAGGTGGCGATGCGATGATGACAGTAAGCCCAAGCGTAATTAGCGTAATTAGTTGTAAATTTGATTTGAGTTTTGCAGCGTGTACGTAGACCTATTTATGGAATGCGGTTGCAAGCAACTGTGAATAGCATTCCGCAATAGCAGTTTAGCAACAGCATATTTGCCACTTACGCAGACTTAAGCCATGCCAACCACAGCGTTTCTGGATCTAATTGGCGCTATATATAGCGTATTATAAAAATATAAATGTAATTTTATGTTATGTATGTTACGCTGACTTTTGCGTTGTTTATTTTTTTAGTTTTCACTTTTCAGTGCGTGTTTTCGTTTACACGGCGATGCTTCTAAAATTTTATGGGCTTAGTATACTTACAAAGCGTTATTTTGGGGGTCATTTTTATTCGACATTTATAATTCATTACTGCTTACACACGAAACGTGTGATTCGATAGAAATCCGACAGTATCAGATGACTTGCAGCAAGCATACCCTGAAGCTGTATAGTGTTCTAAAATGATGGACTAGTGTATCGTGAGCACTGTGACCCTGACTGTTACAAAATGATTCGCCAACCTGGCTTAAAAGCTTTTCGGGCAGCAAACCGATACTGTCAGTGTCCGCGGCGTTCGAGAGCGAGCCAATCGGCTTAAACTCGGCAAAGGAGATTTTATCGCGGCACCAGTTTCGGCATGCGCAGCGGCTTAGCGCGGTCGTTGGGTAAAGTCGGCAGTGCAGCGCGCGAGAATGCTGCACGTCGCCGCGTGTCGTTGACAAGGCTCGCCATCAGGGAAATTTGTCTGCGTTGAGCCGAGTTTTAAAGGGCAGTTTGCGTAACGAGTTTGTCTGAGCTAGAAATGGCTGGAGGAGACGTGCTTCGTGTTGATGTGGCGTCATTAGAACTAACGTCTTGAGCGACAAGACCAGACGTTGCATAGCTGCAGCTGCAGCAGCACGCCTCGTGTCTCGTCGTCCATTTGATCTGCTGTCGCTTCCAGCGATTATTCCGCGCTTATCTTACCGTGCTCACTAGAAACCGACTTGCGTAATACGCCAAACTAAGTTTTCTTGGTCAAATAATTTAATATTTTTATGCATTGTACGTTATGAACAAAGTTAGACCATACATACACATACGGTAAGCTTAGTCTTGTCAGCGGCTTAAAGTTTTGTGTTGACATTAGTAAACGAAGTTAGTACGAACACTCATAAAGCTTATGACGGAAGGTAGGAAACTAAAACAAAGGCTGTCAAGTATTTTGACGACACGTAAAAGTTGATTACCAGCAGAGGATTTTGGTAACAAGATACTGGCATTTAGCTAGAATATTACAGAAAGATTATGTAGCTAAGATGGTTCAAAAATGTGGCAAAGGAGGAATTTTTACACAAAAAAGTAGCCAAAACGGAATCAAATCCAGGAAGTGCTGCAGCTGTCTGGACATAAGCAGAATAAATGACAAACAAAGCAGCCGGTTTTAGCACCTTGAGTAGACATAATGGCTACGCAAAAACTGGATTCACAACGTTGTAGATTTGCTTAGCCAGAGCTAGCCTGACAGTAATGAACTAAGCCCACTGTGCATAAGACGGTACCGGATGGAAGCAGATAGTTAAAGAAGCATCATGCAGACTCGGCTGGGCGTTGTGCAGTGCGCGGTTTACAGTCATTATGATTCAGAGTTGTCTTCTCGCGGTGCGCGCGTTGTGTCGTTTACATGACAAATTGCAACATACACTGATGACAGGCGACCGTTCATCTTCGTCTTCTACCGCCGTGCTCGCACACAAGACAATATCTTTCGCTGTCAACTAGCGACTCACTGTAGGCCTACAGTGTGCACACAGACGGAGGCCGCATAGTCAGTGAGCTCCGGTGCGGCCGCTCATCATTACAGTAGATTAGTGCTACCCCGCTGTGTGTGCTGATGTAAAAGGTCACCGTCAGCAGTGCGGTCAATGTCGTGCACGTCTCCCGTTTCTCACTCCATTAATGGACCGACCGAACGAACGGAAACCGTCTGCAAGCTTTGGTGGTTTTGTTCCGTCGCAATTTTGCCGCTCAGTGATTAACACAAAGCCTAAGAGTACACGGCGAATGTAGGCGTGGTATTCGTATCCACGAAATGCTAAACGAATTTGACGCACTGCTATCTGTTACTTGTTTGGCAAAGAGATCTTTTACGTGGAAACCGTAGTGTGTCACATGATAGGCCTAGCGGTAGCTTAACAGTGTTGACATCGTAAGATTCGTAAGTGAATTTTAAACCCGTTTAATGAAAGGCCTATTTCTCGGATATTCTTACCGGTAGGCAGTAGGCCCTAAACAGAACAATAATAACAACAATAAATATTATCCCTTTTGGGTTTTTTTTCTGCCAGTGACATGAAAAGCAAAAATACGTAAAAGTATTGAAATTTCAAAGTGACGGCTGTGAAATTATCACTGTTTTGTACGTTTATGAATGAGAAAGAGACAGAGATTCTACCAGAAATTGTTGTAGCCGCGAATTAAATGGCCGTTACTGTCGTAGGATTTACAGTGCCTTGCAGTAATATTGCTAAAATGCACGCCAGTGGTCGGTTACATGGCATCTGGAATTATGATTGACAGGCGTGAGGAAGTGGGCGTGGTCAATTAATGAAATAGGCAAGTGCGAGGTCGATGCGTGGAGAAAGCGCACTCAAGCAGCACTGAGTCAACGGCGTCAGTGATTGTGAAAGGCGCCCAGAGAAATACCGTGTCCGGCACCGCTGCGACACGCATGCTTCACCGATCCGGCTTCCGGTTAGTGCAAACGCCATATTACGTAAGTTTTGGATTTAAATTACTTGCTAAAGTTTTTTTTTAAAATTAAATTTATGTAATTTAAGTGAAAACTATTTTTTATAACTGACACTTATCTACTTAGCAGGCGTTTCGATTTTGTTACTACCTAGGTGCTACTTATTCTGAATATTT
>Ga0209671_1009373_pt1 | contig 10267 bp, 4 predicted proteins | sample WorMetHERISLAND2_2_FD_187401 | JGI IMG/M metagenome (GOLD analysis project Ga0209671, IMG submission 187401) | Marine gutless worms symbiont microbial communities from Max Planck institute for Marine Microbiology, Germany - Olavius geniculatus... | ecosystem: Host-associated > Annelida >... | reverse complement strand
GGCGGAAGGAGGGCAGTTTTCAGTTCACATTTTTCTAAAAGCGTTCTCGGTTAAAAAAGGTTCTATGCAAATAGAGTTAGAAGTGATTACAGTAATTTTAATTGTTAACATTTTAAAGCTAAACGATTAATTAATCATTAATTTTCTATAATAACTGCTTTGTAATCGGCATCCAAAACACGAGGGTATTATCATTCACCCAGCTAGCATCTAGCTAGCTTTGATCACAAATGCAGTGGCTTTCATTTCTTATTCTTTTGTCCTGAAAAACGTGTTCGTAATAATTGGTTTGTCCAGTTTTTATAAGAGATTTGTTGCAACTCGTAAATTATTGTTTTCTTACATTTTATGTTGTAACTTGATCGCAAATTTGTATTGTCTGCATATTATATGTTTGATATGTGCATTAAATTACTAGCCTACGTATTTACTTGCTTACTTGCTTAAAACAATCGGTAAAAGTAAACTGAAGTAAAATGATTTTCACCAGTGACTGAAATGTGCGTGTTTACGTTACGCGCATAATGTGGGCCAAGTTAACACTAATAATAGCGTCACAATGACGTCATGTAGTCATGCAGTGATCGGGATTCAGCGCGTGCATTGTGTCCAGTGATGCGTGCACATTTATCGTCCTATCATCACTACAGTTGGTTCTCTTCTGTCTCTTCTCTCTCTCACCGGTTCGTTATGCACTGCTGACGTCACATGCAGTACACGACGTGAAGATTTGGGGAAACGCCAGCGCCGTCTGTTGTGGACTGCGACAATTCATGATTCGAAAACTGGTTTAAAAACCAAGTTTTAAAAAAGGTTTTTACCTCAAAAGTTTTAATTTTGGAGGTTTTTGCATTTGTTGTGCAATTTATAATACGAATTAAATTAAATTTCATATTTTTTAGTTGTGATTGTTGCGTTCTAACGTCATATCATTCACTCAACAAAAACTTTGCGATATGGAGAATGGTGTATCTGATGTTCTTTGTGGGTTCTTAAATTTGCGTCTTGACTTTTTTAACATTATACCACTTTAAAAAAACTTTAAAACATTTTTTGAAAACGTTTACGAAATTTTTCAACTAAAAACATTATTTCAAAAACTTAAAAACTTTACAATTTTTAAAGTCTTCGGTTTTTTAGCCGTGGGTTGCCAGTGTTCCTTGTCTCCCACAAGGTCACATTTTTAGCCGACTGTACTTATACCGGTCGAGCTTATAGCATGGTTGTCGTCTGTCCGTATCTCTGTCGTCGTCTGTCTGTCACGAATGTATTCTGGCTGAACGGTGCGAGATAGGGCCTAGGTTGCTATTGATCACTAATAGAAAGTCTGATATTGCCTTTCAAATGACATAAAAATGATGACCTCAGATGACTTTGAAAGGCCATAACGCACTGCGGTATGCCAATTGTGTGGTATTGTGGCTAAATGGTAAGTCGTATAGGGTCGGCGGCGATGGTACCATTGGACAGGGCGTTGGCAATTTTCTATAGGTTGTCAATAGTAAGCAGGTCTTCATCTGCAGCGATTAATGGAAAGTTTTAAGCTATAAGTAACCATATCTCGGAAACTGCAAAAAATGGGGCCTAAGTTGTTATTGATCACTAATAGAAAGCGACATACTCCCTTTTAAATAAAATAAAAATCACCGACCTTGGATGATCTTAGAGGTCACTGACAACCAGTACAATTGGCTATCCTAGCGACAGCTGGGCCTTTTTTTCGTTTCTTACTTTTCCACGAACATTCTCTTACAACTTTACGATAACGACAACGATTACAATAACACGACTTGTAGAATAGAACGCGATTAAAAACACTGCATCCGGGCAAAAAGTGGACCCCTGAAAATCGTTAATAACCACGTTAAACTAATCGTAACGTTACTATAAAGTGGCGTCCAATATTCTCCATAAAATAAAAAAACAAGTCGCAAAGGTATTAAAATATTAAATTGAATTACAGCAATTTGATCTACTTTTCACGAGGATAATTATGTTGCTTTAACTTTTAAGCTGAGTATAATTTAACATAAGCTCACTCCGCCAGCTTTCGGACTGGCGTGAAATTAATGCGAATAAGACTGGATATTAAAACGAAAAACGGGAACCAGAAAAAAAGATCCGAGTCAGCAATCCGTGACTAAAATCTGTTTATCGGGGCAATAAATGTGGTCCAGGAAAAATTCGATGTCTGTGTTTAATTATATTTAATTGACTGCTAGATGACAATACTGTGGCCTGGGGTTACAATGTCTGTTGTGTACAAAGTGCCAAGCAAAGCATCAGGATAATTAAACTCCTGGCGCGCAACCAATAGATGTTGGCCGTTGCACTACTGCCTCGCATCACTATCAGCTTCAGTGAGATCACGATACTGTAAACACATTAATTAATATATTAGACCAACTTCTATTGGACGTTAGCTCGTACGCCTAATTTTGCTGCTAAACTTTAAAAGTGATCGTCAAAGTTTATTGTTTTAATGCTACAATATTGAGCTACAAAAAAGCAACATTAATAGCAGTAGGAGTGGCAACAGCCGTAACAGTTGTAGTAAAGGTAATAGTCATAATCCATTTTTTAGTTTATCGATTTATTTTTCTCTAACGACAAAAATATACCGTAGGCCCTAGCCTGTAAACATAGTTCGTAAACAGTAAACACTAAGCTTTTCGTGATTTTCGAAATTTCACAATTCAGTAGCTGGACTAAGTAAATTAAGTTATGTTTTTATATTTCTCAAACTTCATTTATAACATTGATTTTGGGATTGTAAATGACAGACATTCAGTGCATGTATAATTCGTGAGATCGTATCATCACTATAAATTGATTTGCATCAGTTACCGCCAGCAGCTGCACCAGTCAATGGATGATTATGGGACGATTCATGCAGCTTCTTTGGTGGCTGTATTAAAATTATTCGTCCACTGGACGTGGGAAAAACACAAGAGTAAATGCTACGAGTGCCGTTTTATTAGTTAATTTTTTTGTTGCCAACAAACGCAAAGTAGCCTAAACTATAATGTTCAGTATTTTGCAGACTGCGTTAGAACTCCCTGGCGAGTGACAAGAATTCAATCAGGTATTTTCGGCATTTGCTTAGTTTGCTCATGGCTTCATTGGATCAAAACAGTGCACGAATCGTCTTATTATAGGTCATTTAGTAAGCGAAAAAGTTGTACTTCACTCAGTTAATTAAGGTGAAATGTTTGCCTATTGTGTTATACGGCATAGAAGTGTGTCCGGTTAGTATATCTGACATGCGTTCACTAAAATTTACCGTAAAACGCATTTTGACAAAATTAGTGTTTCATACTTATGACTGTGCTAAAACTGACAGTTGTATGTCGTTATATGGTCTCTCTGTGAGTGAACTTGTTGACCAATGTGCACTTGGTTTTTTTGTTTAAATATAATATGTTAGACAATATATTATGTAATGTGTGCCAGTTGTAGTGATAATGTTTATTAGGTCTATTTGAGACTTTTGTAACTTTTTATGTGTATGTGCCATGCGTGTATATGAGTATTTCTTTTTGTGATGCTATCGAAATTTTTCTTCGATGAATAAAGTTGATTATTACAGCATCAAAAGAGATGCACGAAATGTCCCACTGCCCAATGAATGGCGCATCGTCATCAATAGCATCATTAACAGCTGCTGCAACAGCAGCAGCAGCAGAAAGGCAGTGTTGAAATGAAATAAGCAAACAGTATTTTGCTTTAAACAGATTCGTTGTTTACGGTAAGTCTTGTTTATGCCTTTTGATAAAAAGGAAAGGTTTACTTATAGCTTATAAACTCGCGACACGAAGCGCTTTGCAATCTCGGAAGTGGCAGCTGATTGACATGAGCTAATGATAGCGTACTGCAGCGGTCATCCATTGCCTGCGCCAGCGAATAATTGCGGGCCAGCAGTGCAACCAGCAGACATATCGTGATATCAGTGCCCCACTCTGCTACACAAGATCTGCAGTTAGTAAGCTACTAGTCGTCTTCCATTTCGCTGAGGGTAGGAAGCATTAGGTTTTGTCCTGAAAAATGTGTCGGTAATAATTCGGTTTGTCGAATTTTTACAAGAAATTTGTTACAACTAGTTAATTAGTGTCTTGTTGCATTTTTACGCGCAAAAGCAGATATTGCTGTAGCGCCTCTTAGTCATCGCAATTCTGTCCGTCTGTCTGTCCGTCCGTTCGTCCGTCACGCGAGGGGATTAGTCAAAACGGTACAAGTTAGAATCACCAAATCTCCACCATCGGCTGATCGGAAGACTCTAGTTTCAGGATCCGTAAAGCTTTTCCATAAATTTGAAAGGGGTCACCCCGAGCGAGAGCGCTAAATAAGAGAAGGGTAGGGAAAAATTGCGATTTTCACCCAATAAGTCGCTGTATCTCAGAAAAAATGCGAGATAGGGCCTAGATCAGTGATTTTCAACCGAAGTTCCGCAGAACCTTTGGGTTCCGCGAACATCTGCCAAGGGTTATGCGACTTGTCAGTCGTCAGCAAAAAATAATAATAACCTAGAGTGCGAAATTACACCAGAACAAGCCGTAGAAGTACTACGCACCAAATGCTTAGTTCCAAATTAACGCTTCTAGCAGTCTACTTTTGCATACAGTGTTGAATATTTTTCTTGTTATTAACAACGTTAGAATATTTCATTGAACACCGAACACTAACTTATTAGTGTCAGTGTTAAGGAATCGTGTGTCTTTTTATTGAAAGATTTTCATTTCCTGAAACAGTATGCTTGAAAAATATAAAAAGCTTCGCCCATTAGCGCAACTGGCTGGTGAGTCCAGACCCCTAAGCTGTTCGTGGGCGTATAAAACGTAAAAGATCCAGTGATAATTTTTGGGCCGTTGGCGACCTCCTCGTAAAGTGTTATTGGTAACGGGTAAAATAAAAATGCTAAATAATTTTATCTATTAATACGGTAAAGTCTTTTGCCTGCTGCTATCGTCAGCGTTTCAAGGTTTTGCTCCATACTGGTTTTCTGCCTCTCGACTCCGCTGGAGTCATCGGTCCCCAGAAACCCTGAAAATTCCACTTTGCCCACGCCATTGCATGGACTAACGGATTATTGCATGCTATGGGGTTCCGTGAGTGATTTCGACACTTATGTACTATGTAGGGTTCCGCTGCAGCAAAAAGGTTGAAAAACACTGGCCTAGATTACTATTAATCACCAGTAAGAAGTCGTACACGGCTTTCGATTTGCACCGAAAGCGATGACCTTGAATAACCTTGAACACTAAAATGGAAGTTTTTTTTTATAGATTTTCTAGCGATATTGAGCTGCGATACACATTTCAAAAGCGAATTGCGCCGAAATTACTAGACAACTGAGTATGAAATTTTCAGCACTGTACATAATTTTCAACGGTCCAAATCTCGATCTTTTAGGTTCAACAAAACCTGTGCACGAGGTCATCAAAAAACGGTACCCCGTAAAAGTGGCTATTTTACCGCTTGACCAGTTTAGCGTAAAAACTGTTGCAGATAGGCATGATCATGCTACCTATCACAACAAGCACTAGTAACGAGCTTTTTAGTCGTATCAACATCGATGACTGAAAGACCCTGAACTCTCAAAAATAGTTTTATTGTTTTTTGCGATTTGCAGTTGCGGCACACACTTTAAAAGTGAATTGCGACGAAATAGCTGGAGATAGACTAAGATAGCTTGCGAACAGGAACTGCTATAGGCTTTCACGCGTCTAGTGAGCATTAGCTCAAATTTCTTGTACGTTGTAACGATCGAAAATTAGTATTGTTTTGTTGGCCTGAGCACAGAGTAGGTTAGTAATTCACTTGCTTGCAAATGACCTTGAGATTCTCAGTTTGTTTTTGATTAACTGAACAGAATTTGATGACTAAAATATTGAACTATTGAAAAGCGGTTCGGCGCTTAAGGCTAATAGACTTATCACTGAATCTTTCATTTGGTGCCGAATTGCATGGTCTTTTAGATACGAAGCTTTGTGTCATATCTACGGCGAATTAATAAGTTAAAGTTGCATTGGGCTATAAACTTTTCTTTGTATTTTGCATAACACAGCGAGAATGTTCGCGTGACTGGCAAAATATCGATTTACTTACATGTATTATCACAGGTATAGTCGTAGTAGACCTAATCAAATCGGCACGTCAATTACTTACTGAGTGGGAACTATAAAATTAATTCCCAAATAATTGTAAATGTCTCATATGCTGATATTGCATGTATATACGGTTATACGTAGGCACAATCGTTGGAATTACTACAGTGATGTCACAAATTAAAGTCGACATGGATGAAACAATGACCAGCAGCATTGTATTCGCTGATGATGATACTGATAATGACTACGGTTCAAACGGTTCAATGCAGAGTCTTGACAACTTCAGCAAGCCTGACGCGCGGCGAGGCATTCTGCGCCATCCTACCAAGCATCAGCAAAGTGCCCACGCCAGGAAACCAATAGCAGCGGTTTACTACCAAGATTCCTTTCCCAGCGGCCCAGTGCCTGGCACTGTGCTTCACGAAGGCGACGCCATATTCTGGCCGCACTGGGAAACACAGAAACAAAGGCGTTATAATCTCGATCGGAACGAAAATACGGCAAACCGCACGGAATCCTGGGAAGCGAACGAAACCGGAAGTGGTGCGGCCGCGAGAAAAAAACTTACCGTGCGATTTTCACCGGATGCTGATGGTGCATACAGTGTAGAGCGCATGCGCGAGTTCGGAAATCACGTCCAAGATCAACATAAACAAAGTAATCACTGCCTTGTTATATCTGTTTTGTTTGTTTTGTTATACTGAGTTATTTGTTTCAATGCTGTATATGCTTATGTATATGTATATGCTTATTCTTTTAAAAGTAATATTGTGTTTAACTGGCATGATTCTATGAGACTGTTAGTAGTACTTAAGGTAACTATGATCACGGACTGCGTTCGATTTGAGAGCTTTCTCCACCACTGGACCACAAGCGTGGAATCAACAGCTGATTCGCAACACTGCCGGACAGTCCACTTTTAAACATAATCTACAGAAGTTTTTATTTTCTGTTGCGTACAGGGAGACTTTAGCATGCAGTTCTCTTAGGTTATTGTTATACTGTTTATGCATGGTGTTCTAATTGTTGAGCGCAGCCGTTCAGGACTGTAGTAAACGCTGTACAAATTTTGCTGATTGATTGATTGAACTACACTGTGTCTCAAAAACATCCCCGACATTTTTGACTCTAACTTTAGAAACAATTATCAGATTTTGATAATTTTTGGTACGAATATTCCTGACACAACTTGCCATCAAAGGACTATTTAGTTGCCCACCTTATTCAACGTTTGTTTCTGCACTACCTAGTAAAATTAGAGCAAATGAAATGTGTGTTGAAATAAACAGAAAACATGAAAAGACATCCCCGACATTCTCGATCGTAACTTGAAGAAAGGTTAGCTAATTTTAATAATTTTTGGCGGAAATATTTTCGACACTACTAGCTATTAAATAAATGTTTTAGTTTTCACTTTACCTAATGTCTGCTTTTGCACTACCTGGGGAAATCAGACCAAGCATAATACGTGTTAAAATGAATAAAAATACGTCGATTAATTCCATCTATCCTAATCTGTGGGCCCCAACAGCCGTTCTATTACAAGGTTTGACTGTCATGCAGCAGTGTGTCTACGAGATAAAGTATAGAAATGTTTGTGAAGTCAAGAAGCGACTGGTACAGCCTGGATTGGTCTGGAGCAGAACATTATCGTTACTGATGTCAATAAATGAAGAAAACGTCTCCTTGCCTGTGTTCGCATAGTGGGCCAACACTTCAAGCAATTTTACTGCAGGCAGTTAAAAATGGACAATTAAATGAAATGTTAGCCAAAGTGTCAGAAATGTGCACAAAATGCGTTTACGCGATATGTTAATTAAGCAATCATATCGCATTGGATAAAAAAGTGACATTTCGCTCTTTCGTTTTCCCCAGGTAGTGCAGAAACAAACGTTGGGTGAGGTGGGCAGCTAAATAGTCGTTTGATGGCACTTTGTGTCAGAAATATTCGTGCCAAAAATTATCAAAATCTGATAACTGGTTTTCAAGTTACATTCGAAAATGTTGGGGATGTTTTTTGAGACAGTGTATATTATCGTTTTTTGGTGAATCATTTGTGCAAATTTATACATCTGATTAGGGGTGAGTTCCCGTCCGTGCAAGCTATTTTAGCTTTTCGACTCGTTCCTGTTGCATTTTTTAATGTTATGCTGTTGTTCTTGCAGATGTAATTATGCAATAAAATAAAGATAATGATGATGATTATAAACCAGGTAAAAATGACACCGCCGTGTTAGGTCGCCGTCAGAACGTGGGTCGCATCGCAGAGCGTAAATTCAACGACCGAAGACGGAATCCGGGAGACGATTCCATCACGGTGAATGCTGCGAACTCTTTCCTGACGCGGAGTGATTCGCTTAAGACCGGCGCTCGCAAGTGGTACCATCACCTTTCTTTCCGGTCGAGCAAGAACCGCGGCGCCAGAAAGACCAGTAGTCCGGAGACCGGGAACCAGCCCGTCGCGAGCGTCGATGAACCGGAAGTATCGAGGTCTGTTGACAAGATAACGGATAAAACGTGCCATCAAACGACTATTCAGCTGCCCATCTCACCCAACGTTTGTTTCTGCACTACCTGGGGAAAACGCAAAGAGCGAAATATTACTTTTTTATCCAGTGCGATATGATTGCTTAATTAACATAACGCGTAAAACACATTTTGTGCACATTTCTGACACTTTGGCTAACACTTAGCGTCATCGGAGTCGGGTCTGCGATGCGGCTTGCGGAGAGGCTGGTGTAGTAATGCGCGTTTTTAGCCGATCGTACTTGAGCAACGGTCGAGCTATTGGCATGGTTGTCATCGGATAGGGCGCTGGCGACTTCCTATAGGTTGTCAGTGGTAACCACATCTCCACCTGCAGCGGTTTGGCCGTAATTTTCAGCAGTTTTAAGCTCTAAGTGGCCATATCTCGGATAAGGTCAAAATCACTGACAACCAGTGCAGTGGGCTATCTTAGCGACAGCTGGGCTTTTTGTTTTCGCTAAACGGTGGTCTGTCGGGGTCAGTCACGGACATATTGTGGCTAAACGGTAAATCGCAGAGAGTCGGCGATGGTGCCATCGGATAGTGCGCTGGCGACTTCCTGTAGGCTGTCAGTAGTAACCATGTCTCCATCTGCAGCGGTTTGGCCGCAATTTTCTAAGTGGCCATGTCTCGAAAACGGTGAGAGATAGGGCCCAGTTACTACTGGTCATCACTAATAGGTAATAGCATACACGCTTACAGATGAAATGAAAATCATCGACCTTGGATCACGCCGTCAAGGTCACTGACAACCAGTGCAGTCGGCTATCCTAGCGACAGCTGGGCTTCTTATTTCACTGGACGTCGTCGCGACTACTCGACTATTAATATTGCTGCAATGCAGCGCGCGTCGGCGAGCTAATTGATACAAAGCAGATGTTGGCACCACAGCACTCAGCGCGGCGACCGACCACGACGGCTGCAGTAGGCTACAGTTTTTGCGATTTTTAAATTTGCGCCAAAAAAGATGGGCAAAAGCTAGAAAGCTGAAATTTGGCAGGAGTATTTGCAGCGGCCAACACTAACGCTGTGTATATTTTCAGCCCGACTGCTTCATAAATGCGGCCGCTAGGCAGCGCCAAATTTTGCATGGCGGCCTATGGCGAAAATGGGTTAAGCTTTTTTCTCAGGCCAGAAAAAACTCAGGGATTTTTAAAAAAATATACCAGCATACTTGCATTGTTGCTGCCCACAATATATGCGAATTTTAAAAAAATCGTACGGGGGAAAAAGTTAGCCAATACCCGTAATGCAAATTTTTGGGAAAATGGCCGAAAAATTGGCTAGGGGAGCGATATCGAAATTCTGTCTCCAGCGTTTTTAGACATTGTCGTCCCCTATAAGTGTGCCGAATTTGGGAAGGATCGCTTCGGAAATGGCGGAGCTACAACTTTTTTTCGATTTTGCATGGGCCCCTATATAGACGACATTGCCGATCCATCACAGGCTGAACGGTAGTTCAAGCCCTGTGTTAACGGCGACTTCCCTTTCTTATGGGGAATCCAAAAATTCGACCCCCACAGAATCAAAACCCCTGACCCGATTGAAATAAAATTTGGCACGGTTGATTACGTCGGGGAGGGGACCCGTCATGCAAAATTTTATGCAAATTCCTCCAAGGGGGGCTTCTCGGC
>Ga0209671_1009368_pt1 | contig 10267 bp, 7 predicted proteins | sample WorMetHERISLAND2_2_FD_187401 | JGI IMG/M metagenome (GOLD analysis project Ga0209671, IMG submission 187401) | Marine gutless worms symbiont microbial communities from Max Planck institute for Marine Microbiology, Germany - Olavius geniculatus... | ecosystem: Host-associated > Annelida >... | reverse complement strand
ATCCCCAACTTCCTGCAAATATCCATTTCATTCCATTCGTTTCCGTGTCATCGGTGACGAATTCCCGAGTAGCATCACAGTCTAGCACTCTGCCTCTTGAGATGGAGATTCAAGAAAGTCCATCACAGCCTTCACAAGATTTGCTAGCCAGAAATCTCCAACTCCCAACAAATATCTATGTTATTTCATCCTCATCTATGTCGCCAGGAACTAATTCCCAAGTGCCATCTCAGCTTAGCTGCCAGGGTTTTGTGTCTTCCACACATCTTCAGCTAACTTCCAGTGGGTCTAACCAACTCCGGATCTCACCAAGCTACCAGATGTCGGGTTTTTCTAGCCCCTTGCTGACTACAGCTAACATTCCTAAATGTGTGATGGATTCTATGCTAAGCGTCAGTATTGTAACATCTACCATTACTACATCAAGAATAGCGGCAGTACGCCATGACTCTGTCAAAGGCCACAGTCAAATGGCTGCACCATTGTACATTGCTGTCAAGAGCACATCAGTTACATCAGGCAGTGAACTTTTGTCTTTGACTACTAAAACAACAGCTGTGTCAACTACAAGCCGTGGTTCATTCAGTGCGAGCCGCATGCCAAGTTTATTTGGTGAGAAAGTGACAGAATTGTCACATGGATCGGCAGCTTCTACTGTGGACAGCTGGACCAGCAGTTCTGCCACAGTTCCAGGTAGTTTTGGTTTTTTTTTTGTTATCGATGTAATCTCTTCATCTGCAGATGTTGATCTCATTATTATGTGCCCGTTCTGATAGGCTGCACTTCAGGAATTGCCTGTTTGTGAGTTTTTTGTCCATCCTTTTATCTGTCTGTCCTATATGAGTTCTTAACTGGAAAGTGTTCCTAACTGAAAATTAGCAACAGTGCTCCACCAAGCTCTGGGATTTCCGTTGGAATGTCCGTGTGTGCAAGGATTGGATCGGACCAGGTTGTTGGAGTCTCTGTCTTTAGCGGCGACATGGGTTAAAAAAGTGGGAGGCAGGAAGTTGCAATTTTGTGACAGATGGCTCCTAATTTCCAATAGAGGAGATTATGGGTAGAAAAATTGAAATATGGTAGGTGTTAAATTTCATCAGACTGGAGAAACTGGTTTGCTCATTTTTGGTTTGAAAGGCAAAAGTCGCTAGATGCAGAAAACCTCCGGAAATTTTGTATATCGCAGCTTTTGCTGTGACTTAATTTGATGCCTGAGAAGCTCGGCAGCTAGACGAGTGGCTCATGTCATGTTTGCATATTTAGCACGGACGATGAAATCCGTTGTTTTATTTTTATATTCATGTTTTATATTTAACTTTTGTATTTCAGTAATATTTCATTCATTCGTGTCATTACTAAGGATGTTTTTGATCATCAGCATGCCTCTCTATTGACATGTCTGGCCTCAGTGATCTGCATGAGCTGTTTGCTATAGGTTGTCACTGCATAAGGAATTTTTACTTGTTTGTACGTCGTTTTACATGGCGGTACATAAACAGTGGAGCATACGTGCATTATGTGGATCAAGGAATCGGACAGTTTTAGAATTGATTAGCCTCGATTACTGCAGTGAAATGTGCGCAGTGTCGAATGCTGTGTTCAGCGCGACTACCCTATAAACATTTTAATAATCAGGACTAGTCATTTCCAAAACTGTCCAACTGCTTGATCAGTGAAACTTTTTATGCAGCACCCAATATATATTACATATTATGCTGTGTAATGTGTATGCGATGTATTATATTTACTGTGTATTGTATGACAGAAGTGGCTGATTCATCGGTCCCTGTATATCAATGGCATTGCCTGGTGCCGTGTCTGACAACTCGGTCATCTTCAGTCAGATCTCTTCATCCGTCTTCCTCGCTGGATTCCGGCATCCTCAGTAATTCCACTTCTTGTTTTACTTATAATATAGACATGACGGTGTTTATGGTTAATTGTCTTCATGGCACAGCGTTCATGAGAGTTTACTGGTTACATTTGATGAATGTAGCACAGCGCCAATTGGCTGCTAATGTTTGCATCAAGCCCGTTGGCTTTTCTGGCTTGAGTTGTCTTGCTGACCCACCCGTAGCCAGCTGCGTGCCATATTTATATAGTCAGTAATTGTCATTTTTACAGTTTTTTTTACTACGGCAAGCTTTTTTTATATTAGGGTTGGTAAACCAGCAGTTGGCCACTTTGTGTCAGTGTTTTTTTTCTTGTTTGATTGATATGTGATTGCATGTTGTTTGCTATCACCATTTTTGCACTCACCTCAGAGACTGATAGGCCCACTTATTTTACTGTCCCACAGGGGTAGAAGGCTGAGTTGGACCTGGGTAGCTTGTTACATACCAAAGTGGTTTACGTGTCTGGAACTGTTTTAGTTGGGTCCAATGTAGAGCAGGTTGATTGAAGTGAGCTTATGTCGATGGTGGTCATTGCAAGTTGTTGTGTGTTGAACTCAATAACCCATTTTTAAATTTGGTGAATTTTATTGGGTTTCATTGGTTTTGAAGTAGACCTGGGCTAAACCTAGGTTTTTAAAAAGGCTCCTTGGGGTTTTCATGAATTTTAAATTATTAGCAAATATTCAAACGTTTATGGATTCAAGGTTGAAAGTTTTAAAAACAACCATAGTGAAACAGTTTATCATTGCTGAACAAGAAATTATAACGAAGAAACTTTAATGAACTAAGTTTGGGGTGGATTTTTTTGGTAGGCTTACCGAATAAAACACACTGGGTTTATTGTGTTGTCTCAGTCCTAGTGCTGATTGTTGTTTACAGCGTGCAGTTCTGGTGATGATGATGTATTTCTACCTGCATCATCCGACATCGACAAGAAAGTTGTGGACATTGATACTCAGATATCCATCACTGCCAGTGTATGTATACGTCTCCTTTAATTCCACCGTTTGATGAAATAAGTGCAGCTGAGTCTATCAGTGATCGAAACATTGAAGCTCAACTACAACATACGGGTAAAGGTAAAGGTAAAGGTAAAGGTGATATATAGCTCTTAAGGAGCGAACCTCTCACAGAGCTACAGAGCTTCACCTGCCATATGGGATCACCCAGTGTTATTTGCCATCTGACACAGGTGAATGAGCCCCGCCTTAACTCCAGCCAGATAGGCCAGTACTTAATTTACCTACCCAGGAAGCATGGAAGGCTGAGTTGACCTAGGTGGCTGGTTACATACCGAGATGGTTTACCTGCCCGCAGGCAGTCACCCATCAAAGTACTAATCAGGTGACCCACATTCAGTTAATAAGCTGTTGTAACAGACATTTAAGATGTAACGTGAAAATCTGTCACTAACAGTCGTCACTTTTTGGGATGTTAACGGCACTTGAATTCCATGCTGGCTGCCTTTTCAGTGGCTTGGTGGCTCAGTGGCTATGCATTTAACTTACAGCCTGGAGGTCACTGGTTCGACTCCCAGTCAGTTTACTGCCAGTTAACGATGTTGGGCAAGTTGCTTACTGCCGGATGCCAGAACGTGTTTCGTTCTGGCTGGCAGTGCTCGCTGCCTCCACGGCTCTGCACCTGGCTACCTGGCTTCAGATCTTCAGCGTGTGTCACGCCTCAACGCACGTCGACGACTGCACTCTTCAACTACATCAGCGCTGGTTGCTCCACGCACTGTGCGTTTTACCATTGGCGACCGCACCTTTTGAGTGACTGCTGCATCGGTCTGGAACAGTTTGCCGGAGTCAGTCAGGTCGTCGCCATCGTTGGAAGTTTTCCGCAGCAGACTGAAAACCAAACTTTTTGCCCGGTTTTACAGACATGACTAAGAACGTCTCATTGCGCTGACTACTATTACGTGACTTCACTGTTTAAGCTTATTGTTACATGTCCTTGTAGTCTTAGGACTTAATGCCATGCTAAAGTTTATTCGTCCTTCATGTGTCTCTCACCAAGCAATATAGTTTGGTACCGGCTAAAGGGCAGTTTGATTATGTGGCTGGTAAGGTAACAGTCGGCCTAGCAGAAAGTCATGACAGTTTACTGCTGGTTTTTGGCTGACTTTACTAGCAGTCGTGCCTATGGCACAATGTTGTGTCAGTTGTCTGTCTGTTGTCTGTCTGTAATGCATGTATTGTGGCTAAACAGTGTGTTATACCAGAAAGTTGTCTGAGGAAGCAAATAAGGTAGCCAGACTTAATCATGTCGCTATCGGCAGTGGCTTGGCTGCAATTTGCAACAGAAGTTACCGGCTGCATATATGTTGATCGAAGTAATTACTTGTTTACTGTAACTGGAAATAGCCCGATTTACATGTATGATCCGTGGAGGTTACGATCTTGATATTAAATAAATAACAGATTAAATGTAGCTAGGGTCAGGAAGTAAAATATATTACGGTCGGCTTGCCCTAATGACGGCTGGGACCTTGTACGACTAAGTCAACTGCGGGCCTACTGTTTGAAGACCGGGACCAACTAAGGATTTTATGCTTATCGCTAAGTGTAAGACCGGCATTAGCTTTACCTTCATGATATTTGCGGCTGTGTCTTAGGCAAGAGTTGCGGAGGCAGCTGATGCAGACAGTGCCGGTTGCTACGTGAGTCGGCCGATGAACTCTTTCATGTTGTTCAGCCAGGAACAACGCAGCATTGTGCGACGTCAACACCCACACCTTGACAACCGAGCCGTCAGCAAAGTCCTTGGTGATCGATGGACTAAGCTTAGTGAGGATGAGAAACGTATCTACTGTGACCGTGCCAACCAGGTGCCTGTTTGGTATTCTTTGTTGTAGCCAGATGCTTGTTTTTTATTTTTTGCTCTGGCTAATTCATGGAAGATGAAAAACTTATCTAGTGTGACTGTGCTAACCAGATGCTTATCTGTTTGATATTAATTGGTGTTTATTTTTATTTTGCTAGTTACCTCGGATGAGGAGATTATGCGTTTTGGCTTTCTCCGTTTGTATCACACCATATAAGTCATGTATGTCACCATATATGTCAGCACGGTAGTGCTGACACTGTTGTAAGGGCGATAAACGTTAAGTATAGGATATCACGTTTGGGGGGGGGTCCTGTAACCCCGAAACCCTTTAACCGGTTTCCTTATAACTTGGCATCAGTGATCACATTGCCCACCCGACCCCACATGCAAAATTTGGTCACAGTCGGTTTAAAGGGGGCGTGGCTGAGCATGCGCGCAATTCGCTGTTAGGCATCTATTTTTTTTCTTGTGCACGGCTACAGGTCCACACATTGAATCAACAAACGCCGCTAATGGCTCAAACGAAGCATCCTGTGGCCGGACACATTCCTTATATGGTTTCAATTAAAATGTTTAAAATTTACCCTTTTTTATGCCTCATTTTTTAAAAATTTGCATTCTGGCCTATGGGGACTTCAAAGCGGTATAACTTGGTCCACGTAAAAGATAATTGCATGCTGTTTGCACCTACCCCCTATTTTCAGGCCCGGGCTATCTGATGGTGTCATTTAAGAGTACCTCTTAACGATCCCTATTGCCATAGCAACCATTCAAAAGTTGCAAAATTTTGCATTACTACCAATGGAGATTTCAAAGCAGTATAACTCGGCTCTCGTCAAAGATAATTGCATGCCGTTTGCACCTACCCCCTTATTTTTGGGGTTGGGCAATCTGATGGTGTCATTTAAGTGTACTCTCTAACAACCCCTGTTGCTATGGCAACAAATTTTGGGACAAAATTGACTAACTCGGCCCCCATGAAAGATAATTGTGCGCTGTTTGCACGTACCCCCTATTTTTGGGCTCGGGCTATTTGATGGTGTCATTTAAGTGTACCCCCTAACAACCCCTGTTGCCATAGCAAGCATTGAAAAGTTGCAAAATTTTGCATTACAGTCAATGGAGATTTCAAAGCAGCATAACTCGGCCCCCATGAAAGATAATTGCACGCTGTTTGCACCTACCCCCTATTTTCAGACCTCAGCTTTCTGACGGTGTTATTTAAATTTCTCCCCTGCCAACCCCCGTTGCCATGGCCACGAATTTTGGGACAAAATTGATTATAACTCGCCCCCCTCCGTGAAAGATAATTGTGTGCTGTTTGCACCTAACCCCCTATTTTCGGGTCCCGGGCAATTCTTTGAAAAGAATTGAAAAGAAAACAGCAAAAATGGAAATCCATTTTTGCTGTTTTCGAGTTTTGACTCATATCGCCCTTACATAGCTTTGTAAACTGTTGAAGTTTTTTGCTCTGATTCAAGATAAGCAGAAAAGTTATCGGGTCTTCCTCGTTCTAGTCTACCCAGTTTTTCATCATTATATGTCACCACTCAATCAACATTTTGTTTACATTTAACATGTCTGTGTGGTACTGTCATAATCTGTGTTGGTGTTTTCTTATCATTAACAAGATGATGGTAAGTTTGTTTGACTATACATGCGTTCGTTTATTCAGAGCAAGTTGAAGCTAAGAAAGAGATCATTTATTCAGAAATTAAAAGTAACAGCAGAACATAATTTTGACAAAAAAACATTGTGATATAGTTGGTGTGATATTTAGGTAAAAGATGAACATTACAGGAAATATCCGGACTGGAAGTGGGGCCAGAATGGTAAGAGGTTGTCTTCAAGTAATTTCAGGAAATCTGACAGCGATCCACTTGGATCTGTAGCGGAAACAGTTTCTGATCCACAGCAGTCAGGTCAGTCATTATGGACATTTGATAATTAATCCGCTCGGAAGCAATAGCTTTCGGAGGATGCTTATGTTCTACTTGAGATGTTTTTTTAGTCTAACGCGAGATCTTTGAGATGCGTCGGCCGATTGGCGTGAAATTTTGCAAGCTGATCAGCTCTGGGCCGAATTTTATAATGCCAGTCTAAAATTTGGGGGGCCTACCCGAAAAAAATTTTAGGGGCCAAAAACATACAAAATTTGGCCTGATTTCGGACGACTTCAAAGTTTGGTGGCGAAGCCAGAGGGAGTAGCCTAATGAAATTTTGCCACATGACGTAGTGCTAAATGGGGCTGATAACATGTGTACAACTTTTGGGGGCTTTGCTCCCTTAAAATATGGGATAGTGAAAAACGTCCAAAATTTGGCGCGATTTAGCACAACTTTCAACTTTAAGCACGAATATCTCTGGAATGGATGGAGAAATCGACAAGCTGTGAACGGCGTTATAAACTACCGTCCTTCCTGCGTTGAACAAAAAAATTTGGTGAACTTTGTTCCACTAACGACATTGGTTAGTTGGCTAATTTCTACCTATCCTTAGTTGACACTGTGCGTTCTGCGTATGCTAATGCGTTGGAGTTCGGGCCACGTGACTTTGCTATGAGGGGAATGTGAGTCCCCTTAATTGTCCCCCCAGTCGGACTTAGGGCGCCGGGTGGACTCACGCTGGGCTTTGCCCCAAATTTCTAGTTTGAAATGATTTGGCATTAAGATGTGTCACTTAATGTTCACATATATGTAATGCATTTGTGGCCAAGTACCTGGCTGTTTCAATGTTGTTATGACACCAGTCCACACCGTTGCAGATCAGGCCTGACTGTGATCTGCAGACCACAGCGACGTGGTTATTCCAGGCTCACCACGTACAACTCGGTTTAGTCAGTGCGGCTTCTAGTTACTGGCATCAACCATGTGGAACAGTCTTCCTTAAGCAGTGAAATCAGTAGACCAGTGTTTTTTTAACCTTTTTGCTGCAGTGGAACCCTACATAAGTGTCAGAATCACTCACAGAACTCCATGGGATGCAATGATTGGTGAGGCCAGTGGCATAGGCACAGTGGAATTTTTAGGGTGTCTGAGGACCGAAGTTCTCAGTGGAGTCCAGAGGCAGAAAACCTGTGGGAGTCTGGGGCAAAACCATGAAACGCTAGCGATAAAGCAGCAGACAAAAAACTTGTTTAATTTTACCGTATTAGATAATATTATTTAGCATTTTTATTTTGCCCATAACGAAAAACACTTTACGAGGCGGTCGCCAATGGCCCAAAAATTATCATTGGATCTTTTACATTTTTACGCCCACGGACAGCTCGGGGGTTCTGGACCCCCAGCCAGTTGTGCTAATGGGCGAAGCTTTTATATTTTTCAAGCATAATGTTTTAGGAAATGAAGATCTTTCAATAAATGGACACATGATTCCTTAACATTGATGCTAATAATTTAGTGTTCAGTGTTCAATGCAAATATTCTAACATTGTTAACAACAAGAAAAATATTCAGCACTGTATGCAAAAGTAGACGGCTAGAAGCGCTAATTTAGAACTAAGCATTTGGTGCATAGTACTTCTATGGCTTGTTCTAACATAATTTCGCATGCTAGGTTATTTTTATTCTTTTAATGACGAGCCGCGGAACCCTTGGCAGATGCTCGCGGAACCCCAGTTGAAAATCACTGCAGTAGACAGTAAAAGATGCAGCTTCTTTGTCATGTCTACTCGCAACAGATGCTTCTCAGAACTTTGTTGAAGGGCTACTTTTTCAATTTACAGATTGATTGATTGATTGATTTAGTATTATTGTGATATATGTTAGTATCTGTTTATTAATGTTAATTATGATGTCACTACACTGTATGCCTGTTATTGCAGTTGCCAGACCAGGTTTGATTGCCAGCTGTTCAGAGCCTGCACGCAGTGATGATGACAGTGATGATCACATGGTGATATGTGATACCAGGACTAGTGATGGTGAGTTATGCTGCTGCTGCTGCTGCTGCTGCTGATGATGATGATGCTATTATTGTCTGACAAATTGCTACTTTCTGTACCTTGGATGATGCTAGCATTGTCGGTGAAAGTGTTCAGCATTAGCACTCTTTCTGTCTGGAGCTCAACTCAGCCTTCCATCCCTCTGGGATAGGTTAATCGAGTACCGGCCGGTCTGGCTGGGGTTAAGGTCAGATGCATTAACTTGTGATCCCTTATGCCAGGTAGTGCTGCATCGCTGTGCAATGGGTTTCCCATAAAGATCTGTGACAACCTTTAAATGTGAACACTCTTTTTTATTATGCATCTTTAAAGGTCATATACATTTTATCCATTCTCTGATAACTTTGACAGTAATATCGGCGCTTAACGTTTTATCAACATGGAAACATTTACCTTTGAAGTCGACGATCTACGAAAACGACGTAGAAAACGCGCCGTCATGATGGCCCACGGTGACGTCATGAGTTTAGCCTATAGACGTCATGAATATTAATGGCCTAGCCTAGAATGATGACGTCGTCGGCTAGGCCATTAATATTCATGATCTATATGGGCTAGGGTCATGACGTCAACGTGGGCACTGATAGATTAGAATATTTTGCATAACGTGCGTAATGCCGCATTTCGTTTGAAATCACACATTAATTTAATATATTTATGAAGCTCAAATTGACATATTATATATGTGAGGTTAAATGTCTAATTTAAATCTACAGAAATTGCGCGAGTGAGTTTGACCGTGCCTGATGTTGACCTCAACTGTCGAGAGAACATATTTCTCAACTCGGACTCTGATGAGCATTCGGACGACGATACAATTGAGAACAAGGTTTTTCCACAGCAGCGGTTTTCCCCGGTCACGTGTCCCACATGTCCTGCAGCCCTGCGGCCTCGTCCAATCAAAGTGCGAGCGAGATCTGCTGCTGAGGTAACACCGGTGACTGGTACCAGTCCGGCGGCGGCACGACCTTCGAATGTCAGCTCAGCGGCCTTCCAGCCTCGTGGGGACGTCTTCAAGGCCCACCCTGCACAGTTGCATGCCTCTAATGGTAATTATAATTAGAACAGTTTTGGACAGCGGTTGGCACTGATTTAGTTTGAATAAATTCACAGGCTGAAACTGGCAACTAATAGCCAATATAAATTGATCAAATTAGAGTTTTTGTTAGTTGAATTGGTGGCATTTTTTCAACCAATAAAGGATGTTATTTGATGAATATGTACAGTTTGTAAGCTGATTGTAGATTGATAAACTTCAGTTTTTACTTGCGACAGCAGAATGCTTCGCGCGTCTTAGCCATCGTCTGGGCGTCTCTCCGTCCGTCTGTCTGTCCATCCGTCTGTCACACTCGTGATCTGTATCAAAACGGTGCAAGCTAGGGTCACGAAATCTTTACTATGGGCTGCCCCAAAGTGTCGAGTTTATCGTGACAAAATTTCGTGCCACTGGGTGCAGGGGTTCTCCTCGAACGAGGGCGTCAAAGATGGGTACCCCCCTTAAAAGACGTCATTTTGCCGTTATTGGCTCGAATAATGTGAAAACGGTTGCAGATAGGTACATACATGCTGCTTATCATAACAAGCACTGGTGACAGGCTTT
>Ga0209671_1009367_pt1 | contig 10268 bp, 6 predicted proteins | sample WorMetHERISLAND2_2_FD_187401 | JGI IMG/M metagenome (GOLD analysis project Ga0209671, IMG submission 187401) | Marine gutless worms symbiont microbial communities from Max Planck institute for Marine Microbiology, Germany - Olavius geniculatus... | ecosystem: Host-associated > Annelida >... | reverse complement strand
CCGAAAAATGCACTTTGGGTGGGTACGATTCAACATTGAGATCTCCAAGGTCACTGGACCAAACTTCACCGGACTTGTTTCGCCTAACGCAGGAGGAATTGCGGTAGATCAAGTAAAAATCCGATTTTGAATATCTTCATCCTTTTCGGAGATATTCGCCGCCGAACTTCGAAGTCGTCCGAAATCGGGCCAAATTTTGCATGTTTTTTGCCCCCGAAATTTTTTTGGGGTGCGCCTTCCAAAATTTTGGACTGGCATTATAAAATTCGGCCTAGTACTGACCATCGTGCAAAATTTCACGCCGGTCGGCCCACGCATCTCGGAGATCTGATGCTCGGAAAAAAAATATAAAAAAAACATCATGCGTAAAACAGAAGTCCTTCCGAAAACTATCGTTTTCGGGCGGACTAAAAAATAATGAAAGTAAACAAAAATGTAAGGAATGAAGGCAGGAGAAAGACAAAGGAGTGACAGAAGTGCTGTAAACTGCAGAGCTATAATGCTATCTCAGCTGAGTATGCCTGTAAGTGTGTGTGCACTGTAAATGTCAATTACCAGTCGCAAGTAGACAAAGAAGCTTGAATATTCCCCGGCTTCTGGAAGGTATGAGAGAAAGACGGTAACACAGAGCATCAGAATGAGAAAGTCCTGACCTATCTTACGCAGTGCCTGGACACATACACACGTACACATGGTCAGCATGACTCCACTGCCATTTAAAGGTGCGTGGTCACCAAAATTAACATATACATTTTATCCATTTTCCTGAAAGTGCAGAATTTTATGATAACTTTGACAGTAATATCGGCGCCCAGCGTTCTGTCAACATGGAAAAATTTACCTTTGAAGTCGACGATCTACGAAAACGACGTAGAAAATATTCATGATGTCTATATAGGCTATGGCCTAGCCTAGAATGATGACGTCGTCGGCTAGCCATTAATATTCATAATCAATATGGGCTAGGGTCATGACGTCACTGCGGGCACTGATAGATTAGAATATTTCGCATAACGTAACGTAATGCCGCATTTCGTTTGAATTCACACATTAATTTCATATATTTATGAAGCTCAAATCGACATATTATATATGCGAGGTTAAATGTCTAATTTAAATCTACAAAAATTGTGCGAGTGAGTTTGACTGTGGCTCTGGACCTTTAACAACGATATAATCAACAACAGCTATCATTCTATAACAATAATACTTAGGGTGCACAATTTACACTGCCAGACAGTGCTAGTGCATCGCATGGTGTTCTTGTTAAGTGTTTATGCCCTGTCCCAGCTTTTGCTGTTATTCTACGCATGCTGCCAACCCATGCCAACCCGAGATGGTTTATCCATCTGCTGATAGTCACCAATCCAAGTACTAAAGGGCAAAGGGTGTCAATTTGTATAGTGCATCGTCGTGTATGACATACACATCTAATGCGCTTTTCGTCACTAACCAGAGCCGTCGATCGCACAGCCGACGCGTGCAGCCTGCAAACACAGGCTGGCGCACTGGCCTGCCAGGCAACCCAGTCAGCTGTACAAAGGTCCCCACCTTCCGTAACCCATATAATGGGTTACTACTCATTTAACCGACCCCGGAGGGATGGCAGGCTGAGTTGGCCTTGTTGGTTGACAGATAGCGGACGCCGTACCCACAAAGTGGTCAAGCAGCCGTCCATCAGTCTAGTGCAGGATAAGGAAGGTCCGCCGGCCAAAACCGACGTTCTAACCATTATGCTACGCCACCTAACCAGACATGAGAGACACAGAGTGACTTTGTTGATCAAACAAACATGCTAACCACTATTACAATGCAGCACAGAAACCACAAGAGACAAATTATTGAAAAGCTACTTGAATCTGTTAACGTAGCAGACAGATTACTAACCGCAAATGGGTCAGCTTTTTCCCAGGCAATGTGCGAGCCCCAAGTTGCTGGCCGGCATTTCTCCGGCAATGATTCAGGGACAGCAAGCAGCAAAAAACCGACGTCGAGAATAGCAACAAACGACGCCAGCGCAATGACAAGATTATCACTGTAAGCACGGCCGAGATATGCACCAATAGCAGGACTTGTCACTAGACTGGCTGCAAATGATGCCGATACCTAGCAGAAACATTACCAACAGACAACGATAAATGCTTTACTGACATTAGCAAGTAACCGATGGCAAACAAAATGAACAGAGTTTTTGTATCATCACAAAAGCTGCTCAAGTGCTCAGTTGCCCTTTCAGTAAGTGTCAGTCTTTATAAAATGAAGTTTACTGAACATGCATAAATCACTTGATTACCAAACAAAGTCCACAACTAAGCAACAGCTGAGACAATCAAATACACAATGTCACATGTGAACAAAAAATACATGCAAAATTTCCCGAAAAATTCCATGCACTTCTTTTGAAAAATCGAATAAATGTTTTTAAAGGATTACTTTATTTGGACACACAGTAAACTTACCAGTCCATAGGCAGCGCTGCGGTCTTCTTCAGTTGTTACATCAGCAACGTACGCGAATACAACGCTGAATGTAACGGAGAATATTCCGGACAGACTCAAGAGTGCAAAGTACCACCTGCAATGCACATATGGCATACATCAGCAACTGAGAGCTGTACTGAAGGCAGTTATGTCACAGACTACATAAGCCATGCTTTTAGACATGCCAGTCCCAGATGGTCTATCACTCTTAAATGCAGCACACATGCTTTACCTAGTTCTAGATGCCATCTAAAACATTTTTACTTGTTGTTCCACTAGCATGCCGAGTGCACTCAAGGTTAACATTAAGAGCTAATGTGCTACGTAAGTTACATACTTACTAACTTACAATGAAATGCATACACAGATTATGTCAATGTTGTGTGTTATGATAACACAGTAATGTAATTGGAGATAGAATTATTCATGAAAAAGACAGAAAAACACAGTTAAAGTCATCCTTCTGAAAACTGGTACACCAGCTCCTCCTGTAGGAGAATGTTCAAACCAATTTCGGTTTCCCTACACAGTACAACTTCGTTTTCGAGTTAAGTCCAGAGATTACAGATGGACAGACAGAAAGACGGATAGATGACAGACTAGTTGGAATAGATGGACAAAACCCGTAATCCAGCCTATACAGTGTTGGCGTAACAAGATAATCAGCCAGAAGTGGCTGAAGCATGGGTTAGCAGTGAGTCAGTTGGCCGAGAGTAGAGCAAATTTAGACTCAAGCCGACTCGCTCACCAAGGACTGAACTTCATCAGTGGAATCGGTGCACAGGTGAAAGTGACTGTCAGCAGTAGGAACGGCTTGCGACCCCAGATGTCGGACAGAGCACCGATCAAAGGTGCACTGAGGAATGATAGCAAACCCTGCCAACATACGAACACCTGAAACCTGCATACACTAACCCTCAGCAAACTGCACAACAGCCACCGAGTTCCAACACCCTGTTGAAGTCACCCAAGTTAAAAGTACACCACACAATGACACAAGATAACTCTGACAAGTTGACAAGATGCCATTTCTACTACAGGCACAGCAAGCATTCAAAATGCACGACAGAAAACATTCATTCTCCTTCTGCCATTATGGAGAAAGAGCACAATGTGAACTTTGGATATATGCATGGTAAATTATTTTGTCTGAAACACATAAATAATAATGGTATTGCTACAGACCTTCACACCCTGGATCAAGCCATTCATTAGAAATGCATGATGTGGAAACATATCATCTAACACCTGTACGATACATTACACAGACAATTCAACTTAACAGGCAGAGTGCCAACAGCACATAACTGCGTAATTAATACATGCCCACACACAGTGAATATGCAATGGTCAGTGCTAGCGACAGATCGGTGATCTTGCAAAAATTCACTATCGGTAGATCACCACTTACAGTCATGATGCTTTTAACATAAGAATGCAGTCGCATTTCCTCACTGCAATGCCAACACTGTGCTTAAAACTAAAATCACACATTTTGTTATCAGTTACTACACAATATATTAAGTTCATTCATTATAAGTTTATTCAATAACACTTCAGTCTTAAACTGGAATAAAAAAAATGCAGCTTTGGTCTGAGCTCGAATCTGGCATACTGATTAAGCCTGATTTAAGTATAGGCCAGTGTCGTGGCCATGGCATGGTTCATATTGTCTACCGTAAATACGATGTCGACAAGATCTACCTCTAGTAATTTTTTCCATGCCATCAGTGCAATAGCTGACCCACTGCAAAAATTATCAATATGCAACAGAGACTCACAATAACTGCTGCAGAAAGTGGTCAACTGCAAGATAGGCTCAAAAAGTCATATGCAACATGCATTACAAACCGTGATAACAGGCGACATAACAAGACCCCAGCTGAAGAACTCCAGAAATATAACAATTAGAGCATGATAAACACTCGGCTGAAACAGTCCATACTTCTGCACAGCATATACATGACTAATGAGTAATACTAAATAACCATTAATAATGATATGGAAAATGCACGGTGATACATTCAGATCGCCATCAGAGAATCTTGGACAAACAAGAAATTTCAGCTAATGCTCATGAGACGTGCAAAAGCCTATAGCAGTTCCTGTTCGCAAATTGTCAGTCTATATTCAGCCATCTGGATTGCATAATGAGTTAGTTGCGTGGCATCCCTAGCGAACGTTGTAGAGCTGTGTCGCAGTCCGAAATCACCAAAAAAATCGCAAAAACCCCTCTATTTTGGCGTTCAAAGTCATTCAAGGTCATAGAATTCGGTGGCAATCGAAAGCCAGTGTACAACTTCCTATTAGTGATTAATAGTAACCTAAGCCCTATTTTGCACCGTTATCGAGATACAGCCACTTGTTGGTTAAAAATGGCAAATTTTTCTCACCCCCTCTCATTTAGCACCGTCGTTCGGGGTGACCCCCTTCAAATTTCTGGAAAAGCTTTACAGTTCCTAAAACTAGAGTCTTCCAGGCAGCCGAAGGTTAACATTTGTTGATCCTAACTTGCACCATTTTTGACTAATCCACCTATGTGACAGATGGACGGATAGACAGAATTGCGATGGCTAAGACGTGCTGAAAGCAATAGCTGCCTTCGCGCATAAAAATGATACCTTCAGATTGGCGATCTGAAAAGTGTGCAAAAATTGATATGTTCAGATCAGCGATCTGAACACTCCATGGTGTGTTGCCATGACGGCATGTGTCTGACACACGCCATCATGGCAGCTGGCTTACCTCAATCAACACATAGTATATTGTCGTAAATTTTTGTACCCCTTTGACCGCCCAGTGCAAAAATGTGAGAGGGATATGTTCCCAAGCTCCTACGGGAGTGCCGCCCTTGAATACATAACTAATGTTACACCCTTAATATGGGTGTCCATCTATATCATCATGTAACTCTATCAAATACACTAACCATAACCCGTCCCTAATCCTAAGTCCAACCCTAACCATAAACCCTAACATTAAGGTAGCCCTAACCCTAATAAAATAATAATAATTAATCCTACATTACGTATAGCAATAGTGACTGTGACGCCTCGAAAATCTGTTTGCACATACACAGTGACATATTCAGATCAGTGATCTGACATTCTTGGACAAAAATTGATACCTTCACATCAGCGATCTGAAAGGTGCATAAAAATTGGTAGGTTCAGATCGCTGATCTGAACGTATAACTATCAATCCAAAATAAAACTGCACAAACACTATTTTCTGACTGTGCATATAGAAATGGCATGCTCACATGCCCTGTGGGTGCACTAACTAAGTATTCAGAAATTAGCACTTACTATGCATATTGCTCATTAATAAGAAATACCCCACTTACTACATGGTGGCGTGGCATAGTTAATAATGCGTTTCGACTAAAACGAAGTTACTCTACGCCGGGCCCGGTTAGTACTGCGATGGGTGACTGCCTACAGGCAGATAAACCATCTTGGTGCAAAGCCTGCCAGCTAGGTCGACTCAGACTTCTACCCTCCGTGGGACGGTAAAATGAGCAGTAACTCATTTATATGGGTTACAGAAGGTGGTGACCTTAGTACAGCTGACTGGGGCTGCCTAGCCGGCCGCTGCGTTAGTCTGTGTCTGCAGGCTGCATGTGGTGGCCGTGCGGCTGGCGGCTCGGGTTAGTGACGAAAAGCACATTAGAGGCGTTGTAGGCAAGATGCGCTATACAAATTGACACCTTTACCTTTTGAAGCACTTGCATTTATTTAAAAGGCAATGTATTTGAAATAACTGGAAAAAATGAGAATGAAACATAGCACCAGATGGCCATGTATACACGCAGTTCAGTCCGTGGTGGACGGAAAATAACATCAGATTTGCTTTCATTCCCATCCATCTGTGCGGACGGAAAATAACACTGAGCCAAAATAACCTCCTGCAAGTTTTCTACGTTGCAAGACATACACATACGTATATCTATGCTTTGCCTGCCTGGGGCGGATTTCTTAGTAATGATTTAATAGCTAAACTTGATGCTTTTTTCAGCTGTGACTTGAGACGTTTGTCTGTTTTATTGAATAAGGCAGATGAGCACCTATTTCATAAAATGGTTAATAATAAGGATCACTGTATTCACCAGTTATTACCTCCAGAAAACATTTTACCTATGAAACTCAGGGCCACCGATTGTATTTTTGCTTTGCCTCAGTGCCACTATAACTTGTACAAACGTTCGTTTGTATTGCGATATTTGTTTGGTGATGCATATTAGATTTTGCATGTAGATCTGTTGTAGCTCTATCGTATTTCATTTCATTTTATTTTCTTTTTTTCTTTTCTTTTTTTCCTTTCTTTTTTTCTTATCGATATTGTAACGATTATGCTCTGTTATGTTCTGTTTTTGCAATTGCGTTTGACCGTTGTTTAATAAAAGATTACTTACTTACTTACTTACTTACTTACAAACGAAAATTACTTGACTGCCTTTTATCGCATGACACACCCATATCACAACCACGACACAAAACAAATCCCATTAGATTCTTATATGCACTGACCACTGGTACGTCTTTGTCGTGCTTGCTGCGACCATATCGCGGCCATAACAGCGCTCCAATGACCCGAGACTTCTTTTTCGCTAACATATCACAGTTATCTCTTCATCATAAATTGTTATAAACTCCAATATTTCAGACAAAACCGATATCGAAACATTATTATTCATTCATTTCGTAAACATAAATAAAATGTATTTCCGGTGCAGGATCATATCATCGATATACTTGTTACTTACTTGTTACGTGTAGGTAGATGGGCCATTTCTTCAGCGCATTCTTTTAATACCATGGGAATGGGATGCAGTCCAGATGGGAATGGGATGGCCAGGTGACTTGGCTGAGTGTAGACCCTTTAGTTTCTTCAAGACTGAATCGACCTTGGTACAGCTGACTGGGGCTGCCTAGCCGGCCGCTGAGTTAGCTTGTGTCTGCAGCCTGCACGCGGTGGCTGGGCGGCCGGCGGCTCTGATCAGTGACGAAAGCGCATTAGAGGCGTATATTCGCGACAATGCGCTATACAAATTGACGATCTTTGCCTTTACCTTTAACCACGACATAAAAAGCATATGCAATGATCAGTACTATTGTATTTGATGTGTGCAGTTGCAACTGTTAGAAGTAGCCTACTGTTTGCACCATCGAGTTTTATCTGTAGGCCTATTTGCATTATTCGTGTGTTTCTTGTGTTTTGGTGTATATTTTTAAGTCAGATAATAAATTGATTATTATTCAAAAACAGATGTGTGGCTTGGTGGGCGACTGAATGCAAGATTAAGACATCGGATTTTTGATCAAGAGGTCATGGGTTCGCAGCCTTGAGGCCTAACGACTCACGGCAAGTTGTTCACCCACATCTCCTGCACGTCTGTCACTAAGCAGTATAATTACCAGCGCCAAGGAGGTAATGTTTTTGCCGGTTTTTGTTTGTTTGTCTGTTTGTTTGTTTGTTTGTCCATGTGTTAGCAAGATAACTCAAAAAGTTATGGACGGATCTATCTGAAATTTTGAGGGTATGTCGGGCATGGCACAAACTATCAGTGATTCAATTTTGGGGTGATCCGGCAGGAATTCTGAATTCTGGATCACTTTGAAATTTTCGTTACCATTGCGTTAAAGGGGGCATAAGGGAACCGCTGGCAAAGCGAAGATGGTGACGCCACTGGCGAATAACATTGCCTTGGTGGAGGTACCTGCGGGCTATGACTGCTTTCTAGTTTGGCGATGCTCTGCAGTTGGGAAGCAAGTCACTGTGTGCCTGGCGAAAGAAGCCTAATGGCATCCTACACCGCTAGGTATATGACGATGTTAATCTACGTCATTTGCAAGCTACTGCCTAAAAACTGGGATCAGCTCCAAAAAATCAGGAACCAACCGTTATTCAAAAAGATAGACACTAAAAAAGACACACATTTTTAGTCAAACATTTCAAGTACGGCATCCATGTGACACAACGGGTGAACAAAAACTAAAAATTGTCACAGTCAGAAATTCTGTTACGACATTTATGCCATGTGACACGATTTTAGCCAATGCCATCAGCCAGTGCATTTTACTTTATCAAAAACACAGTAAAAGCAGTACGACATATGGTTAAGATGACGAAATAAATTACTATGTTACAGAAATTACATCCAGCAAACATATGATCAAAAGTGTAACTGAAGAACATACGCACATACACAGTTACACATTTCATAAAATCTGTTAAATGCAATATAAAACATTCTCTACAATCAACGTGCAATTAGTAACGTATACAACAAAGAAACGACAAAAACAACAATAATCACAATATGATTTGCATAAAACACTGAAGCTGCATCAATCCAAACAATGCCGATATCAGACGTAAATGGTGCAAAAACTTGTTACAACAAAAATTACCCCTATCAACTCAAACTGAACACCAGTGCTGACTTACCACTTTTAACTGGGCACTGCATCAGTGTGGCACTATGCCTATTCCAACATCAGAGGCTCACAGCTTTGGCCAAAACATGCAGATTTTACATAAAACGAAATCTTAAGGTCATTCAAGGTCAAGCATTTTAGGATCCTTGGAAAGCCTTCTTGGTTATAGGCAAGGTTCATAAGTTGAGCACTGATGCACTCACTACAGTTTCTGTTTGAAAGAATGTTACGGTACTCACAAAGCACAAGCTAAATTGGCACTTAAATTAAGTAAGTAAAAAAGTAAAACGTAAATTAATATTATAGCATATAACATTTAAACATATCGTCTTTGCTAATTTCTAATTTCTTCCGAATTAAATTTTTCTCTTTTGTATTGGCCTGTTGCATCAAATGACCAGGCTACAAAGTCAGCACTTACACTACATGTATAAAAATGCACATAGCCTGCTGTAAGTGTAAACATATGTAAACAATTAGGCTTTCGTATGCAGACTGAATAAACACTGATCGTATTCAGGGTTAGTAATATTACGGTAATATAACAGTAATATAACAGTGTTATTGCCAGAAATGAAAACAAAGCTTCCTGTACTACTTATATGAAAATTGCAGTGATTTTACGGTTCAAAGATTGTGCTTTACATTTAGATTTTAAACAATCGGTTTACATTCAAGAAACCAATTTGATTGTGAAAGACACGAGCCCAGTTTTGCCTCAGAATCACACTGGGACTACATTCCACCCGCAGTGGGTCACGAGTTGAAGGTTGGGGGCTGGAAGTTGCAATTTTCCGACAGACAGCTGAACATTCCTACACAGCAGATCTGAGTGGTCAAAATTTCAATTTTGCCCACAAACTGCCTCCAAATTAGAGATTTTCAGCCCAAATTTTATCTCTGATGCACATTTCCAACAAGAAGAAAATTCTGAAACAGACTGAGATTTAGGGAAGCAGTTGCCCCAATGTCATACTGCCATGACGCCACTGCACGGTGATAAAACATATCAAAATGTGCTGCCAACCACGAACCAAGTCTAACCGTACCCTGCTGCCAGTAGTGTCATCGGTTGACAAAGTAGGCAGGGCAAGTAGTTGCAAATTTCCGACACAGAAGCTTATCGGTGCTCAAAATTGTGATTTTGCCCCTACATTGCCGTAAAATAATTTTAGCACCAAAGTTTACATTTTTGTGACAATTTTCCAACAGTCCAAAATTGAAGAAGGGGAGGGCATTGCCCCATAGCCCAACTCCCATCTCCCCCCGCTCCCTCCTCCCTCTCCAAGCCATCTTGCCACTGCCTGTTGCCGCTGAGTATCTGCAGTGAAATGATATGAAACTAACT
>Ga0209671_1009366_pt1 | contig 10269 bp, 4 predicted proteins | sample WorMetHERISLAND2_2_FD_187401 | JGI IMG/M metagenome (GOLD analysis project Ga0209671, IMG submission 187401) | Marine gutless worms symbiont microbial communities from Max Planck institute for Marine Microbiology, Germany - Olavius geniculatus... | ecosystem: Host-associated > Annelida >... | reverse complement strand
GTCTTGAGTCTTGACTTAGTGTAGTAAATATATTCGTTGTTCTGAAATTTCTTCGTTTGCATAAGCGCAGCACCTCGAAATAACGTCTGTGGGGCCCGTGAATTTCCCGTGAATTTGCAAAACTCTTTCCATGAATTTTCCGTGAAATTTGACACATTTTGAAAATTCTGCCGTGAAATCATGCATTTTTTCCGTGAATTCGGTTGGTCCCTACTGATGACGAGCTTTCCAGAGGTACCTACGTTAATGAGCTTGAACGATCTTGAAATAAAAAAATTATTTTTATGGTTGTTTCGCGAACATAGTTCAAGAGTGGATTGTGCCACAATTACTGGAGATAGACCAGGACAACATGTGTTGAAATTTTCAGCACAAAACAGTTTTTAAACGTCTTCGTTTTGACCTCCTCAATTCAAGGAGGAGGTAACATTTGAGTATGCTTCAAAATACATTATTAGTTTATTGCACGTTGTACACTGATTCTGCATAACTCAGGCCTCCATATAAGATACATGCAAGCTGTTTGCACAAAATGGGGTTTTAGGGTTGTGCAATTCAATGATGTCATTTTAATTTATCCCTCAACTGATCCGTGTTGCCATGGCAGCCAATCAGTTGTACTCAGAGACAAAAGTGGTCTTTACTTGGCTTGTATAGGAAATGTTTTTGAGGTCTTTATACACTGTGTCTCAAAAAACATCCCCAACATTTTTGACTGTAACTTGAAAACCAATTATCACATTTTGATAACTTTTGGTACGAATATTCCTGACACAACTTGCCATCAAGTGACCGCTCAATTTTCCACCTCACCCAGCATTTGTTTCTGCGCTACCTGGGGAAAACACAACCAGCGAAATATCACTTTTTTATCCAATGCGATATGATTGCTTAATTAACATAACGCGTGAAAACACATTGTGTTCACATTTCTGACACTTTGGCTGACATTTCATCCAGTTGTCCATTTTTCAACTGCCTGCAGTAAAATTGCTTGAAGTGTTTGTCCACTATGCGAACACAGGCAAGGAGATGTTTTCTCCATTCATTGACTGCAGTATCGATACAGTTCTGCTGCAGACCAATGCAGGCTGTACAAGTCGTTTATTGACTCTCCAAACGTTCTTAAACTTCATCTGGTAGCACACTGCTGCATGACAGTCTAACCTTGTAATAGACCGGCTGTTGTGGCCCACAGATTAGAATAGATGGAATTTATTGACGTTTTTTCAATTCATTTTAACACATATTATGCTTGGTCTGCTTTCCCCAGGTAGTGCAAAAGCAGACGTTGGATGAGGTGGAAACTAAAACACTTACTTAATAGCCAGTTGTGTCAGAAATATTTCTGCCAAAAATTGTTAAAATCCGCTGATCTTTGTTTATGTTGCGATCGATAATGTCGGGGATGTTTTTTTAGGTTTTCTGTTTATTTTAACACATATTTCGCTTGATCTGCTTTCCCTCGGTAGTGCAAAGGCATACATTGGGTGAGGTGGAAACCTCAATGGTCATTTGATTGTAAGTTGTGTCAGGAATATTTTTGCCACAAATTATTAAAATCTGGTAATTGGTTTTCAAGTTACAGTCAAAAATGTCTGGGATGTTTTTGTGAGACACGGTGTATATAATTAAACAGGGATTCTTGGGGGTTGCACAGTTGTCCGGTGTCATTTAAATTTTACCATTGCCAAAGCTAAATCTTGTTGCCATGGTAGTGAGCTTAGGAGGATTTGAGGACAGAACTGAATACAGCTTGGCTTGTACAAGAGATATTTCCTAGGTTCTTGCATCAAACAGCTGATGCTGCTGCTGCTGCTGTACTGTGTGTGTGTTTGTAGATGTTCATCAATGAGAGAACGTTGTCGTTATTACCGCCATCATGCCAGCGTGAGCTGCTGCTGCTGCTGCCTGCGTGTGATCGACTCATCTCACCAATCGATGGATACAGTCTCGCGTATGTCAAACTGTTCACCAACTGATGTGTTCACGTTAATCTGATTCACGCCCAGTTTCTCAGTTAGCTAACCATCAGTTTGCCTTAATCAGTTTTTACCACATTGGCAAACAGAAGACCGGTGAACTTTGGTCCTCAAACCACGGAGTTTGGGATGTGTATTTTGACCCACCCAAATCAACTTTTTGGGCAAGACACGTCTGCAGCCAACCAGTCAGCATCTGCGCTTGACGCTGACGGCTTCGACGACTTCTTCAGCAAGAACGTTTGCGACATCCGTGCTTTGACTGATGGCCAATGCCAACCACGGCCAAACATTGCTGCTGCTGATGTTCCGTCAATGGGCGTGTTTCATCCTGTGACTGAAGCTGAAGTGCGGCAGGCCATAATAGAATCGCCGTTGAAATCGTCATCTCTCGGTCTGATCCCGACCTTCTTGCTGAAGGAAGTACTTGTCATCAGCTGCCATACATCACTGCATTGATTAACGCCGACAAAACGCAGCTTATTTGGCTCAGTCCACCTCGACAGCTTCAGCAAGCAGGTCAGCTCTGTTCAGCTGATCGTTGACAGCGTTTCTGTGCTGCCTTCGGACACTGTCAGAGACCTTGGCGTCACCCTTGACGCTCAGCTGTCATTCAAGCAGCACATTGACAGCATCGTACGTAACTGCTTCTGTCAACTGCGACAGCTACGGTCAATCTGACGATCCATTCCAGATGACGCTCTCCCTGGTACATGCATTCGTCACAAGTCGCGTTAACTATTGTAACGCTGTGCTGTACGGCGTCTCAGCATAAGTCACTTGTCGGCTGCAGGCAGTACTACACGCTGCTGATTGACTGATCACTGGTGCTTGCTGAAATCAGCACATCATTGCGACACTGCGTGACACGTTACATTGCCCGCCCGTGCCTCAGCGCATAGTGTTCAAAGTTGCACTGATGGTGATGGCGTTTGACTGCGTTCACAGTCAGAGTCCAGGTGGCTAATTTGACGGCGTTATGACACCAGTCCACACCATTGCAGTTCGGGCCAGATAGCGATCTGCAGACGAAGCTGGCGACTTGGTCGTTCCGGGCTCACGTGCAACTCGGTTCGGCCAGAGCAGCACCAACCGTGTGGAATGATTTACCGTTTTAGCTGAAGAGTGGAGAAATTGGCAGACAGTGTTTCAAACAAAAGCTAAAGACATGTCTTTATGATTGTGCTCACTTGTAACAGGCGCCTCGGAGAACTTTGTTTAAGAAGTGCCCTCTAAATTCACATATTGATTGATTGATTGATTGCTTTGTTGGCGCAAGGGCAGCTACCGACAGCACAGAAGCAGGTGATTGTGACTCCGATATTGAAGAAACCAGTGGTATTTTAGACTGTTTTTAAACAGTTCAGTTTAATTTCTACTATGCAAATACAGTTGTCCTCTACACTGTATACTGTCATTACAGTTCAGTGTACAGGGTGGTCCAAAAAAACGGCACAAAGTTTATGGCACCATAATTTTGTAACCGTACATCATAGAGTCATGCGGTTTTCAGCAAAATGTTCCAAAAGAAATTTTTTATATGGCTAAAGTCAGTGTTTAAATACAGCAATTACATATTTTTTGTTTATGCCACTGGCAAGTAAACTATTGAAAAACAGTATTACCTTTAATGTATCTTGGTCCATAAAACATGCCACTATTATTTTATGAATAGCTTTGTGAAACATTGGCCAATTTCAATAATTTTTGGCATGCAACATTAAGAAGAAACTTGACTCAAAGGTCTGTAGTTTTGGCCACCTCGCCTTAACGTTGTCGCTACACTACCGTGTGAAATGCAGAAGTCGCAGTTTGGCCATTGACAACAATGAATTCTTACCGGGTAGCGTATGTGTCAGCTCGGAAATTATTAACTGAACAGTGACGAACACAATTAGCAATTATTATCACTCAAAAAGTCACACGTGTCACATCACATCATCTTCATTTCAGCACGCGCTCAAAATGTCCTCAATGCTTGCAGCACAAACGCAAGCGGTAGACGTTGACACAATTTGCCAACAGCACGTTCGGTAACTGCATGACTCAAGCAGCCCACTTGCTGTTGATGTGTCATTTCAGTTTGTCGACTTAGAATTTGAAAATAAAGACGAAACAACAGATTTTTAATGATTTTGTGGTCTCTGCAATTTTCTGAGCTGACGCATGCACTGACCAGTATGAATTCGTTGTTGTCAATGGTCAGACTACGACTTTTGCATTTCACAAGGTAGTGTAGCGACAACTTTAAGGTGAGGTGGTCAAAACTACAGACATTCGCGTCAAGTTTTTTTTAATGTTGCATGCCAAAAATTATTAAATTTGGCCAATGTTTCACGGAGCTATTCATAAAATAATAGTGGCACGTTTTCATGGGCCGCGGTGATGAGGGTAATACTGATTTTGCATTGTTCAATTGCCAGCAGCAGTAACAAAGAATATTTAACTGCTGTATTCAAATACTGACTTTAGTCATGTGAAGAATTTCTTTCGGAACATTTTGCTGAAAACCACATGACTCTGTGACGTACGGTTGCAAAATTATGGTGTCATTAACTTTGTGTCATTTTTTGGGACCACCCTGTATATTGCACAACAAAGACTGATCTGTAGTTGATTATTTCCTTTTTAGTAATGAGAAACATTAACCACATCTTCATTACCCCTACAAAATTTATACAGATATATTGCTGATACAGAACTGCTAATCAATTGCGAGACATTGCTACTCAATTTCAGAATTGTGTAGCAGTGACCTCATATAACTGCTAATCATTTTTTTCGCCTTGTCGACAACACTGAATCATTCAGTCACTGACGCTGACAGTCGCTCAGACGCTTGCCCAGGGCTTCATCAGCTGTCGGCTAGATTACTGCAATTCGTTGTTTTATGGAATTGCCGACAGCCAACTAAGGCATCTACAGTTTGTCCAGAACGTGGCAGCACGTTTGATCACTGGTACGTGGCATACGGAGCACATCACACCAGTTCGGCAGTCACTACACTGGCTACTGTTCTCGCAACGGATTTTGTTCAAGCTGGCAGTATTGGTTAACAAGTGCCTCAATGGGCGTGCTCCTGGCTACCTGGCTGATAACTGTTGACCTGATCTGCCGGCACCAGTCTGGTCTTAGATCGTCGTCGTCAACGACCGAACTGGAGGTTTCACTGACTAGAACAATGTTCGGCAACCAATCTTTTGCCATCGATGGACCACGTGTGTGGAACAGTCTACCGGCGTTTATTCACGACCTGACACTGACACTCACTGTTTTCACCAACGGACTCAAGATTCATCTGTTTGAACAATAGCTGCTTTGTTTGTGATTTTGAATAGACGCCCTTAAATGTGCGAGCTAACTAACTAACTAACTAATAGTGAAGGCTTGCTAACCAATCTCCCACCGGCGATTGGGGTCCCCAACAATTTTTAGCAATTGTATGGAGCGTGCATGGGTTAATGTAAGTAAAAGGGTTAAAGGTAGCCAGACAGCAGCTGGGCTGACACAACGCAGCAGCTAGCAGTCAGTTGCCACTCTGATCACGTTGATTAAAGACGTGCACTTCTTTCTACATCAGTTTGTCTAATTACTTTCCACGGCCCGCTATCCTTTCGCAGATGCATAATTAGGAAAAAGGGGAGTACCTTCCAAACAACCCTTACACAATGATAATTCAGAAATTGGCCCACAATTCCAGGCATGAGAATGAGTAACTTTCGGGTCAGGGGAATATCCTTACGAATCTTTTCTGCATAACATGCCACAAGGTAGGGATGAAAATTTGGGTATGGTACAAATTTTGGGGGTTTGTACCGATAACCTTGAAGGGCAAAATACGTCCATATGCGGCCATTTTGGACAGATTTACACTTTGATTGCAAATTTTTCTGTAATTGTGCGTATTTGCAAAATTGCATGTATATGTATGTAGGCTCAGCTCGAAGGCTTTGAACAATGAGTTTTTCAGCAAGTCCTGTGTTGAGTGGACCAAAAGACTGGCTCAAGGTTGGTCAATACTTTTATCTATGAACACCAGGGGCTCCATCACTGGGTCGAACAGGGTCTGAACATGTCCATGTCTTGTAGCCAACGTAGCCAGAACGAATATCCCAGTCTTTTTATTGAAAATGATCTATCAAGGGACAGCAGAAAAAGGCCAATAGTTTTCTTGCTTGCTGTGCCATTGTTCTATGTTGTAAGGCTAACCAGAAATCTGAGCTAATGCTCACGAGATACGCGAGAGCCTACAGCACTTTCGGTTTGCAATGTTTCTTAGTCCACGTCTATCCATTTCAGTGCATGACACTTTTCTGCAGCCGAAAATTAAAAAAAATCACTAAACCCGTATTTTTAGGGCTCTAGGTCGTCCAAGGTCATCAGTGTTGATACCACTAAAAAGCACGTCATCAGTGCTCGTCATGATAAGCAGCATGTCCGTGCCCCCTGCAAGCGTTTTCTTGCAAAACAAGCCAATAGCTGGAAAATAACCATTTTTAAGGGGTACCTTTTTTGACACCTGCCTGCGCACGCCTGTGTCAAAAAGGAGTACTCCTTAAGAAGTGGTTATTTTCCTGTTATTGGCTTGTTTAGCATGAAAACGCTTGCAGGGGGGCACGGACATGCTGCTTATCATAACAAGCACTGGTGGCATGCTCGTTAAACATATGGGGTCGCGACATGGACTGCTAAAATTTACGTTCAATGCCGAACATTTCATGTACAGGGTATCTCCAGCCATTTGGGCTCAATTTACTTTTCAAATGTGTGTTGCAGCCTGAAATCACGAAAAATCACTAAACCCCTTATTTTGGGGGTTCAAGGTCATTCAAGGTCATTGATGTTAACATCCCTAACAGTTTGACACCCTGGGAGGTGAACACGTGACAGATGTTCATAGGCTTTCTCAAGGCTGGTGGTCCATTGTCCACTCGGTAGTTGCAACATGCTGAGACTACAGGTATCAGACTTGCCAGGAATTTTATACAACCTGGCAGCTTTTGAGGTGCTTTCTGTCCTGGCACAAAAATCCCTCCAAGCATTCTGCTTACCTTAAAGGCTGTCCTGGCAGTTCTGTGGACTTGCCAATCTTGGTCTGATTTCGATGTAAATGCTTCATGGTAAGCTCTGTTGGCTTGCTTTCTAAGCGTTTTGAGTTCTCGGTTCCACCAGGGAACCTTATTTCTGCCGGTAACCCGGTGTTTTGTGAGAAGCTTTAGTAAATATGGTATTGAGTACAATTACTTCATGCCCTATATCCGCAGATGTTTTAATCAGCCCAAACCACACGCGGTGTGGCTCTGTAGTCTAACGGTAACGTGCTGGACTTGTAATCCTGCGGTCACTCAGGGGCGCAGGTTCGACTCCGCACCAGGACACTGCCGGGTAATGACCTTAGGCAAGTTGTTCACACACATGTGCCTCTGTCACCAAGCAGTATAATTTGGTACCGGTCAAAGGGCGATGATGCCCCGAGGCTGGGAAGGTAACCGTAGGTCTGGCGTCGCACTGGCCATGCGTCACGGACTCAAGTGGTTTATCCACCTACGGGCTCAACGGCCGCGAGTGGGAGATGAGCACCCCGCCTACACCCCAGCTCCCTTTACCTTAAACCACACGCTGATAGATGTTTCCAGCCCTTCACCCTGTAGCTGCCAATCGGTGTGCTTTGACATTTTGGCTCCAGCTTATCCTGCTTTATTGCAAGTCTAATCATGCGGTGATCAACATGCCAGTGATGAACATTGCGTAATAGCGTTCTACTTACCGGTGTGACATTGATAGTTTTTCGGAAGTTGCCAACACAATATTTACTATGTCAGGAACTAGTCTGATCACTGGATCAGAATTCGGAATTCGGAATTCTGGAGCTTTTTCCAGTGCACTGCAGTGTGCATAGCATAGATGTGACAGTGCTTACGACTTACGTGAGCTATCCCGTGTGTCTTTGCTGTCTGTGTTGGTGAACTCTGTGGAAAATCGTGCATACTCAACATTTTCTTATATATAATATAATAACATCACTTATACATTGCACAAGAAATTACACTGAAGCAAGAGCAGCCATTTCTAATGCACATACTCTTTATTTGAGTCTCTTGCACTGATGAATATACAGGGTGGCGGTAAAACCTGACAACCCGCACTCTGATCCTCAGGCATGATGAGGGACGAAAGAAAGAAGGAAGCAAGGAATCTGTGTATCAAAGAAACAAACGTAATCTGCAGGGGTATATTAAGACTTCTGTGGCCTGTTACCAAGAATTTCATGTTGGCCCGTCACTAGTTAAATGGCTCGGAGGTGGATTATGGGTGATTGATAGGAGAAAAAGCTCATAGGTAGGGCTCATTTCGTGTGCTTTGTTTTCCCCAGTAAGTGCAGAAGCACACATTGCGTGAGGTGGGAACTTGAACAGTTGTTTGATGACCAGTTGTGTCTGGAATAATTTTACCGAAAATTATTAAAATTTGCTAATTCTTTTTAAAATTACAATTGATAATGTCTGGGATCTCTTTTTCGAGACACGGCGTACGAACGTAGCTTGCTGACTGTTCAGGTGAGTTCGTATCAGACAACAGACCTCAGCTGAAGGTTGTCAACAACAGACACCTCAACAGATCTGCTAACTGCTATAAGGTGATTATTATGGATTTTTTTTTAGATTGAAAACGGTTGCAGATAGGCATGGGTATGCTGCCTATCATAACAAGCCCTAGTGACGAGCTTTTTAGTCATATCAACGTCGATGACTTTTTAAGACCCCGAACTTCAAAAATATGGGGTTTTCTAGTTTTTTTTGCAATCTTCGGCTGTGCCGCGCACTTCAAGAATGAATTGCGACGAAATGGCTAGAGATAAACTAAGGCAATTTGCGAAGAGGAACTGCTATAGGCTTTTGCGCATCTCATGAGCATTAGTTCAAATTTCTTGTTATTTATCCTACAGTGAAATAACTATGTAATATGTATGCAATGTAGCAACAACAGTACAGAAAAAAGACTGCTACAAATTAGTTAATTCAACACTGTTAGATATTCTCTGCAAAGGAAGCAGCATCATCATTTGTGACATCATTTTTCTTTATGCTTCAAGTTCATTGCAGTGTAAAACTGGCCACGAAATAGTTCGGATCTGCATCCTGCTGTGAATTATTCTATGTGGGGCATAGCATCGTGGGTGCCGGTAACTCAAATTTTCAAAATTTTAGTTTTGTGCTAAAACTGCTGGTAATACTAAATGGAATTTTGTCACGACACTGGAGCGTGACATCACGAGTTCAGGCTAACAAAAGCAAACACACTAGCCAAGACAACAAAATACCACAGCTAGCTATAGAATCAAATATTGAGTTTCATATGGGGGAATTGCGCGGCATTCAAGGGAGGAGACATTGAGTTAAATCCATCTGTGAAATGAGCATTGTGCCTGAGTGACATATGTTGTGTTGATGTGTTTAGCGACAACAGTTGAAGAAGCGTCATCACTCACCAGACAGGTAGTGCTCTACTGTCAGAGTGATCAGAGTTGAGGGTGGCACACAGTGGCCACAAACCTGGAAAAACTGGAATACTCCGGGAATTCTCTGAAACTGGAAAACTCCCATTAAACTCAAGGAATTATCATGAAATTCCACGCAGCCTTGTGGAAAAATTGTAATGAACAAAAAGTGTCTCCAGATGTGGCCTGTGTGGTACAAAATGCTCCAAAATATGTTAGGGGCCAGGGCTCTGCCCCAACCCCTCTGGGGGAGCTTATGGTGCTCCTTCAGATTACTATTATTACAATTACTTTATGTTGCGATAACCTATGGAAAAGTAAGTTTGTAGCTCTGGAAAAGTCTGGAAAACTCAGGGATTATTTTTTCCTACTCTGTGGCCACCCTGATTTAGCCTGATGGAAGACAAGGGTGGGAGATGTAACGCTAACAGAGCAAGCATGTGCCACCCAGTGATGATTTCATGTGCTAAAATGTATTTTTGGACGTTGTTTAATTTGTAGAAAACAAAGTGTTGGTGCTGTTGTTTGAGGTGCCAAAGGTAAGAAGTAATTAAGTAAGTAAGTAAATGATTTATGAAGCGCCAAAGTCTCAGAAAGAATCAGGGTGCATAGGATGGTGGATGCTAGGTGGCAGAAAAGGCTGACTGAAAGTAGTGGGTCTTTAAGTGATGTCTGAAGGTAGCCAAGGTTTGACACTGACGAATTTGAGGAGTTAAGGCAGTGATTTTCAACCGGGGTTCCGCGGAACCCAAGGGTTCCGCGGAACCCAAGGGTTCCGCGAGCATATGC
>Ga0209671_1009365_pt1 | contig 10270 bp, 4 predicted proteins | sample WorMetHERISLAND2_2_FD_187401 | JGI IMG/M metagenome (GOLD analysis project Ga0209671, IMG submission 187401) | Marine gutless worms symbiont microbial communities from Max Planck institute for Marine Microbiology, Germany - Olavius geniculatus... | ecosystem: Host-associated > Annelida >... | reverse complement strand
GGAAAAAAAGGGGAGAGTGGGAGGGATTGCCCCCCCTTTCTGAAATCCCAAATACGCCACTGGGCCCCAGGGGCCTCCCACCAGCTAAATCCAGCCCTGCTGCTACTGCTACTACTACTGCTACTGCTACTACTGCTGCTGCTGCTGCTACTTCTACTGCTACTGCTGCTGCTACTGCAACTACTACTACTACTGCTGCTGCTGCTGCTACTGCTACTGCTGCTGCTACCGCTACTACTGCTACTGCTACTGCTACTACTACTACTACTGCTGCTGCTGCTGCTACTGCTACTGCTACTGCTACTGCTACTACTACTACTACTGCTGCTACTGCTACTGCTACTACTGCTACTACTACTGCTGCTACTGCTACTGCTACTACTGCTACTGCTGCTGCTACTACTACTGCTGCTGCTGCTGCTACTGCTGCTGCTGCTGCTACCGCTACTACTGCTACTGCTACTACTACTACTACTGCTGCTGCTGCTGCTACTACTGCTACTGCTACTGCTACTGCTACTGCTACTACTACTACTACTACTACTACTGCTGTTACTGCTACTGCTACTACTACTGCTGCTGCTGCTGCTACTGCTACTACTACTACTGCTACTACTACTACTACTACTACTACTGCTGCTACTGCTACTGCTACTACTGCTACTGCTGCTGCTACTACTGCTGCTGCTGCTACTGCTACTGCTACTACTATCACAACCATCACATCTTTCCGTCATATTTAACAGACATTCTCCTCAGAAGTTGGTACAGCAGTTCACAAAGGTCAAACCTTTGTGAACTGCTGCACCGATAACATATTTTTTACAGAGTAAATGCTACTTTTCTGCCACTTAACCAACAGCATTGATACACTGTGAGTTGAGACATAATGAGGACTGAATGTAATAACAGCCAACCTTGTGAGCGGATCATGAATTGTCGGCTGTTGTGTGCCAGGGTCACTGAACGACACGGCAAACAGACGCGAGCTTGCTGCGAGGCCGGACGAATGCAACTGATTAATGGCAACGTCCGCACTGTCAGTCTTAGTAGAGCCAGTAATCATTGGTTCTGACAGACCATTAGATACATGCATCACAGAGGAGATGGGAGACCGATACTGAGCGTACGATCCCGAGCCCATTTCATTCCAACCGGGCCCGTTGAAATCTGGATTTGATGACACGCCACTGACACACGGACTGCTGACCGGCCCTATGCACGGCTTTACTGAATCCACCATCATACTGCACTCAGCGGTCGTCGAGTACTTCCCGGGGGTCTGCCTGTGTGTGGTCTGCACATGGGAAGTCTGCTGCTGTCGACGTGGATGTAGACCACCATCGCTGCCTTCAGATGCTGTCTCCCATTCCTCATTGGTTCCAGACACGTCAGCCGGTGACAGTTGCTTTGACGGTGAACTGACAACATTTGTTTGACTTTCGACAGTACTTGGGGCCACCACCGAGGCGACGGGATGATCCTTAAAGGTAGTGGGAAGGTCCTTGGGTGTAGGAGGAGTATCTTCCTTAGAGCCATGGAGTGGCTTCGTATCTTGCACCAATGCACCAACTATCACTGATGATACAGGTTTCCTGCCACCCCTACAACAGCCAGCTGCTAATCTTTGCTATGCATTTAATACAATAATATAAAACAGCCATTAAAATAACAGTAGTAAAAAAACATGTTATCTTATACCATAATCAGACCAACATCAACATCTTACAGCAGAAAAACATGGAAGTGCATTGAATGCATACTAAACACTGCTGCAATGGTCTTAAAATATTTTTTGGACTTCTTTCACCACTCAAACTGACGTTTTAATGCCTGTTTATGAAATAACCCCCTTCAACCATTTTCAAAGTCTACTGATGCCTATCGTTAGCATGATCATGAGACAAGCTTATATTCTCCATATATCCTCAAGTACGATTTCACATTGATGTCTCCTTTCACAAGCTTCTCTCTTCTTTCTTTCCAGAGACTCATATGGCTATCATTACAGACAGACACTAAACTGAACAAAACTAAACAGAATCATACTTGTTAGACTGAGTATTGACTGCGGCAGTGGCTGCAGATGATGCTGTCCTATTGCTGTCCGCTGTTCTACGACCTCGACGTCTGGACTGTGATTGAGTGGACCTTGTGCCACTCTGAGCTGACTGCTGACCTTTCACTGCCTGCCATTCTGCATATGAGCACACGACCACAACATTCATTCAATAAGCAAAATCCCTACCTTAAAGAAAATAATGAAACCAATGTAAGTAAGCAAGTAAATAAAACGTGTAATTCATACAGTACAGTAATAAAGGCCCTAATGCACTGCATGCATTAGCACTCTTAAAAAAAATTGTCTGAAGTAATCGCCCAAAAAAAAAAATGGTGTGAACAGGATCATGTGGATGTCTTGGTAGTGAGTTACATTAGACATCATCAAGCCGGTGACAGAGAAAACGCAACCAATGGCATTATAATACCAACTAACAGTGAATAATAGTATTGCTATTCCACAAACAAAAACCAAACAAAAATGTTCAAAACCATCCGTGCCAATATTGCTGCCAAAATGAAATTGATACTTCCTACTTTAATGGGACAACCATGCCCCTCAGAACACTGAAATCCATTCTTTTAAATAGACTAAAACACTGGACTCTTACAACAGAGAAAATCAAACTGACAGTGGCAACAGCAAGCAATTATGATCGTTACTTGAAAACTTGCTTAATTACTCTTTACCACATAGCATGTGCCATATAAGGTGACAACGAATTTCGTCAACATGATGAATATCCAATCCAATTCGTTCTCACATATGCCACTTTAGGTCAAAATTGTATATGCTACATTCACAGAGTTCTGTTTCTCACGTAACATGGGCGGTCGGCGTGGTGTAGTGGTAACACGTCTGATCCAATCAGCGAAGTTACTGTACGCCGGGCCCGGTTAATACTGCAATGGGTGACTGCCTGTGGGCAGGTAAACCATCTCGGCATGTAACCAACTGCCTAGGTCAACTCAGCCTTCCATCCCTCTGGGGTAGGTAAATCGAGTACCGGCCTATTTGGCTGGGGTTAAGGCGGGGCGCGTTCACCTCTGTCGGGTGGCAGGTAACACTGTGTGATCCCATATGATAAGTGACACTCCATAGCTCTGAGATGGGATCATTAAGAGCTATATGCACCTTCAACCTTTTTAACATACACAAAATAACCAACCTGATTCCGAGTACTCTGACGAAACTTTAGCAGTTCCATTGACGTCCGTAGCAGAAGCCGATGACATGTTGTTTTTATTCTGTGTGGCAGACGATCGCTTGTCCGCTGACAGCTCTTTTGATGCAGCTGACTTACTGCCCTGAGTGGCATCACCGACTTTTGTTACTGACTGCTGATTCTTTGGTTCTTTACTCCGGACTGCCACAGTACTGGTGGCTGATTTGTTGGACCTAGTCGTCGAAGCCTCTTGTGGTGTGGCAGTCTTTCTTGCCGAGCCATCTCGTCGCTGTGCACCAATACGTCGGTCTGTGCCTTCCCATCGTTCTCTGCTGTCACGAGTAAAACCGAGCTCAGAGCTGTGATTGTCACTGGCATCAAGTGAACTTTTCTTGCTGTTTGTATCGACACTGAACCAATCCCGCCGTGGACCTCCAGACGAACTGTGTACCTTCCCACCGCCGCCACGCACAAACTCACAAGTTGCGCCTACGTTGACGGCCACAACTGCTGCGTCAGGCCGATGCCCTTTCCTTCTCCGCCGTGACCGTGAGCTGTTCTTTGTCCTCTTGCTCGGCGGCTGGTCCGACTGATTACCGGCAGAGTTGTCACACCTGCCGTCAGCATCACGTTCATTCACAGCCGAATCTGCCACCGAGAGCCGAGACAGTTTATCTGTGATGCCAGCATCAGATGCTTGCTTCTGCTGTACCTGCAGGTTGCAATGCAACCAACCCACTCACAATTTCATGCAAAGTCTGCGCCGTCGAAAAGAATGTGCATTCGCTGCTCATTCAAGACTTTCTACTGTGCTGTGAATATTTATACAGAAATAAATAGACACTTGCAACAAGACAAGTGGTCATCCTTTAAGACTGTTTACATGAAAAAATGTCAGCTGAACAACGTGTGTGCATGTGCAGAGAAACAAAGTATCACTGACAACTAAAAAATGCTATTACCATAACTGAATGCTAATTATATAGACAATTATATTGCATTACATCAATCTCAAACTCTGATGTTAAATATCAAATATCTTATCACACAGGCCTGCTCAACACACTGCATACTTACAATAATACAGGGTGGGCCAAAAAAAACCTGTTTGAGCATTGATAACTCAGCAATGGTTACCCGTAGAAAGGCATGTGATATGTCAAAAGTTTTAGAATGTTGTAGACAAAAGGACCGAACTTGCATAGCAAATCATTTAAATATGCTTTGCCTAATTGCCTGAATCTTCATTGCCCCTGAAATTAGGCATTTGCCTGCACTCCCATGTGGCAGAGTTCATTGAACTCAAAAACTCACTGCCAAAAAGTCCAGATTTAAATTCTGTGGGGGCATTGCAACAGATAGCATGGTCACAAAATTTCAGTAACTGACCAGCTAAAACGTGTGCGCTAATTGAATGCTGGGCTCAGCTGCTTCTGAACACATTGACTTCCAGCGAATGATCAGCTGCCTAAAAGGACTGATGACAGTTATGAATGCAAAAGCTGGGCAACTGTCTATGTCGAATTTCATCTAAACTCAACGAATGTGTTAATGATTGTTGATATTTATATAACTTCTTCTGTACACAATTGAGAAACTTTTGGCATATTACGCACCTTTCCATCAATAAACATTGCTAGGTTATAAAAGCTCAAATGTCCATGTTAAATCCATGCGTTACAGTCAAATTCGGTAGAATTTTGGAGGTGATGAATATTTATGCAAATTAAACAAAGAATATTTAAATGCTTCACTATGCAAATTTGTCATTTATTCTTTACAGCATTCTGAAACTTTTGACGTATCACACGTTTTTCTAACACTAACCATCGCTGAGTTATCAACGCTCAAACAGGTCCAGATTTTTTTGGCCCACCCTGTATATGTGTGTCCCAAGATAAGAAAAAATGAAATATTCACTGCGATGGTAGTACTAGAAGTTCAATGACATATGACAGCTGCACATGTGTACAACAAAAAAACCGAAAAAAATGCATCCAATGGCAATAAAAAGTACACCAGACAAGCTATTACACAGTTAAAAGAGCACACATTTCTTTCGTTAAATTTTTTATCAAACTGCACACGAGATAAAGTTCTATCTAAGATCCAGACATCTTTGCATCTAATCAAAACGTACATCTTTGCATCACATAATCAAAATGTCTTACTTTTTTCCTCTGTCCACTCTGAGTACTGGTATCATTGTCATGGATTCGCTGGTGTATGGTAGATGAACCTGTGGTGTCTGGCAGTTCATTGGACCCAGAGTGAGCTGGCCGAGAGTGTTTCAGTGACATGTAGCTACTGGCTGATGGCACGTTCTGACGCGCTCGTTCTGCTGTTATTGGAGGTGGGCAGGTCGGACGTTCATCACTCGGCCGCCCTTTAAAAACCACAACTATCACTAAACGTTTGTCAAATAAACAGATTGCACTTCGTAAGCCCCCGTGTCAAACTACTGATTCGACAACACACATAAGGACTACATCAATGTCACTTTTTCGAATTTTGCTTTGGTTTATGAAAGATAACAAGTAGGCCTACCAGTAGTTGAATTCTAAAGTTTTCAGGGCTTTTTAATTTACACACAAAAGATAAGAATGTTAGTCTTTTTGAAGCATATTGATATGTACCAGCTCTATCTTCACACCTATAAACTCACAGTAATTTAAGATTATCACACATACTTGTGATAATAATGCATATTATAGAAAGCCTGAAAAAGTGCAATACTTCAAACATTATCGAACAGAGTCTAATCATAATTAACACCAACACACAAACATCTACCCACACTGAAACACCGACTCAACTTTAACGGTCACAGTCGACTAAATGGCAATGAGATATTTCAAATGCTGGACATACAGAGCTTGCGGTGCTGAGGGGCAGCTGCTCCATCGCCGGGATAACGTCTCGTATCCTTCCAGTTGGCACTGTAGTCGGTCCACAGATGTCGGAATGACATCTCTGCAGTTCTAGTCTCACTACTCTCCTCACAGGCATCTGCTGTTGATGTCTCCATTGGCTCTGCCTCTTCATGCTTCACTTCACTGTCCTTGCCCACTGCACCTTGTGACATGTCACTCTTCTCAGCCACGACCGTTCTCGGCTTCTCCACTTGTGCACTTCTGAATGGAGGATAACAGGGAAGATTATTAGAACTACCATTACGTTAATTACATACGCACGCGTATAATGGAGTTCTTACAATTTTAGGTTTAAAAATTCAAACATCACCATTGCACAATGTCAGAAGAACTTTGCTGACTGTGTAATGGTAAAGTTAAATTTTTAACGTGATTTGTGCTGTTTTATATCTACAACCACAATGTCACCCTTACACCATATTATAAACTGAACAGTTTTTTTACATAAATGTCATATGAGATCATGCCACCTGACAGAAATGAATGCACTCCAAACAGGCTGATACTCCACTTACATATGGAGCTCCGTCTGCTTAAAAAAAAATGCAGAGGACAGATCAAAATAAACCTCCAGAATGGCATTTTAGCATCATGTACATAGCAACAATGAGAATGTTAACAACAACAATGATAGTGGTAATAAAAATAATAATCATCAACATTATTACTACAACAAGATCAGTGAACTACAAGAACACAGCGTGACATCTCTAAATAAGTTTCCCTTGTGACACAGTCAAAAATGCAGAAACTTCAGAGAAGTAGGCTGATATTATAACTATTACAAGTGTCAAGTACATAAGATATAGAACTAGAAATAAAAGTTGTACTAGAATATGATGCAATACAGAAGAAAGTTGCTGCTATTTGTTTGTGCACAAAGAAAACTAGAAAGCAGTCATAGCCCGCAGGTACCTCCGCCAAGGCAAAGCTATTCGCCAGGTGGCGTCACCATCTTCGCTTTGCCAGCGCAATGGTAACAAAATTTCAAAGTGATCCAGAATCCAGGATTCCTGCCGGATCACGCCCAAGATTGAATCACTGGTAGTTTATGCCATGCCCGACATACCCTCAAAATTTCAGAAAGATCCGTCCATAACTTTTCAAGTTAACTTGTGGACTCACAGACAAACAAGCCAACAAAAACCGGCAAAAACATTACCTCCTTGGTGGAGGTAATAACATCGGCTTACACTGCAGAATGTCCGCTGGTTGGTGGCTGATCGTCAGAAGTGTCCAATGTGTTTGACAATGCAGTCACAAAGTCAGCATTGCTGGAATGACCGGATACTGAGTTGTAGCCGAGACGATGGCCGTTGCCAGCCTTCAACAACCCCGTCTGACTGCTGCTTTTCACCGATTCTCTTGACATGCTGTAAAATACAGATAGTCAAAAACGAATGCTTTTATTACTACTATCAATCCAAAAATGATGCCCATACATAACTGCACGTCAATCGATAGATCGCGATTCTGTAAGTTTGTAATGTAATCGTGAAACAACTTCTCAAACATAATGAAAAGCCATGACTTATAACTTAATATGAAACTCTCTACTGATGTCACCACCTTTCAGTTCGCTGAACATGCAAAATAACCACAAATTTTTTTAAAATCAAAGACGAGTACAAACTGTGGAAACATTAATAACACACACACGATGAGCAGTCTTACAGGTATTTTATAGCATTACTTGGGTTAGCCTAGCCAGAAGCCAGTGTTGGGTGAGCTAACTAAGAAGAAGAAAATGTAACTGACTTGAATACATGCCAAAAATAAGCAAGGATAGGACTTAAATAAGCAATACAGTAAACTCAGCAAGAGTATGGAGAAAGATCACAACAAAAACTGTAAAAGATCTTGAAAAAGAAATACAAACAGCAGATTTCTAGAAAAGCTAAACAAAAACGGAGGCTGCAGAGCTGGATGCAGACAAATGGTTTGTGGCCTATGTTCCACTGGTGACCAAAAGTCTCAAATGAAACCCTAGAAATAGCTTCTATGGTAATTTCTCAGAACAGTGTTAAAAAGCGAAAAAATGCATGATTGCACAATAAAGCATAAAAAATTTGAGGTTGCAAATTATAGTATGAGTTTTTGGCTGTATAACTAAGCATTAATATCTCAACTACCTTAAGTCACTTTTGTCTTGACCTTGATGATCATAATCAGGCATGTAGCCATAGTAAGGTCCGAGGCAGTGATATCCTACAACAGATACAAATAACGCAACTCATGCTGAATAGCTGATACAGCAAAAGAAGAAATACCAACAGAAAACCCTACAACACATTAATAGGCTATTCATCAAATTACAACAATAAATTCTTAGTTTCCCAAGGACCTGACGAGTGGTAACCAACAGTTAGCTACGGAAACAACAAACTATGAGCACCAGCAGCAGTTCTGCTAACAATGCTTCCTTTCATGTTTGTCTACCTACTAGATTTGTATACTAAAAACACATGTGACAAACAGCGTAAGAATTGGCCTAAAAGGCAAGCACTGAAATATTAAGATCTAACTTTATGTTTATTTTCGTACGACCGACTAGATAGTCCACTGTCTAAATGTAAACCTAATGACACACATTCATCTTAAAGGTTAAAAAAGGTGGTGATAGAGCTCTTTATGGGAAGCCCATCTCAGAGCTACTGAGCATCTTCTGCCATATGGGATCACACAGTGTTACCTGCCACCCGACACAGGTGAACAAGCCCCACCTTAACCCCAGCCAGATAAGCAGGTACTCGATTTACCTACCCCGGAGGGATGGAAGGCTGAGTTGACCTAGGTGGCTGGTTACATACTGAGATGGTTTACCTTATGCAGGCAGTCACCCATCCAAGTACTAACCCGGCCCAGCGCAGAGTAACTTCGCTGATCGAATGAAATGTGTTACCGCTATGCCACGCCACCAACCCTTACTCACCTTCAATGCCAGAAGCTGATGACAGACTGTTGTATGCATGCTGGTCAACCCATGGCCACTTGTACATGTAACCCTCACAAGTCTCACCATCATTGACACTGCTGTCACTGGCGCCATGGCTGTTTACTGACCCTGTAAGCAACGCACATACAGCGCACACTTATATGTCAGAACTAAATTTATCCGATTAAAATCAACATGCCAGATATTAATGTCACAGCCGTAAATTGATTACAATGTCTATGTCTGAAGTGGACGTTTCTTGCAGTAAATACTGATAAAAAATTATGCACGTTGTTTGTACAATAATGGTAAGAAAACTTTCACAACAAAGACATTCAACTGACTACAACTCTCAACTCCTATCACATGCCATGCCTGCAAGTTTTTTTATATAGAATATAGCTCTGAATTCTCTTTGGCACATGGCTGCAGTTATTTTTTTAGCATACAATGACTATTTCAATATAACAAGGCAAATTACTGCCATGAATTGCTGCTTTCCACGAATCGAAAAAGATCCACTTCTGACACATAAATGTATTAATAAAAGTATAAAAGTATTAATGAAATATATTAACATGTTTAAGTAACAGTAGCTACTGGTGTCTGTGGGCAAATTTTGCTGTCATAAATTACAACATATCACAATTAAGCTACAGATGCTTACACCACACAATAAGTTCATTGTTTTTTTGTAAACTGTGCCCAAGTTGCTACATTATTAATGCGATACCAAAGCATGTGATTGATAACGCTTACCGTGGCCATGTTCTGACTGTCGATGTTGGTCCATCATGTAATGCTGCATCTGTAGTCCCGCCCACATCCGCATGTCGTATGACATCGGCCAGTAGCCGGGCCCTGGGTAGCGGTAGTGGAGTGGGTGTGACAGTGGAGGGTGGGACGGTGCATCAGATGGAGTGGCAGGCAGTGACTCAGACCGTTGGTGATCTGCAACGACTTGCGGTGGTGAAACTGTCTCCTGATGCTCATAGGGCATTTCGAACGAATTTCCGCCAAAAGAGCGGCTCTTCTTCGGCCTGTAATTCTACAGTGTCAAATGTACACATTCACACACTACACTGTGTCTCAAAAAAAAGCATGTGACTACATTTTTTGCAATAACTTGAACAATGAATGTCCGATTATAATAATTTTTGGCACACTTATTAATG
>Ga0209671_1009363_pt1 | contig 10270 bp, 4 predicted proteins | sample WorMetHERISLAND2_2_FD_187401 | JGI IMG/M metagenome (GOLD analysis project Ga0209671, IMG submission 187401) | Marine gutless worms symbiont microbial communities from Max Planck institute for Marine Microbiology, Germany - Olavius geniculatus... | ecosystem: Host-associated > Annelida >... | reverse complement strand
GTGTAGCACGGTAGTGCGTAACACTGTTGTAAGGGCGACTATCAAAGTCAATGGAAAACCCCAGATTTTGGGCACCCGTAGCCCCCAAACCCCTGAATCAATCGACTTAAAATTTGACTTTAATGATTACGTCGGCGATCTGACCCTATGTGCCAAAAATGGTACAAATCGGCCCAGTGGGGTCGGCGGGGCAAAGGGGTGAAATATAATGTTCAATTGGGTTATTTTTTCTTTTCTTTTTTACTTTTCTTGCCAAGCTCTGAAGAACACATTTTTGGGAGTATCGCCGTATTTTTTGCAGTGGATGACGTGATTCGGTAGGGATTGATTTCCTAGGGGCGTCTCAACATTCATCTTTTATATTTTTTCCTTTAAATCCCCCGAAAACCGAAAATTTTAAGCCCATTTTCGGACTTTAAAAATTACAACTGAAAATGCTTAACAATAGAGATGCTCATCTACAAACTACCCTTAATCGTCATCGTAGCCTCACCAAAGTGGTATAGTGAATAAGCAGTGTGGCCTTGGGAATTCCAAATATGCGGTTATTTTGGACCCCCTGCCTACAGGTCATGTGACACGGCGCATGCGCAGTGACCTTTTGGCCTTTAATATGGGCAAATGCACGTTTGAGGCTTTATATCTCCGTAACGGTGCAAGATAGACGCATGGTTCCAATGGACCACCAATAGGAAACTACATATGCCATAGCTTAGCTTGGCACCTAGTAAAAGTATCTACAACGAAATTTTGTTTAGGATATAGGCCTACAGTAATATTTTTCAAGTATTTAGAATGGCTAGTCTTGTAAGGGCCAGTCTGAAATTCAACACGCGATAATATAGCCCCGAAACCATTTTTGCTGTTTTTGAGTTTTGGCTCATATCGCCCTTACATAGCTTTGTAAACTGTTGAAGTTTTTTGCTCTGATACATCTTTCTAATTGTCATTGAGAAACGTTAAGCAATCGACGTATAAAAACGTTCTGTAAAAAGTTCTGTTATAAATGAATCATTGAAAAAGTGATGTGTAGTAAAATAAATAAGGATGTAAATTAGGCCTAGGAAATCATTTACAAAGGTTTTTTTTACAAAAATATATTAACTGAGTGGCACTGAATGTCTGTTAACGTTGCCAACAGCATGGCTCACCGCGCAAGACCAAAGTCGGCAATTCTGATGCCGTCCTTGTCCGTTAGAAAGATATTTTCCGGCTTCAGATCCCGGTGAATAATGTTCATGTCATGAATATACTAACAACACGCGCATAAAACCAATAATCTTACTTGGTATTTTACGCACTACAAGACACAAACAGAAATAAACGACCATTTAAAAAAAATATAGTCTATGCAGTGTTAGTTTATCGTATCTAAATTAACTAATTAATTTACGGGTGTTTTAGTCTATCATCAAAAATAAACTTTAAAAATATAAACAGGTATTTAAAACTCACGAGTTTGGACTTCTAACCTGCAGAGCGTGACAGAGTTGTATGCTCCAGTTTACGATCTCATTTTCTGCGAATTTCCGGCCCTCCTTCATTCGACGTCCGAGCTCCTGTCTGAGGTCGCCTCGAGGACAGAACTCCATAACGAGACAGAAGTTATCAGCGTCAGTGAAGCAGGCTTTGTACGCGAGAACGTTGGAATGATTGAGTTGACAAAGCACACTCGCCTCGTGCGTGTAGTTTGTACCCAGCCCAGCTATTTGCACTAGCTTCAGCGCGTACTGAAACAATAATTTAAAAAAGTAAAAATAGGGTGAGTTTTGTTAAGGGTTTTGACTGCCCAGCAAAAATAAAGAAGAAAGTCTGGTTAAAAAAGTGTAGATTACGAAGTGAAAAAAAGCGGGAAGTTTTCATGTACACTGTAGCGGAGGTCGATTTTTGCAGGACGGTCGACTGTAATAGTTTTTTTGGTGTTCTGTGTCACGGAAGATTGATTGTCGTAGCCTATAATGTTTTAAGTATAAACCGTAGAAGGCCGTAGGTCATTATTTTATTTTTTTGGGCCTAATCTAACAATTGTGATATGATGTTTATTGTTTATCTGTAGTCGATGATGACCAGGCCTGGGATGACTTATGTTTATCGCAATTTGCAAGCAACTGAAACTAGTAAACTACAGCTGATTATAGCCTAATACGTCGTCTACATTTCGGCTGATAGAGGCCTAGTATTTATTCTGACACCATACACTTTATCTTCATTTCGACTAGGTCACTTTATGACGAAAAAAGACTGACATGACATAATTCTGCTTTATGATAAATAAGTAAATGAAAGAGTAAAAACATTGTAAACGAATATGTCTAAGCCACAAATGTCATGCTGGTTAGTATCGCTCTACTGCACCTACAACGACGAGACGCAATGGCCCGAGACTCAAAACCTACTGGGCCGAGACCGAGACCGAGACATACGTATTGCTCCGAGGTCGAGACAAGACGAGACGCTAGTACGTCTCGAGACCGTCTCGAGACCGAGACGTCTCGACGGAGACCACATCTCTAGAGATCGATGACCATAGCCGGAGCACCGTGACAAAACCCGTTGGTTTCGACGTCGGCAGTGCTTACCAGGCTTGATTCGGTACCGGGTTGTGACAGACAATTTTTCCAACTATATAACATCGACTAGCAACACTTTTTGAACAGTCCTAGTGTTATTAAAGCAGAACAAACTGAGATAATAATGACTCGCAAAAATAAAATAGACGTATGATCAGAAAGCTCACTTGTCGGTTGTCTTGTCTGCAGGTGACCAGTGAGACTGATCCAAATCCGCCGGCGCCGAGGTATCTGACGTACTGGTAATCACCAATGCTAGACATGACGACTGCAACGAGCGACCCGAGCTGCGTTATTGTAGGCCCAACCCTGCGAACACCGACACCACTAAGTCTTATTCGGTGTCAACGCAATCTAAAGCGTTTCGGTTGCCCTTTAGGTCCAGAACGCGTCGTTACTGTACATGTAAATAAGCGTTATTATCTCCGCCAATGGAACGAAGTGGATTGGAGGAGATTATAAAATTGGTCGTTCTGTCCGTCGTTGTGTTCGCGTGTGTGTGTCTGTGTGTGTGTGTGTGTGTGTACACGATGACAGCGCAAGCAGCAACGCCGGCTATTACATTAACCTCTTTCTCCTGCAGCGAAGCGGCTCTTCCCTCTGCCTCCTCTTTCGGCAGGAACGGTGGCGCCCTCCTGTGAAAACTTCTACATTGGCGGAGATAAGCACTCTCACGAGCGCTTTCTAGTTGAAAGTTGAAACAGTAGTATTTTACGCGTAACCGCCGGGTCTTGTCCCTAACATGATAACATCGGGCACAGGTTTCGTTTTCGCCCGCTGCTGCTCGGAATCAACCTGTAATTTTTTACAACCTTCTTGCGTAAAACCCAACACGTTGTCTGCTGCCAACACTGTTGGTAAATAATCTGTGCATCTAGGATCGGCTGTTAAAAACTCGTAATGGGACATAGTCAGATTCTATTAATTTAAGTTTACATTCGACGCTAATCAATAAGAAATTTGGTCGACTACTGTGCTACTGCACAGTGATGAAAGATTAACCATAAAATTATAATGCACGATAGACCGCTGATAATTGTGACAAAAATCTCATAGAAATAGGCTAATCTTACATCGTTTGTGGACTAGTATTAAACGAACGCATTGAATACGAAAATTACGAACTCCCAGACTCTTTATTTTTAGCACATAAATTTCTCACAAGCACTTAACTCATTTAACCGGTTTATGTTTTTGGTTTATTTTACGCGCGAGAGCTACAGCGCTTATTAGCTAGACTCTGAACGTCCGTTTCTCTGTCACGACCCGATACCGATCCAAGACCAGGTAAGATAGAGACTTCGGGCTTTCAACATATGCTTAGTGTTTCTAGTATTTTGCGACAAAATTTTATGCCACTGGGTAAAAAGGTCCCCACGAACGAGGGGGCGAAAGAGGGGCACCCCTCCTAAAAGACGTTATTTTACCTGCCGTTATTGGCTCGTCTAACGTAAAAATGGCTGCAGTTAGGCACAGACATGCTGCTTATCATAACAAGCACTGGCGACGAGCTTCTTAGAAATGTCAACACCGATGACCTTGAATGACCTTGAACCACCACAATTGGAGGTTTTAGTGAATATTTTTGCGATTTTGGACTGTGACGCACATTTCAAGAGTGAATTGCGCCGAAATGGCTGGAGATGGACCAAGACAACCTGCATGTGAAATTTCGAGCATTAAATGTAGATTTTAGCAGTTCAAGTCCGGACCTTTTAGATTTAAGAAGGCCTGCGCACGCGGGTGTCAAATAGGGGTGCCCTTCTAAAAGAGGTTATTTATCCGCTGTTGGTTTGTCTAGCGTGAAAATGGTTGCAGATAGGCAGGCACATAGACCTACATGCTGCTCATCATGACAAGCACTGGCGACGATCTTCTAAGGAATCTTAACATCGATGACCTTGAACGACCTTGAACCCTAAAAACATTACTTCTAAGTGATTTTTTTGGCGATTTTCGACTGTAAAAGAGTGAACTGCGATGAACTGGATGTTGATAGACAAAGATTACTTACGAACAGAAACTGCCATAGGCTCTCGCGCATCTCATGAGCATTAGCTCAGATTTCTTGATATATTTTCTTCGCAATGAATCTTATCTGTACCAGTGACACACAACCGCTCACACTAACTCGTGACTTAGGTCTATAAATCCGTTTACTAGCGATCACTATTTTAAAGGACAGTTTTCCAGATGTGGCGATATAAATCATACCTTATCGAGCTGCGATCGTAGTTTCATAAACGGCTGCACAAACTTTGCTCTCCGGTTTTAAATGTCTGTGTCGTGCTCGCATGTCGAACGAATGTCGTACACAACAACGCAACTCAGCCTAGGGCCTATAGGAGATAGGCCCGTAGTAGCTAGACCTACATACGAGGCTGCCAATTGATGCCCTGCTGTGCAGATTTCGGGAAAGCCGAAAGCCGCACTAATGCAACAGAAAAAGAAAGAGAAAGTGACTCTAGGCTGAAGTGTTCCCACATCTAGACAGACCAGCCTAGATCAGAATGTTCGGTGGCAAACTTGCACTTTTTTGTCACGTTGTGAGTCAAGAAATAACATCTCAAATGTCTCAAAAAATCCTGCAAAATGGTTTCTGTCAAAACTTCGTCAAACTCGCACAAACTGTGATAATTTTTTTGGCACGAAAAATGGATAAAAAACTAAAATAATGTGAGGTGCACTCATTTTCCACGCGATAAATTGCGTGTCGTCAGTGCACAGGTTTCTAGACACGGTAAATATTAACCGACATTCAGAATTCATTCATTGTCATGGGCCTATTCTCCAGAAAAATAGTAGTCTTTAACTTGTATCCCGCTAGGCTGCGCACGAAACACATCGCTGTAGGCCTATACTACCTTCTGAAATACTGACGACAGAATATTATTGTACAGTGGCGTATTTAGGATTTGGCAAAGGAGGGGCCATGGCGAGCGCGCGGAGCACGGAGCACGAGCCTATAACGGAGGTCTGGGGGCGGAGCCCCCAGCGGGGTCCAGGGGCAGAGCCCCTGGTGGGGAGGTCAGGGGGGCAAAGCCCCCCTGAAGCTGAAACACTTTTTCTATTTGAATGTTCTATGGAAACCGCAAATTTGCCCATTTTTTCTGAAATTTGGAAACGCAAAAGACCATCAAACATTGTTGAATTTTGCAATTCTTGCAGAAAATGGCAAAAAACGCACTTTTTCATATAAAGTCGCCTGTAAAAAATTTTCATGGTCGAGCCAAGGGGGCATCGCACCGTGCCCCCCCCTAAATACGCCACTGTTATTGTATGCCGCAGGCTTGTGTGCTCGGACGTTTTGAACATCGGCTGTGACGATGATAGTTGTGTTAGAAGAGCAGTAAGTTGCATTATTTTTCAGATTCTACATACTGTACTCAAACACAAACAAGTAAGCATCAGATTTAGTATTTCTCAAAAAAAAACAACACTTAACAGCAACAAAAAACTGAAAAGATTCCATTTCGTGCAGACTTCGGACTAATCTAAATTCGATAAGTTTCACAAATTAATCTATCATACGGTAGGCATCAGTACAGCGACAATAGTAAATTATTTCACAAACAATTAACATAACAGTCAGTGACGGACTGACAGACAACATACACTGTGGCAATACCGCACTTCGCACTACATGCATTTCACAAAAAAAAACGTCTGCATTAGTAAGTTTTCTTCGAAAAAAAAACATTCAATCCCTGATACGTGACACTCAAAATACTTAAAATACACGACAGATAAATTACGTCATTATTATAATATCATATTATATACATGATACTGCAACCAAATTCACAAAGACGCAATTGAAGTTCGAAATTAAAACACGAACACTTTTTTGAAAAAATAACATAAAACATTGATCATGAAGCACTGCTAAATTAACAATTAACAAGAAGCACTGCTATTTGTAAATAGCCAAAACCACAGAAAATATTCATAATACACTACTATTAATCAGACTCAAAAAAACAACAGTTCTGTCACATAGTTGCATTGTTTATGAACGAAACACAACCAAAATTAATTTTGTGCAATACTGTTGTGGTTTTCAAACTTTTTGTTACTTTGGTAACGTACTACTAAAGAAAATGCTGAAAAAATGATATAGTCTACATAACTGCTTGTTTACTTGTAAATTATTCAGACATTATTTTAGAGAGAACAAAGCAAATAAATAGCGTACATAAAGACAAAAAAATACTTAACAAACAACGCAGCTAGCCCAACGAAACCAAAATATCTAGCAATTCATCTAAAAAAATAGAGAGATAAGTACAGTCTAAGTCATTTACCAGTTATAGTATTAATTAATTAACAACAAAGAATTCAAGACTTGGTTTGAGCAGGCATATACGTAATAAGACTGTGATTGTACAATTTACAGTATTTGTAAGCACAACTTTAGCTTTACATTGTATAGACAGCTGTGTGAATAACAGTGCCAGGCATAAGAGAAAAGTACTTTTTCATTTATATAGACCATCAATATCTTATCTATGGTGCAATGTTGCGTACAAATATCTGACTATAGTTCGAATACTAAAACTGTGACGAGATCAAAAACACGAAAATCACAGGAAATGACGTCACGCGACGCCATTTCCATGGCGACTGGCGTCATTGCCGTGGTGCTGAGCTACTTCATGTAACCGCGCCACCACTGCCGCTTACAGGATCATTATCACATCATATCATATTATCATCATCATCATGCCTATAACAACGTACTAAAAATGTATGCATTTCATGAGAAAAAAAACATCTGCAATAGCAAGTTTTCTTCGAAAAAAAACATCCAATTTCTAATATGTGACACTCAAAATACTTAAAATACACCAACAGATAAATTACGTCATTATTATTATATTATATTATATACATGATACTGCGACAAAACTCACAAAGACACAGTCAAAATTTGAAATAAAAACACGGACACTTTTTCTGAAAAATAACATGAAACATTTAACATGAAGTACTGCTAAATTAACAATTAACATGAAGCACTGCTATTTATAAATAACTCAAACCACAGAAAATATTCATAATACACTACTATTAATCAGACTCAAAAAAACAACAGTTCTGTCACATAGTTGCATTGTTTATGAACGAAACACAACTTAAATTAATTTTGTGCAATACTGCAGCAGTTTTTGAACTTTTTGTCACTTTGGTTACGTACTACTAAAGAAAATGCTGGAAATACTTTACAAACAACGCAGCTAGCCCAACGAAACCGAAATAGAGATAAGTGCAGTCTAAGTCATTTACCAGTTATAGTATTAATTAAAAGTCGAAAGTCACAGAACATGACGTCACGCGACGCCGTTTCCATGGCGACTGGCGTCGTTGCCATGGTGCTGAGCTACTTCCTGTAACCGTGCTACCATTGCTGCCTACAGCATCATCAACACCATCACATCATATCATCATCATTATCATGCCTATAACAACGTTAAAATGTATGCAAAGCATTGCAAAAATTACAGAAAATGAAATATCATAATCGTAAAATAAGCAATTTTCATTTGGACAAGACTTCAAATATCACAAATATTAACATGAATTTAACAAAAAAAGTTAACAATGTAACGGCGTAGCTTTGCACGTTTTAATAGTGCGTATCTCCGAACGGATCTGAACTGTATTTGCATGAAAATGAATATAGTATTGAGCATTGTTATACATTCAAAAAAATGCCTCGATAACGTTTAACAACAAAATTTGCCATATTTTTTAAGCTTTTATCCAAATGCATATATGATGGTAAACGAAGATAATTACGCAATATAAAAATTTAGATCAAAACAAAATGTCATTTGCAACTGCTGAAAATCTTAAGACGGCGACCAAACTTCTTAAACGTCATAGTTACGTGAATGAAACACAATAGTTGAAAAATAATGATAATCTTTATTTATTTCCCCAAACTAACATTGGTAGACAAAAAATTAAACAAAAACAACAATATAGAGTTGGACTCGGAAAATTGCCATAATTGTAGACAGATTGAAAAGATACATTGATTTAGCTAACAAATCGGCAGACTGACTAAATGGGTAATTAAACGAATGAATTCTGACCATTTACTTATTAATTCAAAACGAAAAACGCTTGATTCATTGCACTAAAAGTTCTGATACATTAGTCAATATTCCAATAGATTTAGCTTTATTTTGTCAAAAAAACAGCAGAAAACAAAAGCAAATCAACAAGCAAGCAAACAACGGAAACCAATCAACCAGTCGCCTTGATTCTTTCTGCGACTTTGGCGCTTTATAAATCATTTACTTACTTACTTACTTATTTACTTATAACACGGCTCAGGTTACACGGCCCGGGCTGTAAACGCACGAGAACAGACGCAACATTTACCAGTGGATCGTCGTCGCTCTGGTCCACTTCCAGCGGAAGTTGCTGAGTCACGTGATCACCTAGGCTGGTACTCGACACGCCGACGTCTTCCGGTTTGAGTCTGAGCAGCGGCAGTTGGTCAGGGTGGCGCAACTGTGAGGCAGTGTGTGAGCGCCAGGGGTAGGTCGCCGTCACCCAGTCCGCCAACTCCTCCCACGACTCACGACACCCACGCGTCTGTAGAGCACCATACCGACAATATTATACGCACATACTCAGAGATGAAAGCGTCACGAAACTTTTACCCATTACAATTTTCACTCGCAATTTCGACGATATGCACAAAAATTTTTCTGAGCAAAAAATGTTAGTCTCACGTTCAATTTCTCCAAGCCTTAAAAAATATTAATATCTATAAATGTACATACTCAAAAATGCCAAACTTTATCGAGAAAAAAGGAATAAAGAATTTACTGGTGCGTGAAACCATAAACAACACATTTTTAAACTAGAAAGCAGTCAGAGCCCGCACACCTCCGCCAAGGCAATGTTGTTCGCTAGGTGGCAGCACCATCATCGGTTTTGCAGCAATTTCCCTTATGCACCATTGAAAGAAATGGTAACGAAAATTTTAAAGTGATCCAGAATCCATGATTCCTTCTGGATCACCCCCAAAATCGAAACACTGGTAGTTTGTGCCATTCCCGACACAACCTCAAAATTTCAGAAAAATCCGTCCATAACTTTTTGAGTTATCTTGCTGACACACAGACAGACAGACAGGCAGACAGACAAACCAACAAAGTCTGGCAAAAACATAACCTCCTTGGCGGAGATAACTAAAGCGTGCCATGTCCGTAGTAGCTTCAGATCACAAACACTAATGGTCACCGATTACAGAGAACACCGTCGAACCCTTTTGACAGTCTGATACACTAATGTACAGCATACATGTTGATCAGCTGATGTCCACAGTCAACATAAACAATATATGAACTAGAAATTTGGGGCAAAGCCCAACGTGAGTCCGCCCGGCGCCCTAAGTCCGATTGGGGGGAATAGAGGGGAAGTAAAGAGGGGAAGGGGAGAATTTCTCCGGCATCAAAGTCACGTGGCCCGAACTCAAATGCATTGGTATACGCCGAACGCGCTTTGTCGTCTTAGGGTAAGTAAACATTAGCGCTTATAACTTTGTTCGTCGTGGACGGAATTTCACAAAATTTTTTGTTCAACGCCGAAAGGATCGCTCTCGTCAACGCCGTTTAGATTATGTCGTTATCTTCATCGGTTCCAGAGATATTTGCGCTCAAACTCGAAAGTTGTCGTAAATC
>Ga0209671_1009361_pt1 | contig 10273 bp, 6 predicted proteins | sample WorMetHERISLAND2_2_FD_187401 | JGI IMG/M metagenome (GOLD analysis project Ga0209671, IMG submission 187401) | Marine gutless worms symbiont microbial communities from Max Planck institute for Marine Microbiology, Germany - Olavius geniculatus... | ecosystem: Host-associated > Annelida >... | reverse complement strand
GTGGTCCACTCCATATGACTCTAGCACAGCCCAGGTCACCGTCTGATCTATGCTGTCAAATGCCTTCTTGAAGTCGACCCAGGGATCTCGAATCTTAGCAAGAACGGTATGCCTGACAAGAAATTCGAGCTAAGGTTCACGGGACACGCGAAAGCCTATAGCAGTTCCAGTTCAGTAGTTATAGCTGAAAATTGGGGTGTCTACGCTAAGTTAATATACAAATACCAAATTCTCTATCTGGATCACAAACGATAGTAGCGTGGCGCCAAGGTCTAACCTAGGCCCTATCTCGTTCCACCCGTGTGACGGTCGGACGGACAGACGGAGAGACAGACGGACGGACAGAATTGCGATGGCTAAGATGCGATGAAAGCACTTAGCTGCTTTCGCACTACTGCTTTTGCGTGTAAATATGTAACAACTCAATCAATGCAAGCGATCAGCATTATGTGCACTTGGGCGTGACTCTAATACAGGTGTTTTACTACAACCATCATTAAACTGGGCGTTGTAAACCGATTCCCGAGGTGGCAGCACCATCGAACAAAATATCACAAATTACGCTGTAAGATAGGCCTATGCAAGTCGTTTCACCGAATAATGTGCATCAGAAATGTACTAAATAATAAATTGTTACGCTCTCAATACAACGAAATCGTACAATGCGGGAATTTGGGATGAAATAAAATACCTTTATCGCAGTCGTGGCAAAGTGCACATGATAATGGAACCGTGGCGACAACGGCGCCTTCTTGTGAATGATACATGCTTTTCGCAGCAAGACGTCGTCGAAAAATCCATAAAACCCCCTATTTTGGTGTTCAAGGTCATTGTATTCGGCGCCAATTTAAATTTAAATTTATCAACATCAATGACCTTGAATGACCTTGAACCCTAAAAATATTGATTTAACATGATTTTTTGGCGATTTTTGGCTACAAATGAGTGAATTACGACAAAATGGATGGAGGTAGACTAAGATTGCCTGCGAACAGGAACTGCTATAGGCTTTCGCGTGTCTCGTGAGCTTTGCTCAAATTACTTGTTTGTTGTTTGATCTACATATTAGCATTTGTTATGGCTGGCCTTTGCTAGCGTGGGTTCTTGCTGTGGTGGGCCATTACCATTGTAATGTGGGGATGCGAAATGTTTTAAATCCACGATTGAAGTTAAATCTGAATGGCTGAGCATTTGTGTCAATACGCTGAATGTTGATTGTCTACATCGTGTAGCAGAGGATGCAGTGTCTGTGCCAAATGGACATGACATGGCAAGCGGTGACGCTGACAGTCCTGCTGCTGATGACAGTTCACCTGCTGATGATAGTCAGACAAGAGACAAAGCAGACACAATGTCAGTGGCAGGGAAAACTGCAGAGTCTGGGGATGAGGTGGTTGTTATACAAGACACAGGATTTAACATCAGCATCGTGGCACCGGGTGTCGATCCATTTGATCTGCCGGTCGGTTGTTCACTCGTTGCTGCTCTGGCTGTAAATCTAGTACAGTTCTGATCACAAAAATCTGCACAGGTGTAATTTGCTTCGTTAGACTTCTGAAATATTCTATGTTTTTGTCTACATTGTTTATAAGTAGAGCTGATAAAGATAGACAAATTAATTAGTCCGCCCGGAAGCGATAGCTTGTGGAGCGGACTCAAGTTTTGCTGTGGTTTATTTATTTTTTTTTTTGCGTAATCTCTGAGCTCCGTATATGTGATATGATTTCAGCGCATTAGAGGTTTTGACGACAATGCGCTATATAAATTTACATTTGACATTTGATTGGTATATGTGATAAAATGTGTTTTAAGCTCATCAATCAGTTATTCTGTTGTCTGCCGTTTTGTGCATAAAATATTCAATACCACAAAATTATAACATCACATGGCATTCTCTGTCAAATTGATAATAAAAAAGTGAGCAACCTGATACTGATCATTGCCGTGCAATGTAACAATTTTGAGCATCTGTGTTTTACACGGTAGTGCATTGACAAACTATGTGAGGTAGACAATGAGTGTACCTTGCATATTTCTATCGTCTTGGCTATCTGTGTGCCAAAAATTATCAAATTTGGTGGAGATTGTCAAAGTTGTGACAAAAAGAAGTTGGGCCATTTTTTGGCACACCCTGTACAGTATACTGTGGAATATGTACTGGAAAAGTCGGAAATTAATCAAAACTTTTCCAGTACAAGTCTTGAATAAGTTTCGACATTTTATGTTCATTGTATTGGAGCCACATCTTAGTGTATTATGCGATTGTAATGAGGCTTAATGAACTTCAGACCACGTTGAAACGTACTTCTTTAATGATGCATGCATCTATTCTGGTTGGATGGGCATGTTACAAATGACCTCAACACATTTCGGTTGTCCCTTTTGATTGGAGTGGGATTGCAAGTGGTTATATATAACACTGCAGACATCGTGGTGAGTGAGACAGCAGGATAAAGCCGGTGATGAGATAAGCTATGTCGCTATGCAGGTGAGTTCAATGGAGCTGGTGCAGGAGATCTATCAGATACTGATAGACAAGGAGGAGACTTGCCACCGGACGTGTTTCTCACTTCAGCTTGATGGCACGACGCTTGATAACTTCGCGGAGCTCAAAAATGTCGAAGGACTCAAGGAAGGATCCGTACTCAAAGTGGTTGAAGGTTGCTATTATGCTGGGCGTATCTGTTGTTGTTTTCTTCTGGCGCGCAATCTTTAACGATCATGTGCGACTGGCCTCAGAAAGGCCAGCATCCCTCAGGTAATTATGTGAGCTGTTGTGGGTTCGTCAAATAGGAAGGTGACTGGATCATCCTCATCATAGTGTGGCTGCATGCATTTTGTAATATCGGACATTCAGTCATTACGTCTGCCAGCGTCTTCCCCACTTGACCACATTGCTTACATGTGGGTGTATTTACTAGCATTTTGTCACTTCAAGAGCCACGTGTTGCGTTTGGCAAAAATTTTGACTGATTGATCGATTTAAAGTTTTATGGCGGTTATCTTGAAAATTGGAGCTTATCACCTGTTCAATTTTTTACTCCTCGCATGCTACGTTCCTATCGTAGCGAAGAGTATATGAGATCAGTGTAATATTGAGGACCGACCGACGACCGACCTTTGGTCCTGGAAGAGCCTTCCTTGAAGAACTTCAAACGGCCATATCTCCATAACGGTGCTAGATAGACGCATGGTCTCAATGGACCCCCCATAGGAAGTCGATCATTGGGAGTCAAATGGTCACGTGATGACGTCACGTGACCCCAAAGGGTCAAGGTCGTGACCCCATTATCTTTGAGGCGCTATATCTCTGCCAGATAGACGCATGCGTTGAGGTATAACAAGACAAATGGCAACTAATGTTCATCGACCATTATTGGAAATTTTTTCTCTCAGTTCTTGAAATCGGGCAATATTTTATGAACTTTGGAGAGACAATTTTTAATAACGATTTTGACGCCAGTCACTATTAGTATTATTAAACGGGTCTCAATTAGATGACGGATCTCTAATACAAGCCAAAAGGAACGAAAAAGCTCTTAGAAGAATACAAAAGAAAATAATGTGCAAGAGGAGTACATTAGATTGGTCACAATCTAATAATGTTTCTTGTTGTATTTGAATATGCCAGGAGAATCGGCGTGATTTTTCTTTTCTGTAGCAGAAGACTGAAACTTGTAGATTAAAGAGAAACTATCATGAAAATTTCACTTTTTGGAATAAATGATGTCCGTGAACGTATAAACAAGATAAAATTTTTGGCGAGCCAATTTTAAACAAATTATGACTGATTGTTGCAAAAAAGTGAATTTTAATGATTTTTACAATTCAACACAAAACATACTGTTTGATAGCCTAGCGCAGTCGCTTGGCACCAATGACGTCACTGGTACCAAGAGCAGCCGGAAATAACGTGGGGCGAGTAGGATTTTGATCATTTTCGATGAAATTTTGATCGATTACTATGCCGAGGTGCTTTGGAACAGGATTTTTCAATCACCAGGGCACTCTGTGAATCACACTGCACTGTCTGCCAAAATATTAGAAGCTGCGGGCTGTCTCCAGAGTTGGTATCGGTAATGCGAGCCGAACAGGCACCGATAAATCGGCCGATTCTAATGTTGTACATTCGTTTTATGCTAGGACAGTTGGCTGTCTTGTAGATGAGTCATTTCTTGATCGTCTAAGTTGGAATTTTTATGGCTTGTCAAACATATCGTCACAATTTCGTCACCAAAGACTTGCACTTAAACAGTCCATTACGCTCACCGGCTTTGCATTTTAGCTTAGCAGAAGAGATGTGCAGATTTTCAAATTTTGAGTCCGCATCCATCCGTGGATTCTGATTTGAAATCAACCTCTGCCGTAGTATGTAAACTCTAATCCACAGTCCGTTTGCATCTGCAGTGTTCACTACTATGAATGTTAGCAGCTTATCTTAGGCCAATAACCTCTATAGGAACAGTTACTTATATCTGCATAAAATGTTAAATAATTAACTTAAAATGATTCATTATTGAAACGTAACTTATATAACAGCTAAAATTAAACTAAAAATATCCTTAGCTTTAAGAATCCTAGAATTCAAAAGTTACCTATCAAAGTCAGCAAATTTTTTGTCTAAGAAAGATCTGCAGTCTCTCCACGGATCAGAAATACTGCAGATCCCGATCCACACGTGGACTCCTTCGCAACGCATGCATCGCTGCTGACAAGTGTGTCGGTTTTTTTTACTTTAGATACGAATAAAAGCAATTTACTTCACTATTACGCATGGCATGCATGCAGTTTTTGCTACAAATGAAAATAGATACCTTATTGTTTTATTTTTTGCGATCACTTTGATTATGATTTTTCATGATAGTTTTCTTTTAATGTCATTTCTGATTGAATAATTGACCAGTTGATGATTTATTTTTTGCTTAACCGGTACCGATTACTTTTGTGACTGATGCATAGATTGATTGGATGATCAGTTGATAAATCAACAGTGTAACAAACAGATTGACTTTCAGTTGGTCAGGTTGTCAATCCGCTGAGTTTATTGATCGATAGATAGATTCATTTTGTGATGATTGATTGACTGCACAGCTGACCTGTTAATTTCCATTTGTTGTAGTGGAGCCATACACAGTTCTTGTTGCCTTAAAGCTTTTTACTGGCAGAAATTGTTTTTTTTTGCTGGCAAAAATTGAAACCTGTTAATGAATAATTATCTGATAGCTTGCTTTGTTGATTGATATGTTGCTCGTTTATTTGTGTGTGATATTATGACAGAGCCATACACTGTGCGTGAAGCGCGTATCCACGTCAGACATGTGAGAGATCTGCTGAAGTCAGTCGGCTTGCAGGATGCTTATGCCAGCGTTGACTGCAACTCTCTGTCTCTGCTCAACATCATCACCAGTGGAAACATCCTCGGTTAGTACGGTACTTGCCTCACAAATACTTCGTCTTTATCCTGTTGCCGTAATAAGCCAGGGTGCTCACAGACCTGGAAAGTCGTGGAACTTGAAATTAATTTTTTTAGGCCTGGAAAGTTTCTAGGTGTTGGAAAGTCATAGCAAATGAAAAACGAATAGTTGATGCATTTTACGTTTTTCTACATGTTTCTGGACTTTATGTACTTTGTAATCATTGTCTACTGTCGGATTTGGTTTGTTCTGTTGTTTGACGTAATTAAGAATTTAGTGACTTACCAGACACAGTTCTGCAAGATTAACTGCAGGTATATTTACCTCTGCCATGGAGGTTATGTTTTTGTCGGACTTTGTTTGTTTGTCTGTTTGTCTGTCTGTGTGTGAGCAAGATAACTCAAAAAGTTATGGACGCATCTTTCTGAAATTTTGAGGGAATGTCTGGCATGGCATAAACTACAAGTGATTCAATTTTGGGCGTGGTTCGGCAGAAATCCTGGATTCTGGATCACTTTGAAATTTTCATTACCATTGCGTTAAAGGGGGCATAAGGGAACCGCTGGCAAAGCGAAGATGTTGATGCCACCTGGCGAATAGCTTTGCCTTGTCGGAGGTACCTGCGGGCTATGACTGCTTTTCTAGTCTGTAATGTAGTAAATGTATATAAAAGTCTGACTTGTTTAATACTTACTTGATTAAATACCTTGAACAGACATAAAAAATTGACATATACAAGATTTTGGAAAATGCACCGAGAAAGATTCTTGAAATTTACGGAAAACCACTTTCAGAGTTTTATGGTCACCCTGTGATCATTTATAGTGCTTTGTTTGCAGGTAACAATAGCAGTGCATTACAGCGTTTATCGTTGATGTCGGTTTGTGATATGGCATTGTCAGAGAAGAAGTCTGCAAAGCCTGAGCCTGGCGAATGTCTTCCGCCAGAGTACCTGTTACCAGGATGCAAGGACCGACCCCTTGTGCCTCTACATCCCATCCACAAGGACCTCAAGGTTTGTCTCAGATCTCCTGCTACTAGTCTGTTACTTTGTTCAGGATACCGAGGGCAAAATGATTGACAGGATGTTCTGACTGATATGATAAATAGCCGTGAGGTACATTTTATTCGTCACATTGATGGGGCAGTTATAGCATTTCAGTCGTTGTGGTGAGCGATAGTAGATCTGTCAAAGTACCAGTAGGCCAAGAAACAAGTCCAAGGTAATTTGGTAAGAGGCAGAATTGCTGTCATCTGTCCTCGCAACTCATCGGTTTATTACCTCCGCTAAGGAGGTAATGTTTTTGCCGGTTTTTGTTTGTTTGTTTGTCTGTTTGTGAGTCCACGAGATAACTCAAAAAGTTATGGACGGATCTTTCTGAAATTTTGAGGGTATGTCGGGCATGGCATAAACTACCAGTGATTAAATTTTGGGGGTGATCCGGCAGGAATCCTGGATTCTGGATCACTTTGAAATTTTCGTTACCATTGCATCAGAGGGGGCATAATCGAACCGCTGGCAAAGTGAAGATGCTGACGCCATCTGGCGAATAGCTTTGCCTTGGCGGAGGTACCTGTGCTCTCCGAGTGCTTTCTCTAGTTCTGTTGTATTTGCTAGGTGGCAGCAGCAATTTGCACTACCTTCAAATCTCCCTCACAAATGTTTCTGCCAGATGTCATTTAAATCTGTTGAATGGTTTAATTATAGTGCATGATTGTAATAGAGAGACACACAGAGCACACAATAGAGGAATGTGTCAGAATAGTGTGAATCGCTTGGCAAATAATATGTAAGAGTTGATTTGCAGCAGTTAACGATGGAGACGGATGTTTTGCTGCTGCAGGTCTTAGGCTGTGAAACTTCCTTCCCGCTTTTCTGTCAGATAAACTTGACACTGACAGTAACTTTGAACAGTTTTGGTGGCTGCTAACGAGACAGTTGTGGCTAACTGTGAAACTGCGCCTCTTAAGCCAACTTGCTTATTTATGGCAGGGTCCGCAGTGTGTTCGGGTGATAACGTACAGTGGTTGGAACCCACCACCAGGCAACCGCAAGATGCACGGGGATCTGCTCTACTTGTACGTTGTGATGCTTGAGGACAAGAAATACCACATCACGGCTTCAACACACGGCTTCTTTCTTAACCAGTGAGTTCAACTTTCTGGATTCAAAAATATTTTGTTGTCATTATTTAGTTGCAGGAGGTGGGAGCAATACAACTGTCCCCTTCTAAGTTATGGGCTCTCCGAAAATGCCAAAAAAATTGGTTCAAAAATGCTAAATTTGGGGCTGAAACCCTCATTTTGGGACAATTTTTCTAACCCATTATGCTTTTGTCAGTATCGCATCAGGGCTTTGTGTTACCATATCGAGTGTAAAGAATTTTTGCCTGTAACCGTTGTTTGTTGAACAACAAGATAATGTTCATACGAACACGGAGTCTCTCCAATGCATTTCAATAGTTTACAGTATATGTTCGTATAAATATAATCAGTCAGCTGTATAGACTGGTAGAAAACAAATCAAAAAGTTTAATTTTAAATTGTACAGCAGCAATGTTACTGTCATCCTTCGCTATTATTATAACTGAACAATGAACACTGTCATTTATGAGACCGTTCGATTCGTCACCAGCGCTTTACTATAAATGGTCCATCATCACCATGCGTCTATCTTGCACCATTATGGAGATATGGCACTTGAAAGATAATGGGGTCACAACATTGACATTTGGGGTCACGTGACATCATTGGTCACGTGACCATTCGACAACGGTGGTCGATTTCCTATGGGTGGTCCATTGTGACCATGCATCAATCTGGCACCGTTATGGAGATATGGCACTTCAAATGTTGAACGCACGTACATTAACACGGATAGAAAAAAAGAAGAAGGGAAAGAGAAAAAGGAAGGGGGAGGGGAAGGAAAGGGAAAGTGGAAGGGGAAAAGGAAGGGAAAGGGAAGGTGAAAGGGAAGGGAAGCTAAAGGGAAGGAGAAAGAAAAGGGAAACGGGAAGAGGAAGAGGAAAAGGGGAAAGGGAAAATGAAAGGGAAGGAAAAGGAGAAGGGGAATTGAAAGTGGAAGGGGAAGGAGAAGGGGAAAGGGAAAGGGAAGGGGAAGATGAAAAGAAGAGAGCTTAAGAAAAGTTGGATGGACACACGGACACTCAGGTGATTTTGTTTCCTGTCCAATGCTATGCATTGCATTGGACAGACAACGAGAATGCCTTCCGGACTGTAAAATTTCATGCTGTAGAGATTGGAATGGTTGATTTTCAAAATCCAGCTCTACGTGATGTGTTTCCAAAAAACTTAACAAACACTAACACAAGATCAAAAATGTTGGGAACATTAGATGTGTACTTTTAGTGATAGTTTGATGTTACCAAAGTACTAATATTAGTGGCATTTTCAGTTTAACTGAGTGTATGGTACTGAGTGACGGTGACATTTGGAGTCTATTTTCAGCATATGTATGATTCTGCATGTGTATGTATTCATTATCTGTCCCATTGCTATAGCATAGGCTGATAACAAGCTGCCAGCGAATAATCTGAAATGCGTTTCTTGATGCATGTAGTCAGATTGTGTTTTTTACCGCATCGTTTTGGGGGATGAAGTGTAGCACTCCTCCAGTTGAACAGCGTCTCCCAGTTTGCACTTGTTTCTGGGTGGGCAGTGGCACTGCGCAAAAGGCTTGCTAAATGGTTGGTGCATGCAACACGGGCAGACTTTGGGATGTGTTTAGTAAGCCCACAATCGATGGGAGAAAACGCAATCGCGTTGTCGGAAGCGATAGCAGGTGACTGAGTGATAGAGGCGCTATTAGTGGCTACAGACTGCGAGACTGACGCTGTTTGACTGACAGGCTGGAGCGATGAACCGAGCGACGGCTGAACCGGGACATGGATTCTTTTTTGGACCATGTTTATGGACGGAACCGTCACTGTGATGCAGCTGAAATGTTGAGTGACAAACGCTACAGATGCATCTTTGGACAGAGGCCACCAGCGTGTTTGTGACATGCCTGGACTGGGCCCGCACAGCAATACAGGTGTGCAGCGCAATGGTCACGTGACCGAGAAATGGGCCATAAGCAAAGGCAAAAGTTGATGAAACGAACACAAAGCGACAAAGTAAATGCCAAATTGGTGCATAAACAGCGACTGTGGACTAACGCAAACCAAATAAGCGAAAATGCATCGACCACAAACGATAAAAAACCGATGAAAAAAACGATAAAATCGGCCAGCAACGCACAACGGACTTGATCACCCTAGAATTATTATTAGAACTCATTGGTAGCCACGTTTGAGTCTTGAGAGAACTGCTCAATCAAAAGGATTGCTGGTCAAGTCGACTTGAAATGACTTGCAATGAAACAGATGGCGCCAGAAAAGTTCAATGGTGATGCTGCTACAGACCAACTTGACTCGACTTGGAAAACCTAAGTCGACTTGAGTCGACTTGATCGACTTGACTCACAGGTCTAGTCTTTACGCCTGCAGTTCGCTGACACCACAATTGTAAACATCTATGCTAAACTAGTTGTATGCTGACCTTATGGGCTCTCGTGCACCATGGTAACTGTAGGCCCATAAGAACGTCAGACGCTGAAACGCAGCTGCTAAGCTATAGCGTGGCATTGGGACAGATACCTCGTTCCACAGATCATATTTCTAGTTTGTGTATATTTTTAGTCCGTTCGAAAACTATAGTTTTCGGAAGGACTTCTGTTTTGCTTTGGTTTCTTTTTTTCCCCTCGCGTAATCTCCGAGCTCCGTGGGCCGATCGCCGCGAAATTTTGCACGATGCTCCTAAGTATGTTCGATTTTATAATCCCGGGCTGAAATTTTGGG
>Ga0209671_1009360_pt1 | contig 10274 bp, 3 predicted proteins | sample WorMetHERISLAND2_2_FD_187401 | JGI IMG/M metagenome (GOLD analysis project Ga0209671, IMG submission 187401) | Marine gutless worms symbiont microbial communities from Max Planck institute for Marine Microbiology, Germany - Olavius geniculatus... | ecosystem: Host-associated > Annelida >... | reverse complement strand
TTCTGCAGCTTTCTCCATAGCCATGGCAATCCTTTTCGCGTTTTCGTCCAAGTCTTGTGATGGCTCTGCTTGTCCGAGATGCCGTTCAAGTGCTACTCTGTACGCATTACTAATTCCTTCATCACTTTTTCACCACACTTCACTATCAACTATCAACTATCGGTTGTATTGGCATCAGATTTCATTCGTGTTGTTACTTTATGGTCAGCGCATCGACACTCATCTGATCTGAAAAATTCTTCCCTGACCTTTTTCACCACACTTCACTATCAACTGCCCCCCTACATCCAGATCCTGCTACGCCGTTTACTTTCCCACGGGGAAGTTTCGGCGAAAGTCGGCGTAATGGAATTTGGGCTTTACGCTGCGCATGCAGCAGTAACAGTTGCAGCAGCTGATGCAGCGACGCAGACGGCGTGCTGCTGCGGCTGCAAAGTGCAACGCAGCCCGCGTCAGTTAGTCACGGCGCGCATCTCTTGTGACACAGAACACCGGTCATACTTTGTCTACTCAATCGTCAGGTGGCTATAAGCAAACAAGCTCTAGCTGCTTACGGTGATGTAAGGAGACAGGCGGGATCGATATGACACGACGACGACACTGCAACAAGTCCACGGGACTTTGCTGGCGACTGCAGGCGGGCGGTGCGATGTTCGACGGCCTATTTTCTACTCGACAATTTGTATCACTCGTTAATCTCTTCATCGTTATCTGTTGCACTCTCGACGCTGCGCTCGCTGGTGAGTAGGCTACTCAAAAGCACTACATTTAACGTGCGCTTAAAGCGACAGAAATGAGATTAACTGAACTGGACTGAACTTACTCATATACACCATGGGCCATAAAAACCGTGACACTTTACTTTTGTCAATGTCTTCGCCGATTATTGACCAATTTTCGAAATTTTTTCACTGTCACATTCTGCGGACAATTTGTAATAGTGTGATTATTATATATCTCACGTCATGGTAAATGTGTTTCTACACTACCTTGTGAAATATAAATGTAAGCAAAAACTAACGATAATAACAAAAATTTAGGTAAATGAAAAAAACGCTTCAGACCAACATTACGATGAATGATTCGTATGACACTAGACTGTGTTATATCCACATAGTTTAGTGTCATACAGACCATTTACTACAATGCCGGTCTGAAGTGTTTTTTTAATTTTACCAAAATGTTTGTTTGTTATTATCGTAATGTATGCATATTTCATTGATATTTCAGTGAGAAGTAAAAATACGCAGTGTCACACACACTGACTGATAGGCCTAGGCTAGTCTCGTAGTCTGAAGTCGTTGACCATGGAACGCACTAAACTCAGACCGCATGCCAGTGTCAGCAGCACGGTCGCTAATGGCGCCAATATGTCACCGACTGCACGGCTTCCTACACTGCCAAACGTTTGCTATTGCATTGAAAAAATTTCTGTGTTTCCGGTTGCTGCCTATCTCTTAAAAAGCCATGCGTCTCTACATTTTTATTGGATTTTCAAAAATATGTTTGCAGTTTCTTTGTTTGTTTCCAAAGTTTTGCTGAAAAAAACTTTTTGAATTAAAATCTGTTATGCTGCAGTAGGATCCAATAAGCCCACTTTTGTTCTCGTATAGTAGGCTTACTATTTAGTAAGTCAACTTGTTTTTATGAGTTGTTGTGTAATGTTATAAGAAAAGAAGGATGGGACGAGAGAAGAAGAAGGGAAGAAAGGGAGGGCGGCGCCACACACAGTGATCTGACTGATCTCTTAAAATCGTCGCCAGTGCTTGTTAAATGTGCTGTGGTCGGCGCCGCGCTTTAATGGTGATGCCGGTGTCACATTAAAATGTCTCCCCTATGAAAAATTCGCTCGGGAGAGATGTGTTTTCCCCTTATTAAAATATCGCCGGCTCCATAAAAAGTTTCTGTTAAAGGATCGCCCTCCAGAAAAGTTTCCCTCCGGCTGACAATTCACCGGTAAAAATCCGTCCCGCTCGGGAAGAGACTTTTCTGGGGGCGATCCTATAATGGGACACCGGCCCTTGAGACTGGATAAACTGGACGGTCGAATGGCGTAGCCTATGTCTAGAGCCTATACATTCACTTCACACAATCCTACCCAGACGTACGGTTCATCACTGACTGTTCACTGGTCTGCAGTACGCGTAGGCCTACTGTGTGGTCCTTATGGACACGTGGTCTCAGCGTTATCGCGCTATTTCACGTGTTCCATAAGCTATACTGCAACAGTCTGTCGCTTGCAGCATCAGCTCTCGTGACCAGCTGACTTTCTAGCTTTCTGCATGCGTGAACTGACGGTTAATGTCATTTTATTAATTTCGTTTAACAGCATTAGGCCTGTGCTTGAACCATATTTTAATGTCACGCTCGTTTATGACGACTTATACCTCAACCGACTATAAACTATGTCTGCGTCGTGCCCAGTGTTGACATATTATGCCGCCGTCTGCCTAGCTATGTAGGCCCTACTATACACAACTTTAATTTTAAGCCTAACCTGATCTTTGATCTTTGGAGCTGAAAGTCTCCAGCCCGGAGAAAGTTTGCACCAAAAAGTTTGTTTATACGTCTTCTATTTTAAATCTAGAAACCCGTACGGACAGACGGACGGACGGACGAACGGACATGATTCGTAATGCGGCATGGGACGGCCGCATACTAACATCAGTCGTCAACGGCTTTGAGTACAGCGTATAATGACAGTTGCTTCGGCCAGTTCTTCAGCAGGCGCATGTACCTCTTTAAACATTTTAAACAAAGATCTCTGTGAAAAAATGATCCGTATGACGGCCTACTGCATGAGTTATTTGACGTTTTGACCTCGTTGGTCTTATTGGCTTACTACCAGCTGTTCTAGCGCCGCCGTAAATAACTTCGCTCTGTGAACTACCGTACGTTGCTCTGCTTTCGGTCGGTGCATGCATATTTAAAAAACGAATATTTTACGAGATACTGTTGCGATACAATGTACTTTTGAGCTATGGTGAAATCTTTGATGATCAATTTATCGCAAAGTTTTTAGGATGTGGTCTCGGTCTCGACGTCTGGTCTCGAGACGGTCTTACTAACGTTTCGTTTCGGTCCCGTCTTGGTCTCGGACGAACGTTGGTCTTGGCAGAAAAAGTTTTCCTGTACATCCCTGCAAATTTTCCACCAATTATGCCAGTGGAAAATTTTTGAACATCGTCAGTATTTGGCGGAGAAAAGTTTGGTGACTTCTTGTTTATTAACTGTTGATGGCGCATAGCTGCAGTGGCTGCTCGCTAGAAAATGCTAATATTAACCTTCACAGCGCAATGTTTGATTCAGTTGGATTCAAATGTCGCTGATTTCGCGTACTATGCATAATCAATCACGCGGTAATTGGTTGCCGCTTTGCCGATTTTGTATAGCACGTGCTTGCAGCCTCGTCACCTCGTGGATAGGATTACTAACGATTGCTTCTGCCAGTGTCGTAGGCCAACCCAATCCCCAGACAAGACTTGAGCAGACGTTTAAATTGCAATAGGCTTAAGTGTGCCAATTTAGTTAATCGATTCTCAAAAAAAAAATAATTGAAATTGTTGCCACTAGGTCTTATATTTTAAAGCCAAATTGCACGAAATTTGATTCCCGCCCCAGACCCCACGGGGGGTTAGAGCGCTCCTCCAGATTTCCTAGCTGAATTTTAGTGCTCCTACTTCTAAGGGGAGGGAGAATAAAGAAGATGGAAAGAGACGAAAAGGAAACGAAAGAGTGGGAAAGGAAAGCAAGGCCATTCCCAACTCACATTTCTGGTTACGCCACTGGCTGCTGCAGTTAAGATTCGAAGGCCAGCAGCAACTGGACGAAATAAGATTTAGTCTCGTTGATGAATTGCTGTCACGTCTGGCGTCGAGTTTCTCGCGAGAATCTACGAGATTCCAGTGCTGCTGCGATTGCCATCAGTTTCATGGTCTCCTTCAACAGCGATCAGAAAGCAACGCAGTATAGCAGCAGCAACAGCAACAGCACAGACAAGCCTATACTTCCAGCTTTCAGGAACGGTGGGTTGGTATAGTGTAACGGTTAGCGATCACGAGGTCGTTAGTTCGACTCCCAGTCGGGTCGCTATCAAGTGGTTACTACTTGGTTTGATGACTGTATGTGAAACCAACACCAAGGTCAACTCAGCCTTCCATTCCTCCGGGGTAGGTAAATCGAGTACCGGCTTGTCTGGCTAGTGTTATGAACTTATGAAGGAGCACGTTCAGGTGACGCTACGTAACTCTGAGATGGATGTCATATGAAAAGCTATGCCGTTGAACCATTGATTGGTTGATTGTTACGCTTTATTTGGCGAATAAAATATGGCGCTGAGTGAGAAAAACACGTTAGTGCCGAAATTGGTTAGCAGTAGTGAATACGTTTACCGGCCATGAGACGGTTGTCACTGTCAGCTGTGTGTAGTCAGCAGAGCAGCATTACGTAATGTCAGTGGCGTATACAAGAGGGCGGACAGGTCCCCAATTTCAGAGACAAGACAAAAAAAGTCCTTCCCAAGCCTTACGGCCCATAAGGCGGCGCTAATCTCCGTTTTCTAAGGTCCTCAGCCGGTCGTCAGTTTTTACACTGCGAGACCACGGATATGGGGCCAGTGTATCGCGCGGTGTGCCTGTTTACGTCCCAGCGGTGAAGCCGGTACCAAATTATACTGCTTGGTGACAGAGGCAAATGTGTGCATGTGAACAACTTGCTTAAGGTCGTTTTACCCAGCAGTGTCCTGGTGCGGAGTCGAACTTGCGCCCCTGAGTTACCTCAGGATTACAAGTCCGACACGTTACCGTTAGACTACCGAGCCACACAAGATATAAACCTACGTTTAAACTGCACTTAATTAGCCAATGGTCAGTTTATTCTCAGAAAAGTAATTAAAATTGTTGCTACTTGGAAACCTACTCTTTTAAAGTTATAATGCACATATTATTTTTTTGCAAATTTGATTTCCGCCCAGACCTCGCTGGGGGAGCTCATAGCGCTCCCTAGACTTCTTATAGCTGGATTTCAGGGGTCCTACTTCTAAAGGAAGAAACGGATGAGGAAAAAGGAATGAGAAAACGAAAAGAGGAAGGAAAGGGGAAAGCAATTGACAATTTTGGCTGCGCCACTACGTAATGTGCCGATAGCTGTCACTGTGTATGGCGTGCTGTCACGGACAGACTGTCAGCGGTACGAATGCACGGCGCCAGACCAGCGTGTCCGGTCGGTGACTGGTTATCAGGCTGAACCATGCGACAACGTCCCGACTCCAAGCACACATTTGGACCGACCGACCGACCGAGGTCCTGTGAGTGTGACTGACAGGATTGTATTCCGCCGGAACAGCACGAATCACCAGCCGCCCGTCACGATACTGTCTAATGAATATCACAGTCTTTCACTGCTCGAGCGAGCCGTACATAGTCACGTAAAGTCACCTTCCATATGGAATCACACTTTGACCCGTCAGTGAGATTCGACACAAATGAACGTGCTCCTTCATAAGTTCATAACACCAGCCAGACGAGCCGGTGCTCGATTTACCTACCCCGGAGAAATGGAAGGCTGAGTTGACCTTGGCATTGGTTATATATACCGAGATGGTTTAAAACATAGTCGCGTAGTCCTACTGAGACAATAGGCTACTTACTGTAACGTGGGCCACTTCCTTTCTACCCCTTTCTTTTTCCACATCTTTTCCAATTTTTCCGGAAAATTTTTCTTAGGGAGTCTTGTAGCACGGTAAGCTGTCCCGTATATGTGGGTCAATTTTTGGGATATTTCAGACCTGAAATTTAAAACTGCAAGATAGGCCTAAAGAGAATAGTGTCCTAAATTATACAGATTTCTCGTTAACGGAAACTTCATTACTTTTATGATAGAACATTTTTGTTCGTACGTTTATAGCCTACGCTGGAGACGTCTCTGTGCTTATTGGCAGCCGTGCAGTTGACGGCTGTAACTACGTGCATGGTACAGTACGTGGTAAAGCCCGCATTCCATCACGCCGACTTTTACCGAAACTTTCCCGAAATAAGCCTATAAGGTCTTCCGAAAAGTCGATCTGGGTGGGTATAATTCCACATCCAGATCTCCGTAGTTAGTTGATCAAAGTTTACCAGACTTTTTTCGTGGAACGCGAAAGGAATCTAGTTTTATGTTTTTGGATAGATCTATCCGTTTTGGAGACTTCGGTCAAAGTCTGAAGTTGTCCAAAATCGTACGGCCGAATTCTCAAGTCTCGATGAAAGTCGCGGACGAAGCCACGAAACGGGGATGTCACGAGAAAGTTTAGGGCTTCCAAGTCATCTCTGAGAGATGGCTGGTTGCAACAAGATCTGCGACAAAACAAGGGGAAAGTCAGCGACAAAGTCTGTCCGCGGGAAAGTTTCGGACGGTGAAATTCACGGACGCGAACTACGAAATTCGCAGCAAAGTCGGCGTAATGGTATTTGGACTTAACCACAGTACATACGCCCACACCGGGCGCCGGACGACCCATGGTACTAGACATACAGTATTCATACACAAGCAACATACATGTAGAGAGAGAGAGAGAGTCGTGAAAGCATCCCAAACAGAGGGACAGACACTATAGGCTCACATATTGATCGGACACGGACTGTACGTGGCATCATCCTAGTTCTAGTGACGCAACACACAATGTTCTAACACGTTCGTCTGTCTGTCTGTCTGTCACTTCCTAGTCCTACGAACGACAGCTTCCAGACATACGCCCGTATACCTCGCGACGCCACCATCAACGTTGTGGGCCGTTGCGGGAGGCCGGGGTAAAAAAGGATAAAGTCCGGTACTTGCTATAGCGCTTCTTACATGAAACGGACTCAAGACCAGAAGCGCTTTTACGGTCTTGGAAGTGGGAGCTGATTGGCATGAGCTAATGATACTGCAGCGCACTATGCGGCCATCCATTGCCCGCGTCAGCGAACGATTGGACCCGCGGTTTGCAGCTAGCGGACATACCACTGCCCCAATCAGCCACACTAGGCCTTCACTCCGTAGCCCGTTAGCTACTGCTCATTTCCCATCCCATGCACGGAGGGTAGGAGGCTGAGTTGATCTGAGCACACAGTAAGTGAGCAACTAAGGTTCAGGGGGCAATTACCTGCCTAAATTTTAAGCTGTCAAAAATTGTTGGAAAGTTTTCTTCTTGTCGAAAAATATTCCTCCAAAGATACATAATTTTGGGCTAAACCCCCTACCCCATTAGCGAAATTAAAATTTTCTTTGTCGCTGAAAATTTGCAACTGTTGGTTGGAATTCTGTCGGAAGTTTTAGTGTTTCTCGGAAAATTGTAATCTGATGTTTCGCCTACATACATTTTTAAACTCAAGATGCCACTGGTCGTTGCCATACAGTAGCCTACGATCGCGACAAGCCTAGTCCATGTACAGCAGTGCTGTACCCTTAGTACATCTTCACAACGTTTGGCCACGAAATGCACCATAATTAGAAAAATGTCGTCTCAATGCCGGCATATTGTATACGGCCGTCTGCCGCATAGAGCTGCACAGCGGTAATCCTGGCTTTTTACCTTTTATCTTTTAAACTGAAACTTGAGCGTTGATTTTTCTGCGTTTTTACGTTTTGGAGTTAGGAGTCCGAACGGGATGGACGAACGGAAACAAATGGACGGACGGGCACGGCCAGTATTGCGGCCTATTAGCACAGCCGCGCAACAAATGAACATGTGGCCAACAGTGTCTTCTTAATGTCTGTTGTAAACACTATTTTTACATACTTCAAATGACGGCCACATACAAAACGTAAGCGTTAAGACACCAGTGGTGGGTAAAACTATAGGTCTAGTAGGCTACGAATACAAGCCTCAAAATTTATGTGTTCTATCGTTGTCCCTTCTCTCCCCCTTTCTACTCATTTTGTTCTGTTTTCTTTTCTGCCAATTTCTGAATTCTTTCAACAAACTATACGGGATCCGGGGATTGCTGTGAGCTTCCTGAGCTCAGTAAAAAAAACAAAGTGAATACTATGAGTACTAACACACAGGCCAGATTACATGACATCTAATTCGGCGGCAAAATGGCGTAAAACACAGAAAATGCTGCGTGCGTGTGCGTCCACGGTGTGAATAATTGTGGTCCACGGGATTGAGCAGGGCGTACAAAGTCATCGATCGTGTATCCCCAGTGATCTCTGAGGTCACTCAGAGTCATGCATAACAACGGGTCGCAGACGCACGAGGCATCAACATTTAGCGGTCACTGAGGGGAGGGCCATTGGCGTGCATGCTGTCAGGGAGGGGGCAGAGGAAAATTGCAGCCTCCGCCTCAAATTTCGGGCATTTGGAAAATTGTCAGAAAATATTGTTTTTGTCGGGAAAATTTCGTCCAAAAATGCAGAATTTGAGGGTTGAACACTTTTTCCGTTTCAAGGAAATTTAGGGGCAACATTGAAAAGTCGTAACCTCTTCTGTCGGAAATTTTGTGGCTGTCAGAAAATTGCAACTTCGTTAAACTACGACGACGCGGGCTATTCCGCTTTCTCTTTTCTCCGCATTGTACTTTTTTCTTTCTTTTCTTTTAGTAAAGGTCGAGCTGTTGTTATTGTCGTCCTCTGTCTGTTTGTCCGTTTGTCTGTCACGGATATATTGTGGCTAAACAGTGCCAAATAAGGCCTAGGTTACTATCGATCACTAATAGGAAGTCGCATACTGGCTTTCAAATGACGTATAAATCATTGACCTTGGATGACCTTGAAGGCTCATAACGCACTATGGTAAGCCAAACATGCGGCTATAAATAGCCATATCTCAGAAACGGTGAGAGATACGGCCTAGGTTACTACCCGGGTATTAATCACTAGTAGGAAGTCTCATATTGGCTTTCAAATTACATGAAAATCATTCACTTTGAATGACCTTGAAGGCCAGTATTGCAACAAGAACTGTAATACAGTATAGACTGTACAATTATTCCCGAACAAGGCGTTTTTATTGTCAGAAATATTTACAAAACCTGCGTCTGATGGTGTCCTTGTTTATTTACTCTGTAGCTGTTTATATCACACGGCGAGATGATCACATGCATGGAACTATACTATAGCTTTTTATGTCGACTGGCAAAATGACCACGTACGATGTCTGTTATACTAGCGTTCATTTTAGTTTTCGAGACAGCGTTCCGTTAATATAGCGTGCATGGAACTGTGTCACTTCTAACAAATCGTTTTCTCTTCGTGACTGGAAGTCGGACGCTGGGCTTCGGACGTAGGCGGTACGGTCGGCTTTTTAGCGATAGCTGGGCTTCTTGTTCTGTCGTCTCCGGGGATTGTTAATGTGAGCTACCCCAGCTCAGTAGCTCAGTTCCACGAAATGTGACATTGGCCCCACCGCCAAAAACGAGAATCTAAATTTTGAAGCTGAAACTGTGCACGTCGTTGTCAGCCGTGAAATAAGTCTGTACCATGGGGCGTCGCCCACAAAGGCTTATGGCTGTGGGGGTTGGGAATGGTCGCCTTTATCGCCCCTGTGGATTCGGCCCTCCGGTCGAACGCCGCCAACTCGATAGCGTGAAACGGCTCTGAACAGACGGACGAACTTTGGTGATTTGTGGACGTCCGGGGGAACAGATCTGAAACCGATTCGATGGTCAGGTCAGATCCAGCGGCGTGCTGACATCGCAAATAACCCCTCGGAGCACCACCATTAATGATTTACAAATTGTATCATCAGCCATGTGCGTCTTTTATTACGCCGGTTCTGCCGCGCCCCATTACTTGTCGCGTCCGTCTGTCCGTCCGTCTGTTTCTCTCATGTGTCCCTAACTGTAGGCTACCTTACATTCGGAAATACAATATAGACCCATGTTGATTATACAATCGTACTTGAGTACACATAAAACACACAAAAGCACTGAAAAAAATCCTCTACTCTAGTAATCTAGTATAAGTCCAACGTACGTCGTGCAATCAATATTAGAATGGGTTGCTATTGGTAAGCCTAGATCTGGCTATTTGCATCAGGTGATGTGTCGCACAAGAGCAGAGTTTAAATTGGCACTTCGCCGATGCAGAGCTGCAGAAGAACAGTTGCGAGCAGATGCTAGAGCTGCACAGTTAGCCAATAAACAGCACCCAAAGGCTTTCTGGAATGGCATTAGAAAAGATAGTTGCAGAAAAGCTACCGGCTATGCTAACAAAGTTGGCAATGCTGTTGGCGCTCAAGAAGTGTGTGACATGTGGAAAAATCAGTTTGATAGATTGTATAACACGCTAAAAGATGGTGGTAGATCTATGCA
>Ga0209671_1009358_pt1 | contig 10274 bp, 5 predicted proteins | sample WorMetHERISLAND2_2_FD_187401 | JGI IMG/M metagenome (GOLD analysis project Ga0209671, IMG submission 187401) | Marine gutless worms symbiont microbial communities from Max Planck institute for Marine Microbiology, Germany - Olavius geniculatus... | ecosystem: Host-associated > Annelida >... | reverse complement strand
GCTTATCATAACAAGCACTGGTGACAGGTTTTTTGGATTCATCAACATTGATGACCTTGAACGACCTTGAACCCTAAAAATATTGATTTTAAGCGATTTTTTGGCGATTTTTGGCTGCAAAAGAATGAATTGCGACGAAATGGATGGAGATAGACTACGATTACCTGCGAACAGGAACTGCTATAGCTTTCGCGCGTCTTATGAGCTTTGCTCAAATTACTTGTTAATCACTGCCTTGCTTCTGTTGCTGAATGGCATGTCACAATGCTGGTATTTTGTCACCACATTAGAAACCATCATTTCCAATAACATCATTTGTTTTTGTTTACAAACGCTAAGTATGTATCGAACACTAAACACAATTTAATTTCAGTAGGCAAATTAGTAAAAAAATTGTTTCAGAAGATAAGTTTTTGTGATGTATTTTTTCTGATCATAGTGATTTTAGAATAGGCCTATTTATATTTTACAAAATAGTGTAGCGACACAGTTAAGGTGTGGTAAGATATTTAACAACTATTTCATTCCAAATTGTCCACAGAGTGTGCTAGTGAAAAAAAATCGAAAATCGGTTGATATTTGGTGAAGATATGGACAATGACAAATTGTGACAGTTTTTTGAGACACAGTGTATTAATCACTAATAAAAAGTCGTACGCTGGTTTTCGATTGCCACCGAATTCAATGATTTTGGATGACCTTAAACGCCAAAATAGGGGTTTTTATGGATTTTTTGGCAATGTCTGGCTGCGAGACACATTTCAAGAGCGAATTGCGCCGAAATCAATTGAGATAGACATGGAGAAGCTGCATATGAAATTATCAGCATTAAACGAAGATTTCGAAGGTCCAAGTCTCGATTTTCTAGGTTCAAGGAAACCTGCGCACGAGGGCATCAAAGAGCGCTACGCCCGTAAAAGTCGTTATTTTACCGTTGTTGGCCTGTGTTTCGTGAAAACAGTTGCAGATAGACATGAGCATGCTGCCTATCACAACAAGCACGAGTGACGAGCTTTTTAGTCGTATCAACATCGATGACTTTAAAGGACTCAGAACTTTCGAAATAAGGAGATTTTATTGATTTTGGGGAATTTTTTCCGATCTTCGACTGCAGCGCACACTTCAAGAATGAACTGCGACGAAATGACTGGAGATAGACTGATAATTTGCGAACAAGAACTAATTCATGATAAATAAGTAAATAAAAGAGTAAAAACACTAAAGCCACAAATGTCATGCTGGTTAGTATCGCTCTAACGATCCGAGACCAAGACGGGACCGAGACGCCGATAATTTTGTCAGAGATGAGACGTTAGTACGTCTCGAGAGTCGAGACCGTCTCGAGACCGAGACGTCTCGACCGAGACCACATCCCTGTATAGTAGTAGTTGTTGTGATTATTAGTAGCCTATTGTTGTTGTTGTTTTGTGCCGGCGACTGTATTAAGTTCTTCGTATTCGCCAGGCGCAGGACACAATTTTCGGCGGCAGTTTGAGATTCTCTGATTGCTGCTAGCTTAAAGTTTCCTGTAAAAGTTGCCGCTACTGCACTGTCAGAACAAAACAGGTTTATTTATCTCATCCGTAAAAAGAAGTTGTTTTCAATTTGTTTGCGTGTACCCAAGATGACAAAATGCGAACGGATTCTGACAGCGGTGTCGTGCATTAAAGATAGACGGGGCAGAAAGTTGCACTTTTTCAACAAATAGGCCTATTGCAAATTTTTGACAGAGGAAGTTATGGCTGCTTACAATTACAATTTTGCTTTTAAATATTTAAAATGGGTGGTTTTAACCTTCATATTTCATTTTGGGTGACAATTTTCCGATGAGAAGAAAACTTTTCGACAATTTTCCGACAGCCTGAAATTAACTGGGCTGCCTACCCCACTTATCCCCCTCCGCCACGAAGCCACTGGTTGCGTTCGTTGCGTAGGGCCTACGTTTTGTTGCGTTGGATGGAAACCAGGCTTAAGAATAATAAAAGCTAACGCAGTAAAATTAACGCAAGTAATATTGTAGTTGAGTCTAATACTCCGTTTACACGATCGAGCAAACATCAAGCAGGCCTAATGGAACCCCGCCTCCTAGCTCAAATGTAGGCCTAGGCTTAGTCCACAGCTGATCACGTGTTATATAGGTCTTCCAATTACAAGCCGCCCGCTTTCCTAATTAGCATGCTAATTACCATAGCTCGTCGAGATAGCTGGATGAACCCGTTTACACGATCGAGCAGACGTCGAGCAATCATCGAGCAAACATCGAGCAAACGTCAAGCAGAGGTCGAGCAATTAGCACGTGTATTTTAAATACATTTGCTCAACGTTTGCTCGATGTTTGCTCGATCGTGTAAACGGGGTATAACCGGGTGTCTACATGCCGTATGCGACTGTTGCACAACTGCAGCACAACTGTTGCGCAAAAGTAGACACTCGCCATTGTTGGCGACTTCGTGACTACGCTCACGTTCGTGTCAACGACACAGCAACCGCCACCCGGTTGCTGTGTCGTTGACACCCGTCTACGCTTAGGCGGTGCCTATACTGTTGGGCAACAGTTGCCGTGCAACAACTGTACATGTAGACACCCTCTAAAGGCGCACACAGAGCGACATCACGAAACTAAACTGACCAATGGGCGAGCAGTAATATATTACTGTTCGTTCATTGGTCAGTTCAGTTCAGTTCAGTGATGTCGCTGCGTACGCGCTTTAAGGTCGCCGAAGTTCGTCGTAGACGACGTTAGCATTCAATGACGTCATGTCCAGAGTCGAGTAGTCGCTCGTACTTCTGGTTTCAGTCGCGCCATTTCTCTCTTCAGCGCTCACGCTTGTTTCTGTATAGACAAAATAACAGCAAAGATTAGCGGCAACAAGTTAACAGTGCATCTAATCTTACAGCGTACATTTTAAAACACGAGAAAGCAAACCTTCGAAAGGCAATCTTAAACGTTGTCCTAAAAGCAGACAATATTTATGAACTATGAACAGCAACAAACAGCGGCGTCTGGGTTACAAAACCAAGCGGGGGAAAACTTGCATATTTCAGACAGAAAAAATAACGAGTGCTCAAAATTTTAATTTTATCCCTAATTTATCCCAAAACAGAGGCCTTTAGCCCCAAATTTTGCAATTAAAAAAACATTTTTCGATAATAAAAATTTTTTCCGACAATTTTCCAACAACCGAAAACAAGACGGAAAATTCCCTCCCCCCTGCTGTCCTGACCACTACGCCACTGGCAACAAAACACATTTTGTTAGTCGGGAAACGTCTGATAATAAACCTATAATTTGAGCAGTTTTTTTCAGCTATTAGACAAACCAACCTTTAGCCGGTGTTTTTCGTAGCAAGTAAATCGCCAACAGGACATTTATCGCAATTGATATGATTGCAATAACCACCAATGCTATAGTGGCAGACTTGTATGCTCCTTGATACTCTCCGCATTCTAAAACAATTTGATAATTTATTATTTTCCACTGGTTAAATAGTCTACATATTATACGTCGTGGTCAGCGGCGTTGTGCGTTAACAATTAGGTGACATAAGTTGCAATTCTTCAACAAACAGCTGCAAATTTTTGACAGAGAACTCATTCTAAACTGTTAATTTTGCATTCACATATATTCTCCCAAAACAGGAAATGTTCAGCAACAAGTTTTGTATTTTAAAACAAATGACAAGAAAAATAATAAAAGAAAAAACAATATTTTGGGGGCAACTGTATAAAGTCAGCAAGGCAACTAACTATAAACGAATGCTTATGGAAATTACTAATTGTAGGTCTTATGCTTTTTCATTTTCGAGTTAGAAGCCCGTTAAGTGGTTAAGTGACAAACGGACGGACAGGCGGACGGGCAAGACCCGTAACTTTCTACCATATACTTTTACACACATCTTTCTTTACCGTATTCGATAGAAAGAGAATAAACAAAGAGTAAACAATAAATGTAATAACTAAACTTAACTATAACTTAACTAAGAGTTAACTAAAATGTAAATGTAATGTCCACTTTTGCCATTGATACTGCCGTGAAACAAGTTAATTATTATAATCCATGTCATCTCGAGCACGCTGTAGAACAAACTTCTACTTATTTTAAGCTCAAAAGGGAGATGTGCTAAGCTATATAGTTACATTACGTACGAGATGACTCTATCCTGGCAGAATGTTTAGAGACGCTTGGTACCTACCCAAACTGCTCGTAGATGTTCTCACGGTTGATGAAACTGAAGCATCCGATGCTAAAACGTAGTTTAGATGAACAAAATAATACTTTGCATATTATGTTTATTATTGTTTGACAGCAGACAGGTTAAAATGGACTGAGGAGGCTGTAGTGTAATAGACCTGCATGAATAAGTACAAGTAAAATTTGCCAAGTAATAGGAGTATAAAAACGTAAAGTCTTTCCCGAGCCTTACGGCTCATAGGGCGGCGCTGATCTCCGTTTCCTAAGGCCCTCAGCGAGTCACCAGTTTTTACACTGCGAGACCACGGATACGGGGCCAGTGTATCGCGAGGTGTGCCTGTTTACGTCCCAGCGGTGGAGCCGTACCAAATTATACTGCTTGGTGAGAGAGGCACATGTGTGTGAACAACTAGCCTAAAGTCGTTATCCGGCAGTGTCCTGGTGCGGAGTCGAACCTGCGCCTCTGAGTTACCTCAGAATTACAAGTCCGACACGTTACCGTCAGTGAGACAATAATTATTAATAATAATTATTATTTATTAATCCTGGGAACACAAACATCATACAGAAACGCCAACACAGGCGTTATCTCACATGCTTGTGAGGCCTACATGCACTACATGTCTGGTCATCACGAATTGTCAGCATTTTTTATTATCGCTATTCATAGTCGTTTGCCAAAGTAGATACAAAAATAATAGTTTACAATGATAAAGCAGTAATGCGGCCTGAAAAACCAGGCAGAAATCGCACTTTGGGGCTGCAGCTGCCCTGAACAATATACGAACATCGGCGTATACTTAAATGACTAATTAGGTTTCGCTAATTATTTATGATATATCCAAAATCACACAGAAAAAAAACCAAAATCATAAAAACGTAAAAGACAAAAATCACAAAAATAGGCCTAACGTTTTGCACGTAAAACACCAACATCAGACACAAGTCGCAATGCAGAATGTAAGCATAAACCAATGCTCTCAGCGGTAAAAGTCTTTGTTTGAAACTCGCCTATAAATCGTACATTGTAGCATAGCTGTGGCCGACAGCGCACAAAAACTGTTGTCTTGAGATCAACTGCTGTTGGAACTTCTGCCAGGCTCGGAAAAGGCATTACTGTCGTTTGCGTTCAACAATAGTAACAGGCGCAATAGTGTCCAGATCATTCGTGGCAATATACGTTACTGTCTGCTGTATTACAATCTTATCCCCAATTTTTAAAAATGTATGATGCGGTGAAGTGAATTGCGATTGAAATGCCGACGGAAAGACTCGGGTTTGTTATTAGTACGACGTGCAACAAACAAACTTGCGCCCAAAGCGAGGGAGGGAAAATTGTATAGTTTCTACATAGGTCGAACAAAAGTAATCGCCAAACTTGTCACATTTATCCGATGTGGTTAAACAAAACATTATCACTTGAAACGTTACGTGATTTTGTTGCTTTTTATTTCGTGATTTTGTCACACAGCGTTTGTGATTGTGGTTTGGTGATTTCGATACATTTTTTTCTGTAATTAGTGATTTTGATCGTTTCCGACAAACATTAAGCACAAGACCAACCAGAAATAAAAAAAGATTTGTCGTGCTCGACAATACCATTTCTTAGTCAGTACAATTATGTACACTGTATTCCTCCTGAGGGATATCGCGTGGCGGCACCTTTTTGCCGCAAAAGCACTATATACTGCAGTTCATTTCAACTGCTCGTCACTGACTGCGAACTGCAACGTTAACAATTTAGCACAATTTCCATGTATTCGATGACTTTGTCTAAAAGCCTATAGAAAGAGGTTTATTGATGGTTTAGATTTAATAGCATCGCAATAAATTTTTATTTTAAACAAAAAATTAATCTTAGCAAGTTACCGTTGTATTTGTTTCGGGCTGTACACACGAAGGTATAGTTTTTGTCCACCATATCTTTACTGATGACAAGAACAGGTTTTTGTATCACGGTTCCACTGTCCAGGTTTGTCCACTGATACGACGGCGTTGGCTTGCCATCTGCTAAGCAGTATATTTTATCGGCGGGGTAATAGATCGGCTGCGTCGGAACTATTTTCAGATTTCTCGGCGCAACTGCAAAAATCATTGAACAAAACAATTTATCCAATCCATAGCTGCTCGAAGAAGGTCTTAAAATAAAACCTATTACAATATCTAGTCCATTAAGTCCATGGTCATTTAAATTTTTTTCATCACGTGACTGATGACGTCATCGGTCACGTGACAACTTATTTAGTGTAAAAGTCAAGACGACAGACGAAACCAAAAATTTTATGTTTTTAATTACCTTATTTTATCCACCAAGCAGAGTACAAGCGAATCCTCAAAGCCCGAAAAGTCAACGGACGAACACGGACGTATGCAAGTCGATCCGCCATGTACGCGTCCGTATAGCGTACGGACGACGCTGTAGTTGTCTCGTGTTCGCAGTGCGGATATACGGACAACAACGCAATTGTCCGCTCACGAACGTAACCGCGCGTAGTGCATGCATAGTGTAATTGTCTCCCAACTAGGGAAGTCCCACGATTCCTGCATAATAATAGGTCTATTTGATGCAAGCTAAATTTTTGTTGAAGAATAAACCAGATAAATCTACGCCCATAAGCACTGCTGTCGAAAGTCGTGATAGAGTCACGCGACGCCTTTATAACAACATTGTCTGTTAAAAGTCGCAAAGTTATTACTACTTCTGGTTAGTTGGTCGCCATCTTGGATGTGAAAATTTTGCGACGTCGGCACGCAGCACTGCTTCAAGGTGTTACCCCGATGAAGAAGCTGTTGGAATTTTGTCGTTATGTGCTTTAGAACTCTAGATAATATTTTGGAAATCATTCGACCCCCTCCCCGGCCCGTCGTTGCCGGTAATGTCGCAGAAAAACCGCTGCCGGGACAAAGATTAGCCTAAATCAGCAAGTTTCGGCAATGTTAATTTGTCGATCTTGCACTGTATGTCGAGAGTCGGTGACGTCCACGTGTGCGAGTAGTCCGGTACGTTAGTGGCACTGGTCGGCAGAGGAGTTAACAACTCGGTGAAGTAAGTAGCGCAGATAATCCGAGAACCTTGCCAACCGAGGCACGCTGTAGTCGTCAGCTGGGTAATGACCGTTGTGTCGTTGTCTGGGCTTTCAGCGTACGTCGTCGTTGGTGTGTAGTTATGGTGTGTAAGCGAGTTGTAGCATCTAATGACCGGTGCCCAGTTTCCACTGTACGCAACACTGCACGTGACCGTAATGACGTCGTTCTGACCTATAGCTCCAGAGGCTGGTAGGCTTGTTGAACAATTGGTGTCGGCAGCTAAAAAACAAACAAAAAGCTTAGCTGCCGCTTAGAAAACTGGGCGTTGCTTATGCATTTTGATTTATCATAATGCTAGTCTTGATAATAAGGCTTGTTTTCGTGGATTCTTTATACATTTTTTTACGTTTGGCGTGGCAGATCTGCTTAGCATCGAATGCACGAGAACGCACCCTGACATCCACAGATTTTTTGGCATCCGTTTTAAACAACAAACATCCGCATAAAACCACTCCAACACGAATTGTAAGTATGTCTGTGGTGAGCTTATACATTAAACTTCTGCCTAATTTCGAAAGGCTGCAAAATATTTTCAGTCTTCACTATGCTTAGGCTATATCACTAAAAACTAGAATCAGTGGCGAACATTTGTGTTGCTGACTGAATGGGGTATCCTCATTCGTTTTCACATAGTTTTTTTCCGAAGGTGTGGTAAAAAGATCTGGTCCAATTAAACGGAGAAAGAAGAGAGCAATGTGTAGAAAAGTTTGTGAGCACCCATTGCAAAATTCTGTATGTTTATAACGTCGACAACAGATCATCATCATGCGACGAGAAGCGATTAGCCGAAGCTTCCTGCCGTTGCGATCGTTTGCCAAAACGGGTTGACCTCCGCTAGCTGCAGAGCCTCCGTCGCTGTAACACCCGTGTCACGGCAGATCTGGTGAATCCAGGTGGTGGGTGGACGACCGCTGGCGCGTCTCCACTCCTGCGAAGGCCGGTCACCGTCCCTCGTCTTGGTACAAATTCGGAGGATCTGGTTTGCCGGTGCATCACTTCGAAGTCTAGCGACGTGACCAAAGAGACCCAGTCTTCGTTTACGAACGATGTAGGAGACGTCAAACAGGCCAGAACGACGCGAAACCTCATCGTTAGACACGAAATCGTACCAGCTGATGTGCAGGATGCGTCGTTGGCACCGTAGATGGAAGAAATCCAATCTTTTCCAATCAGTTTGTGTGAGAGTCCAGGTCTCGGAGCTGTAGAGTAGTATGGATAACACGCACGTGGAGTATATTCTGAGCTTCGTGGCAATACTGAGCTTGTTCTGACTCCAAATACAGTCCAGTCTTTTAAGTGCAACAGATAAAACCTAAATTTAAACAAATAGCTTAGCTGTCGCTGGAAGATGCGCTACAGGCTACAGCAGTTTCTATTGCAGTACTGGTCTTCAAGGTCATCCAAGGTGAATGATTTTCATCTTATCTCATCCGATAGAGCGTAGGCGATTTCCTATTGGTGATTGATAACAACCTTGGTCATATCTCTCACCGTTTCTGAGATATGCCGTACCGTTTAGCCACAATAGCGCGCACTGACTTTTAAGGTCATCCAATGTCAATGATTTTTGTGTCATCTGAAAGCCAATATGCGACTTTCTGTTAGTCACTAATAGCAATCTAGGCCCTATATCGCACTGTTTAGCTACAACACATCCGTTACTAACAGACGGACAGACGGACAGACAACACATCGTGACAAAGACGCCTTACAGCATGGCTGTAGCGCGTCAAAAATGTAACAATTAAGTTACCGAGAACAATGAGCTGAGTGCTGCTGAAGTGATGACGATTTTCAGCGCACAGATAGACACCGGCGTCAGCCAGTTGAGTTGAGTAGATGTTGAGGTCAGCCTTGAGATATGTATCGTTTATCTCTACGGTAACTTTAAATCTCGATCGAAAGGCGGACCGAATCCTGAAGCGGTAATAGATGACGTCGTCGTCTCTACAGTAATAGAAGTCCCCATTGGTCGTCAGACACAGACTTTTGTACCAGTATACGTATGGATACGAGCTGATAACGCTGCACTGAAGCGTAACCGCTGAGCCTTGTACAAGCGCTGTGTTCAACGGCGTGATATCCATCGCCGATTTACTTCCTAATTACAGAGACACAAACATTGCTATTTGCTATACGCTGTCAAGATCAAACTTTAAATTTAATACAAATACAGCAAAAATTGTCAAGCTGTTACTGCTAATAATTAGACGTTCTGTAACGGTGCCGGCCTGTAAGTGTACGCTAAAGTAAACAATCCATTTTAAAGCCTAGGCGCCTATATTTAAAATATTTTAAATGTGCCAAAAATACTGGCAGTTTCAGTGTTCGCAAAAAGTTTATTCCAGAGAGTGGAAGTAGTAAGGAGGAAGGAACGAGATGAGAATACAGTACCGGTAATAGCTAAAGGCTGATGTAGTAGAGGGACTGCAGATGAGCATAAATTTCTGGCAGGCCTATAGGCTAAGCTGGTTGGTACTATTTATACGTGTAAGACGTTGCCCCGGTATTCAAATTAAAACCGTTATTACAACTACGGTACGACATGCAACTAGCTATATCAAGTCTGCAAATTACGAAAATAATATATTACATTTGCCTACTGAACTCATTTTGACACCGCTGAACCTCAATTTTCAAAACGTCATCCCACCTTAATGTACACGTTTTTCGTAACCTACCTGTGGGGAACAAAACAAGGATCGGACTGATTATATACACCAGTTTGTTCATACTTATAACTTTGCGAAATGGCTCTACTTAACTGCAGCGTGCTATTGCCTGTTGTAAGCTATCCACTTTAGTTCCTGAATCGGTTGGTATTCATGCGCTTGCAGTGGCGCCGACACCATGGGGCACGGGGGGGCACGTGCCCCCCCACTTTTACGAATGGCTGGGCACGGGGGGGCACCGTGAGCAGAAGAACAGCAAACAAGAAATAGCAAAATACTTCTTATCATGATCGGCCAAAACGTCGATATCTGTCGGCGATATT
>Ga0209671_1009357_pt1 | contig 10275 bp, 4 predicted proteins | sample WorMetHERISLAND2_2_FD_187401 | JGI IMG/M metagenome (GOLD analysis project Ga0209671, IMG submission 187401) | Marine gutless worms symbiont microbial communities from Max Planck institute for Marine Microbiology, Germany - Olavius geniculatus... | ecosystem: Host-associated > Annelida >... | reverse complement strand
CTCCTTAACTCCTCAAATTCGTCAATGTCAAACCTTGGCTACATTCAGATGTCACTTAAAGACCCACTACTTTCAGTCAGCCTTTTCTGCCACTTAGCATCCATCATCCTATGTGCCCTGATTCTTTCTGAGACTTTGGCGCTTTATAAATCATTTACTTACTTACTTACTTACTTACTTACAGTATTTACGACCACTACTGAAGGCAGCATTAGTGGATAAAAATCTTATCAGTTGGACTGTTGAATTACTTCTGTTTTATGTGGCATAATGCAGCAACATCCACAGATTGGGTTTTGCAAGCAGATTAAAGCCTGTTGACCACGGGGAAAAGAAGGGATATGGAAAGAAACATTTTGTTGCAAAATTTTGTATACAGTATGCTAATTGCATTATTTAGCAGATAAGCTATTCAAATCAAAGGGTTTGTTTCTGCTGTTTGATTGATTGAGCAGGGCGACCACTGAATAGCGTTGACCTTCACAAGGCTGTTGCCAGGAAAGATGTCACTGCAGTTATTCGTCTTTTGAATTCCAGGTATGCCAAATTTACTTTCATGATAATTTTAATGCTGGCAGTGATTTAAAATTTTATTGTGTTAAGTTTTGCATTCTATAGTCTATTTTTATTTAATACCTTTACACGTAGGCTCAATATCTCTGCAAATATGTAGTTTTTTTCAATTGTGGTATATATTTCACTGCATACTTTCAGTTGCTGTTAGAACCGGTAACTTGTGATGATTATACAAGGTGTTTCATTAAAAGGACCCCGTTTTCTTTCTTTCATAATCCACTCAAATGATGATCAATTAACATGAAATTTTTACCAGTTGATGCTGAAGAAATACTAATTCAAAATATTTTAACATAATTTGGTAGTTGATTAAATATTCTTTGCTAGTCGTGATGTAACGCTGATGTCATAATATGTCATGGGTACAAGCTTGCTAGTTTCAACTGGTGCTGTCAGTTGCTACCCTGCTTTGATGGTGAAAAATCTGGTTCATTAATGACAAATTTTTGAAGTTTTACAGTTTCAGCCACAAAAAACGTGCAAAGTGATCGCATTTATGTACCTGTGGGATTTTCTGGATTTTCACATGTTTGAGCAAAACAGTGCACTAGCACACCAAGCTTGCAATATGGTTACACTTTTGGATCGCGAGATTCCATTTCATGTTTCCATGTTGCTCAGTAAACATTTTTCATTAGTGAACCAGTTTAAGTTCACCATCGAAGCAGGGTAGCAACTGACAGCACTAGTTCAGACTAGCAAGCTTGTACTAGTGACATATTATGACGTCAGTGTCACGTCACAACTAACATGGAATATTTAATCAACTGCCATAATTTGTTGAAATATTTTGAATTAGTATTTTTTCAGCTACAACTGGTATAAATTTTGTGTAAATTGATCATCATTTGCGTGAATTATGAAAAAAACAAAAGGGGGTCTTTTTGTGAAACATCGTGTATAGGAGGATTGATGGTGTAACAGTAGGTTGTCAGACTTATCATCAAGAGGATGTGAATTTTGCTATTTTTTGGGTCATTATCAAGTGGTTACTATTTGGTCTGGTGACTGGCTGCAGACTGGTAAACCGAGTGGCACATGTTGTAGTCTACCTACTAAACCATCTACGTATATGAGCAAAGTTTATTCATACTTCCATTTCTCCAGATTAGGTGAGTCGAGTACCACCCTGTCTGGTTGCGGTTAAGACATAGCATGTTTATCTGTGTTCGGTGGCAGGTATACTGCATGATTCCATATAGCAGGTGATGCTTCGCAGCTTTTTAAAGTTATACACAACTTTGAAATACATCTGCAACTGTATCACCTTACAGACTTTGGTTGGTTGAAGTATTATGCAGTGCCAAATGGCACTGCTCTCCATTAGGCTTTCCATTCTGAATTACTGGTAGTCTGTTTGCAGTACAAAAACTTACACCATGTCTCAAAAAACAAGCCACTTTTATTTTCTAAATATCTATGTAAAAACACTGACCAATTTTAATAATTGTTGGCAGGCAACATTGCGAAAAAAAAACTTGATGTAAATGACAGTAGTTTTGCCCACTTCACTTTATTACTGTCGCTACACTACTTTGTGAAATTTGGAAGTCTTAGTTTTGCCATTTACAACAATAAATTAATACTAAGCAGCACAGTCAGCGCGACATTGCATGCCAAAAATTATTAAAATTGGTCATTGTTTCACGGAGCTATTCAAAAAAATTAATGTGGCTTGTTTTTTGAGAAAGGGTAGGCCTGTATATTTGTTACAGAACGGTATGTGCTGACGCTACAGACAAATATGACTTTTCGCCATTGATGGAAGCCACACGAAACGAATCCATTCGGTAAACATAAAATTAGTGGTGCTAATAATTATAGACTATCTGTTAATCTGTTAAGTATATAGGCAGTTGTAGGCATATGCAGGCCTAGCAGAAGTTAGCCTTATAAAAATACTACATGGATATTGATTTTATTATGGCCAATCTGGCTCTGATGATAATAGGAAGAACATTGAGATCTTAGAAATATTGCCACAATTCCAACATTTTACTTTCAGGACTGGTTTAATCTGTATTGGCAATAAACAATGCTTCCTAATAGTAATTTATAGTCATCTTAGCCCTCTTTCGTACCGTTTCTGGTTGGAATTACAGATTTTTACCCTTCTTTTATTTAGTGCCTTCAGTCGGGGTGACTCTGGTAGAGTTTCTGGAATGTTTTTTTAAAATTTTGGAACTAAAAACTTTTGTGAAGCTAACAGTGAAAATTTGCTGATTCTGGCATGCTTCTTTCTGAACACTGTATTTGGACCCTATTTTAAGGGTTATAATAAAGTCATCGATGTTATATACCACTAAAAAGCACGTCGCATCACCAGTGCTTGGTATGTTTAGCAGCATGTCTATGTCACACTAGACAAGCCAATATCGGTAAAATAACCACTTTTTAGAGGGTACCTCTCTTTGATGCTCGCATGCGCAGGCCTCCTTGAACCTTGTGGGGTGTTTACACGATCCAGCAAACGTCCAGCATTAGCACGTGTATTTTGAATACATTTGCTGAAAGTTTACTGAACGTTTGCTGGATCATGTAAACACCACATAAGGGGTCGGGACTTAGACTACTACTAAAATCTATGTTTGATGCTGAAAATTTCACGAGCGATTGTCTTGGTCAATCTCCAGCCATTTCACTCTTGAAATATTCGCTGCAGTCAAAAGTTGTGAAAAATTTGCCAAAAACCCTCTTTTGAAGGTTCAAGATTGTTCAGTGTCATCGATGTTGATAAAACTAAAAAACCCTTGACGAGTGCTTGTTATAATAAGCAACATGTCTGTACCTATCTGCAATTGTTTTCACACTAGACGAGCCAGTAGCGGCAAAATAACGTTTTTATCATAATCATCATCATCATCAGTCACGCTTGAGCAGCTGGGGTCGTAGCGCCCTCCAACTGCAGCGGTCAGCCTCAATGTCCCATGCAGCATCAGCGGAGGTATCGGTGTCGATCTCAACTTGTCGGACACAACTGTGTCTCGGTCGTCCTGGTCGTCGCTTCCCCTTCGGACGCCTAGGCCATAACTATGACGCGCGAAGCATTCTGCTGTCGTGCGTAAAAATCGTGTGAATGTGAATTTGTGCATATAGACAGACGTTTGATTTGCAGACGGCTGCCGTTGCACTAGCTGATGTTAATGAAATGTTTTAGTGTGATGACGGCACTGGTTGCAAACGGCGCATCTGTGGACTTTCAGAACGGTCTTGGAAAGACAGCGTAAGTTTGATAAATGATCGTCTGCATTTAGATTAACATAATCCCGTATAACATAATTGATGTAGGCTTATCCATGCACTTGATTTTGTTAGCGGTTGCATTCCTATTAAAAAGTCATATTTTGGGGTAGCAGACAAGTTAACCATCTAGGTATATAACCAACACCTAATTCAACTCAGCCTTTCATCCCTCCGGGGTTGGTAAATCAAGTAGCAGCCTGTCTGGCTGGAGTTGAGGCAGGGCGCGTTTACCTGTGTCGGGTGACACGTAACACCGTTTGGTCCCATATGGCAGGTGACGCTCGGTAGCTCTGAGGTGGGTTTTCCGCGAAGACGCATTGTGCCGGACGCCACTGATACTGCTGTGTATCTAAAAACGTGCCACTTTTATTTCTCGAATGACTGTACCATTGAAACCTTTTCACTTTTAACACTTTGTCTACCGACGAGAAGTATAGGCCTATACTGGCTCTATTGTTTCGTCAGACTGGTATATATAGGCTGATGTTGGGCGCGAATGCGGGGAAGATTGGTGCGGTGCGCGAGCTGCGGCGGATGGGTGCGTCATACGAGCTGCAGGACAAGAACGGGAACACGGCGTTACACTGGGCCTGCATCGGCAAGAACGTCGAACTCATCGAGTGGATGTTGACCGACGGAGCCGATGCTTCCGCCATTAACATGCTTGGCCGAACACCACTGATACTGCTCGGTATTATGCAGGCCGTGTCTGTAGGCGCGTACTGAGCGACGTAATAAGGTGTTTTACACGGTCGAACAAACATATCGAGCAGCTAGCTGGACGATCTATGGTAATTATATATAAAAAAAACTGCAAGCAGTTCATTTAATGTTGTATAAGCGCTGATGTAAAACGGCAAAAATCAAAAAGTATAAGCACGAACTAATGTATTACCTTAGACATTTAATCTGTTCTCAGTAGCCAGATATAAATGTCTAAGGTAATGCATAATCCATAGGAGAAATATGTCAGCCTGATGCCGCCATATTATGCGGTGGTCCGCCTACAGAGCTGGACAACTGTAAAACCCAACCCTCGAGCTTATGAGCTGTAAATTGGCACACCCGTTGGATACCCTTACGCTTGGGAACGTTGATCCTAATGTTGGTTCTTCTACGCGGGCGAACGGACGAGACCAGTAATGCGGCCTAAAGCCCAAATTCCATTACGCCGACTTATCTTTGCCGTGGACACAAATCATGTCGCCGACTTTCATGATTTGTGTCCGCTCGACTTTCACTTTCCTCGTGCGCATGCATTGTAATGGACGAAATTCTATTAGAGCGACACAAACGGGTTCGTCGCAGACTTGTCACGGATTTTGTCGCAAATATCTCGGCATGTCGAGATTGTTTTTGTTCACGACTTTCATGATTTGTATTCGCGACATTCCCCGCGGGGAAGTTTCAGTGAAAGTCGGCGTAATGGAATTTTGGCTTATTAGAACGGCAGCATTATAATACTACAGTGCGAAATATTACAGTAGGCTACATAATTATCTCGAACTGCTACTTCTGAGATTTTGTATGGTCAGAAGTCAGTGACTTGTATAGGCCTATGCACCATGTTTACACGATGACGCCAGCTTGTCGAACTGGCTCGACAATTGCTCGTCGAGCACTCGTCGTCATCAAACACACGTCAAGCACGCGTCAAGTCTTTTTAAGTGCGCAGATTGCAATGACATAGCTCGTCGAGCATTTATCAAACATTCACGAAGCACAAATCGAGCTGGCTGGATATGTGCTTGATGTGTGCTTGATCTATGCTTGGTGAGTGCATCACGAGCACTTGACGAGCCAGCTCTTTGAGCCAGCTTCGTCGTGTAAACGGGGTATTATTATTATTTTCTGTAGCGTCGGTCGAAGATCGCTACGACATCGCTAATCCGCTAATACGTCACGGCGCCAAAGTGAATGCTCAGGACAATCTCGGCCAGACGGCGCTGATGCTTGCTGTTTATAACGGATTTGTCGCACTTGTCGATTTCTTGCTTCAGAAGAGTGCAGACATCAACGTTCCCACTGCCGTATGTGCATTCATTTAACTCAGTTTTTAATTACATTTTTTCGCTGATTTTTGATGCGTTACAGCTATGCTGTAGGGTGTCTATAGCACGATGTGTTGTCTGTCCGTTCGTCTGTCACATATGTATTGTGACTAAAGAGTAGGTCATTATGAAAACTTTTTACACGAATAATTAGTCGTAGTGCAGTGGGAACATTTTCATATTTGAGGTTATGTGGAGGAGGAGGAGGAAAAATGTTCGTTTTTCAATAAAAAACTGGCCATATCTCGGAAACGGTAAGAGATACGGCCTAGGTTACTATTAATCATTAATAGGAAATGGCATACGTCCTTTCAGATTAAGTAAAAATCATTGAACTTGGATGTCCTTGAAGGTCAGTACTTAACAGGAACTGTATAGGCTGTAGCGCGTCTTCCTTAGTGACATCTGGGTTTTCTTGTTGTGTAATCATGCTTGTAAAATCTAATTAGGTTTGTATACAATTTTAGACTAAGAGTAACTGTATCTGCAGGCTATAATATTATCTTAGGCATGCGGATTATAATAGTTTTTGTCTTTTCAGAAAATATTTAGGCTACTAGACAACCCTCAGCAGTGCAAAGTTTGTGATACTGTGTGGTTACTAAACAGCTGTACAACACAAATTTGCATTAAATTTTTCTGACTGCAAAAAATGAGCAGAACATTTGCAGTTGAATGGTTGTAAACACAGATTAAACGGCTAACTGCACAACCTTGCAGATATTAGTATTCAACGACTGACGTTCATATTTCACAACAGTATGTTAAATGACGTAGGCAGCGATGCGTTCTGCTATGTGGTAAAAGTCACGTGGGATTTGTTTTGATTACTTTGCTGCAGATTTTCTGCTGAGCAGTGGAAAAAGTAAAAAGCGAAGATACCACTGCCTAGTATTGGCATATTATATTCAGCCGTCTGGTGACTTTTGTCGTTTTTCAGCTGAAAATTTGCACAGCGGTTACGTAACCTACTTCTGCACTGGGAGACGTTTACATTAATTTTGTTTTTTTTCTACGTCTTTTTTGTGTTAGGAGCTGGTACTGTCAGACAAGACGGCAAAACTCGTGATGTGGCTGTGGCCACATATGAAACGGCCGATGAACAATGGATCAATATTTGATCCAGCAACTATAGCTCAAAATAAGTTAATGCTCAGCAGTAAGAGAGCATCCCACAGTCTCATTCTATTGCATTTAGCGTTTTAATTCTATAGTTATTGAAATGCTTTTGGTTTTGGTGCAGACTGGAAAAACAATTAAAGAGGTCGCTTTGAGTTCAGACAAGAAGGTAAAGTATTAGTAAATAACGCATGTCTTCTTTTTGTGTATTATTTTAACAGAGTTTTATGTTGTTTGTCATTTCATTTGTGTCGTCCCCATAACACGCACGTTTCACGGTCCAGCGGCGTTTCTGTTTAATATCCTGTTTACACGATAAAGCAAACATCAAGCACATATGAAGCATCCATAAAGCATAGCCTACACGAAGCAATCATCAAGCAAACATCGAGCAAACGTCAAGCAAACTGCAAGCAATTAGAGCATTCGTCGTGCACGTGTATTTTGAATACATTTGCTTGATGGTTGCTTGATGTTTGCTTGATCGTGTAAACGGGGCATAACGCACGCTAGAAAGTGCGCAACGAACACAACAAACACAAGTTTGCTGCAGTGGTTACCCATGCAAGTACTAACCTGGCTCGGCGTTGATTAACTTCGCTGATGTGTGCCACGTGTTAGCGGCGTTGGTGCTAAGCCAAGCTGCTACTACAGAATTGAAATTGCCGTGCAGCCGCCAGACCGGAGTATTTTATGTTGTTCGTTTGCAGTTTGATGGTTGCGTGATATTTGCTTGATCGTGTAAACGGGGTATAACACACGCAAGAAAGTACGCAACAAACGCAACGAACGCAAGAACAAGAAAGCCCAGCTGTCGCTAGGGAAGACGCGCTACAGGCTATACTGTTTCTGTTGCAGTACCGACCTTCTTCCAGAGTCGATGATTTTCATGTCATTTGAAAGCCAATATGCCACTTCCTATTAGAGATAATAGCAATCTAGGCTCTATCTCGCACCGTTTAGCCGCAATAGCGCGTAACGGCCTTCAAGGTCGTCCAAGGTCAATGATATCCATTTTATGTGACATGGCGTATGTCACTTCTCGTTATTGGGTATTAATAACCTTGGCCGTATCTCTTGCCATTTGCGAGATAGGACCAGTTTTTCTACCACTCCTCCGTTCAACTCCGAATTTGAAAATGTGCCTCTTGCACTAGATCGCTGAAATTTTGCATGATTTATCATAGGTCCAGTAGGAACTAATTAACACTACTGTTGTGAGTCTTTTCCAAATAAAACATAACTCAGCTCACCACCACGCTGTGTACTATGAAATTAATTGACGATTTTTGTTGATGTAATTTATTGTGCCGTGTCTCCTTTATTATTTTTTGTATTCGGTGGTGCAAGTCTTAATCGAAAGATGTTGCTCTGTCATCGCGGGCCGTCGTACGCGAGAGGCCGTCCCGTCTCCCAGAAACAGAACAAGACAATGCTTCTGCACAAAAGTTATCGAAATTGGGTTAATTAGATTGGCGACTTGAGTTGGGCATGGTGGCGGTTTTTTGTCTGGTGGCCCTGCGTCCGGTATTGGTCACCGGTCGTCACCTTTTGTTCCGAGGTCGTAATTCACGGCTATATAGGACAAGGCTGCAGCAGCAGCACTGGCCGACGAGTTTGGTTTGGGTTCGTGGCGTAGCGTAGCGGTAACGCGTTATGTCCGATCAACGAAGTTTCTCTACACCGGGCTGGGTTAGTACTTGGATGGGTGACTGACTGCGAACAGGTAAACCATCTCGGTATGTAACCAGCTGCCTAGGTCAACGCAGTCTTCTATCCCTCCGGGGTAGGTAAATCGAGTACCGGCCGGTCTGGTTGGGATTAAGGCGGAGCGCGTTCACCTGTGTCGGTTGGCAGGTAACGCTGTGTGATCCCATATGGAAGGTAATGCTCCGTAGCTCTGAGATGGGTTTTCTATGAAAAGCTATAGCATTTAACCATTTTGCCATTTAACCAATCTTGACAGTCGTAACTCGTGAGATTGGTTTTTTGATCGTCGGATCTATGGTCAAATTCACGACGTGACCGAAGTTAGTAAAAATGCCATTTTCTTGATATCTCGTGCTTTGATATCTTAGCACGCGCGGGCGGCGGCGTGAACGCAAACACATCATAATGTTGTTGGTGGTTTTAACTGTGGGAACTTATGTTTATCGATTTATTTTTTAATTGCGCTCATCACAAAAAATTATTTTTATTAGTCGTTGAGTTTTTTTTGAGGTTTGCGTGGTAGGCGACATTAAACGTCAAAAATATGTGACGTTAATGCTTATTTGTGTGAATTGATACGGGTAGTTCATTTATCACAGGCGTGCGGTAGCACAGCCCTGTGTTAATGGCGACCGGCTAAGTAAAGGGAAAATGGCAAAATTCGACCCCGCGCAGATCCGAAACCCCTCAACCGATCGACACAAAATTTGAAACAGGTGATTATCCGCGAGACGACCCCTTGTGCAAAATTTTGTGCAAATCCGCCCATTGGGGGCTTCTCGGCAAATGGGTGAAATATAACGCAAATTTTTCTAGTATATATAATTTTTGTTGTTGACCGACCTACAGGTCAGACCGCCCGGCAGATTTTCACGCGCGATGGCTCGAACAACGCGGCCTCACGCAAGGGTCAAACCTTTTCGGGAACCGAAATTCGAAGTTAATATCTAACCCCCCCAAAATCCCCCCAAAGTCGAAAATTTGGCCCAAAAACGGACTTCAAAATTTTCGGCCAAAAACGCTCCTGTATAAAAATTTCAAGTATAAACGACCCCTAATCGTCGTCGTAGGCCCATAAAAGTTGTATAGTGAATAGGCAATATGGCCTCGGGAATTCCAAATATATGGTAATTTTGGACCCCCTGCCTACAGGTCACGTGACACGGAGCATGCGCAGTGAACTTTTGACCTTTAACATGGGCAAATGCAACTTTGAGGCTTTATAACTCCGTAATGGTGCAAGATAAACGCTTGGTTTCAAAGGACCACCAATAGGAAACCACATGTGCCGAGTCCAATGGTCACGTGACCAATGACCTCACGTGACCCCCAAAAGGTCAAACTCGTGACCCCTTTATCTTTGGGGCCCAATATCTCCGTAACGGTGCAAGATAGACTCATGGTTCCAATAGACCACCAATAGGAAACCACATATGCCGAGTCCAACAATCACGTGACCGATGACGTCACATGACCCCAAAAGGTCAAACTCGTGACCCCAAAATCTTCGAAGCCCCGTATCTCCGTACCCATGCAAGATAGGCGCATGGTCATCATTGACCACCAATAGGAAAGT
>Ga0209671_1009353_pt1 | contig 10276 bp, 5 predicted proteins | sample WorMetHERISLAND2_2_FD_187401 | JGI IMG/M metagenome (GOLD analysis project Ga0209671, IMG submission 187401) | Marine gutless worms symbiont microbial communities from Max Planck institute for Marine Microbiology, Germany - Olavius geniculatus... | ecosystem: Host-associated > Annelida >... | reverse complement strand
AATAATTTGTCTTACCTTACTGTACAATCACAATGACTTACGTCGCAATATTAATATACAAGCTATTATAAAACTTATTATCATTAGCTTATTATTATTGCTCAAAAAATAACACGGGACAATCATCTACAGAAGTGTGTGCGCTGTTGAATGCTCTTTGTATTTTAAATCTGTGATTGACAAGCGGCGGTTGACGAAAACTATAGCGTTATATAAGTTATTGCATGCAGTGTCAGCTGACGCTTGGCGTCTGTCTGCAATTCTGTAGAGCGGTCAACGAGAACGGATTGATTTGATCCCAATCTTAATGATCACGTCCTCCCCGGTCTCCATGTCCCGCCCTCCTCCAAATCAGCCATGAGTCATCTATTGCTAAGGACGCCGGGAATAAAGTCATGAAAAAACTGGGGGCGCCTGGAAATCAGTGTTTGCGCTTTGTTTTGAAACTGTTCGATAAGGTAATTGCAACGTACTGCATGTTATTAACATTTTCAATTTGTAATTTTTTGTCATCTTCAATAACTGTCGTAAAATCAAACTACAAATAATTATTGTAGACAGTGAGACAAAGAACGAATTTGTGATTATTGTTGTTTGCAAAAAAATTGTCCATCTTTTGATACCGTAGGAATTCTAGTTACAGAATTGGGACGCTTTGCCTTCCTAGAAGACAGTGGGGATTTCGATCCCTGCGTTTCAGCGACATTACACCGCTGTCTATTGCACAGAGAGAGAGAGAGAGAGAGAGAGAGAGAGACAGGGACAGACAGACAGACAAGCGGGCGGACAATAGGAAAGGTCGATCGTATTCGCCGCAATCGTTCAATCAATCGACTCCGCGAATCACCTTCGTGTGACTTCGTAGTTCGTACTTCTTAGCAGCGATGATGTCAAAGAACTCGGAGTTCTATGAAACGTAAATCAGTTGGAGTTGCCGATAACGAACTTCCGTAAAAAGGGAGAAAACCATGTTGTCCCACAAGTGGGTCATTTTGTACGAGGAATTTTCATTATTTCTCAAATCAGTGGGTCGGGGGCTGTGCTCTTTTCGCACTTTTGGCTTGGCTTCTTATTTGGTGTGTTGTAAGTTTATTCAGGCAATAGGAAAACTCATTTTTCCCGAAGAGTAACTTGTTTTAAATTTTTTTATTTTCTTGTTGACAAAATTAGTTCTGCCACTGCTTTCTACGGTGTACGGTGTCATTTCTATGTTGAGTCGATGCAGCATATTCTAATTGTCAAAATATCCGTTTGGTATTTTTACGTAATTTTGAACCGCTACATAATACTTTTTCAATTTTAGGGCCTTTGGGCTATCTTAAATGGCAGTCATAGAATGAACAAAACTCTAGTTAAAATCATTTAGCACCGAAATACAATTTCATAATAACGATACAAAATAATATTCGTTTTCCACGTTTGATTGTGCGATAAACAATACCGGACGACTTCAATAGCATGAAGCCGTAAGCATAGAGGTACTAAGTATTCATTTATATAAACGTATAATTAAGCCCTTCACTATCCGATCGTGAGTTCTAACTTCTAAGACATATGATAAGCTGGACAAAAATATTGGCTATAAACAGCGCCGTCATATTGAGAGAAAGGTCAACACGAATCACTGTCATAAGTCAGAGCTCAAAGGCCAAAGCTGTCATTGACAATACAATATGACGTCAGCGTCGTGACATACAGAAAATGTCACGTACTAATTCCGATGGTGTGCTGCAGTGTATTCAATTCGCAGAAAAAGAATACTGCACTGGTTGGTTAGTAAGCAAGCAAACACATGCTTCTGTAAGAGCATATTAATAATTATATCTTTGCTGATCTGCCGACTAAGTAAACGTGTAATTATCGCCATTCGTCAGTATACTTTGAATACTCGCTTAACATGTGATTATCATTTAATTACTTTTAGTGCGCTGCCCGTTCTGTTTACGTCAAACTCACATGTGCGAAAATAGAGTTAATTACAATATTTATTGTCAATTCGGCATGACCACATTTCATAATGCATCGGGTAAACTCTTATGACCCACGGCGATGTGAAATTGTGTTGTGTATGTTAATGCATTTTGTACCTTATGCAACGCTACCGTAATTCAGCATAATCTGCTGTGTAAGAGCCGACAGTGTCAGGTCATCATATCGCTGTATAATGTTGTTTTCTGCTGCCGGCATTTGTCTGTCCATCACAATAGCACCACGCACGGCTGATCGACAGTTCTTAGTCAAAGCGGAAACGGAAATGGAATGGACGGCTATTGTCCAGTAATCGTGCCTGCGGCGTCGCTGAATCGATCGGTCGCTTGCGGTGCGTTGGTCGGCTGGAGGCAATTACGTGTCTAGTGAGGCGTGAAGCGTGAAAATCTGCGACGTCACGCACAAGAAACCCTGCGACGGCACGACATCGCGTGCAGAATGTCGTCGCCGATCGATTATTGCAGATTATGGTGCGCTAGTTATGAAACGGATTCAGTGTAGTTGAAGTGGCAGACTAGCAATAGCAGAAATAGTGGCTTGACGTGGTGCCGCAAGCATAAAATAGAATGGCGAATAAGAATGATAGGTTATTTCCTCTCCATTAAATACATTACAGTAAATTCAAACCCCCTGAAGCCATACTGTGAACCATTCGGATGGTGTAAAATGACAAAAGTGTCTCTGCCAGCACGCTGTTGAACATTTTCCTCATTCTACCAAAATGGTTAGGCTTAAAACAGCGGTTTTAGAAATTTAAATTTACTTAGTTGAATAAAAACGCTATCTTTATTCAGCACTCCCTTTAACGCCTACCCTGTTATACTGGCAGAGGAGATCGTTCATAACTTTTTGTAGTGTTCGACTGAATGGGTGAAGTGTACAATGCAAGTATTTTGTCAAACGAACTGTCGTATTTTATAGCATATCACAGCTGAATACACGGTGTATATTGTTAGCATTTCTTGTTGGTTCAAGTTTAAATTCCATTATCTAGATATGTTTTAAAGTGGCTGGACCACGTCGTACAACAGCTATAGGCCTACAACATCTTGACATGTCATGGCCATTTTGTAGTGAATTTATCATTTATATACAGCTCGTTGTACGACAGATCACAACAAAATAATCTTAGCAGGTAGACTTTGTCTTTAACCTGTGAGAGTATACGGCCTGAGGCGTAACGGTTAAACTCCCACGATCTCACGTTTTGTTTAGGCTATATTACACTGCACTGGCATTAGCGGTCAGTTGCGTACTTTACATCGTTTTACACGTCCGACGTGTCGTTCCCGTCCGTCGCTGAAATCTCCGCTCGTTTCTTTCTCTCTCGTGTTACAGCATTGTGTCGGCGGCTACCCGGACATTTACTCCTCAGAGGACATCACCCCCGAGCTGACATACAGACAACCGGTGTCATCTCACATCACTGATGATTGATTACCTTGCAAACAGCGGTGTTGTCTGTATGCCTATAACTGTGCGTGTATTCCATTTAATACCCCCAGGCAATGCGATACAGTTTCTTTCCCGAGACATTAATGTGTATTACAAAACGTACGGCAGCGTGCGCAGCAGGAAAGATTACACGCTCAATCAATCAATCAATGGATCAATTTTTTTCTAAATATGGCAGCACTAGTTTTGGATTTAAGTTTGTTAGAACAGTTTGTTTTTACAATTAAACTAGAGACTGCACATAGCAAAATGCATAATAAATAACAGCCAATTAAAAGCAAAATCACAATTTTAGTTATTGTGCTATATACGTAAGATTATTTAATTCATCTAAACTTAATATACGATAAATCACTTTATTACAAGTTGGAATTTTGACCAATTGAGCAGCTTGTGTTACCTCCCAGTTTGTATGCTTGGGAAGTTACAGGATGATTTTTTCGAGCGGTCGGACATGGCCAAGAAGAAAGTGACTAGATTGTGGCGGAAACCCGGATGATTTCGTGGTAGATTCTGGATTATCCAGGATTTTTTTTGCTAAGGCACAAACTGACACCTTGTTGTGTTCGTCAGGTGGCAGCACCATTTTCGGCGGAGGTTTGAGATCTCTGATCGCTTCTAGCTTCATATTTGTCTCGCATGGCATCATGTCTCGTGGGACTGACTGACTGTCTGGGGAAATGTACTCCAATTCAAGCGCCGTCGCTGGCCGTGAAGCCTGTACTCCACTGCTTTGTTGCAGGCCTTCGGTTTTCGTGAATTTGTTGCGCCTCTTGTTGTACAGCATGTTGTACAATAAATCTACAGCAGATTGAAGCAAGTGGAGCTTAGGCCCTAAGGCTGGGGGGTTGGTAATTGACTTCCGGTGACGTCACGTGACATGGTGGCAGTGACGTAAGCGGATTGTGCGTTGGTGGCGTCACGCTGCGGCGGTATCCTGCAAACACTATCAGCGACCGACTGCCGCCGCAGATAGGCCTACAGTGACGTCACTGGTCCATGTGTGTCCACGTAGACCAATGACGTTACTGGTCTCTGTGTGTTCCGTGTTCGCATGCGCTTTGCATCATTGCTGTGTGGCAGCCGGTCACCGGTCATAAATGTCAGCAGACTTCACTTTTCCTTCGATCTATACGAATACGTTAACGCATAACATGCGTTTAAAACTATACGCGTAGTCAATAATTAAATGCCGCCCGTATAGGTTTAATAAAAAAAAATAGAAAAAAGTTCTTAAAACATAAACCGATTAGCACAAGGAAACTTGGGAAAGTTTATCGGCAGAAATCAAGCAGAAATGTGCATAACACTGCAGAACGTTTTTTGTGTTTGCGAATAGGCGGCGCCCCCAAATCCTAACTTTGGTCGAAAAGGAAGTGCACTTGCTAAAAATGCAAGTTTTTACAGTTATCAAAATAGCGACATGTTAGAGAAATTTCACTAAACCTTTATTTTATCGCGGTGACAAGGTCTGCAGCCAGGTCACACTGCGAATCACGGTAAATTCGACATATGTTGTGTACACAGAACCCAGCATATAGCAGCGCCACGTATAAAACACCCACATGACCTATGTAAGGCCTATGTAATTTTGGTCTCTCCGATGACAGTCTATTTTGTCATCCACCCCGCCCTGTCATTTACATAGTTGGATGAAACGACCGCATAACCCCGAGACACTCGGGTCGGGGGTCAGATTGTGGCCCTTGTAATTAACAGCTGCGACGCAAGCCCGCGTGTTATTATGTTTGTTTACTTTGCACGATGCCGGTCGGTGACACTGTGTGTAAGCATTTTGTGGACTGGACACGGTCAATAGACTGTAACTGTGAGTCTGTGGCCATGTCATTACCCCTGCCGTCGTGTAATTCACTCTTGATTGATTTGTATTCGCGTTCGTCGGCTCAGGCTGTATCGTGTAATTCAGTTGTAAATGTGCAATTGTTTAGTCGATTGGGCGTCGGGGGACATTTCTTCGTACGCATATACATTTCCCTGCTTTAAGTCCAAATTTTCTTGCCGATGGGTAGGACATTACCCGCCTATTGTCAAACTACCACGTTGAACATTGCGTTTGTGCATTTTACACTGTTTACATTTTACGTTATCTGTACATTGTGGCAGCAAACTGTTTCGCACAGCATAACGGAAATGTCCGGAATATGTTCCGGTAGTCTAAATGTCCACTTCGCCCTGGAAAGAAAACGATTTCCCGTAGTGACTGCAGTCTCATACACACTATGGTGACGCTGACATATCGAGCGCTAGAATTATCACTAGGATATGACACAGCAATTTGGAGCACATTGTTGACCGCTACAGGCATCAACATTGCGTTCAAAATTGCGGCCAAATCTCTGCAGGTAAAGACATGGTTACTTTGAAAAGCCTATATCCAACGATACTATCGCCAACCTCTACCATGTACCGTTTAGCCACAATACATGGGTTACAAACCAACGGACGACATATTGTACCCAAGGCTCGACCTAACGCTTGACGAAAAAGAGAAACAGTAAAATTATATAGATCTACACGACAGTCGGGAAATACTTAACTAAGCACTGCTCTATTTTGTGAAAATTTGGGATCTACAAGTACGCAGGATAGGCGTCATGTGGATATGAATATGGATATGGATGAGAAATTTCATATCCACGGCAAGCCTGGCCTGACTATATGCGCTATGTACGCTAGTATGGCTACCATACACAATAAACCATATTATTAGAATCGTCTTTAGGAAATGTCCTGCTAAATGTATGCTTTTATGGCGTCATTAACATTAATGGAAACATTAATAGAGGAAAAAAGTATAAAACATACGACAACCGAGGTTAGTCACTTAAATTAGAATTGATCGCGATTGTATAATCTGATGCCAGCCGCCAACCAATTGTAGACTGTCTTTATCAGTCTGCGACTCGACAGCATGGCGAGGACTGGAGTAGGTCGGATCGATGGAAGAGCTGGTCGGATAGTCATCGATGAGTTCAATTAGTCGATAAATCATCGAACAGTCAATCCACTCCATGGGCGACGATCACCGGAACCGTCGGTTTCAACACAAGATGGCGGCGGAAACGGACATCACGCATGCGCGAGTAGTCGCATCGCACCTGCCGGTGTAAAGCTGGTACTCGTATTCGTTAATCATCGCAACGCTGGAAATCGTAAAAATTTCGATCCGCCACTAATCCGCAGTGCCGGTAATCACGCCGTTCTCGGCGTCAGTTCGCGGATGTGATTTCGCGAGCGGATTCACGCACCTCTCGGCGCCATGCGACCGCTTCCGCCAAATAACTAGTCGCGCGTCGCGTGAGTCACGTGATCCATAGACCACGTGACTGCGATGTAGTATTTCCGGTCAATCGCATTAGTGGCAGCAGTGGCAGTAGATGCTAATCGACATGCTAATGCTAACGTAGACACGCAAAGTTTCGAAATGGACAGCTGGCCCGCCCGTGATAACATGCCGCCGGCTTATACTGCAGTGGATAAGTGTCACCTATGTTGGCGATTGCATCGAGTCTTTATTTAGCACCATTAGTCCAATAGAAATAGAAACACGTTAGAGAACCCGAAAGAAACAAGCTGAACTGACTGCATTTGCAAGTCAAGCTTAGATCGCCGCGTTTTCGATATTCTGATGTTATTATTATACAGTACAACCAAATAGCCTATAATAGATTAGATCTAGTATATTTGGTACAACGGTTAAGTTACGGCTTATTTTACCAATTATCGGTAGCAACAAAAAATAAACGTTATACAATAAGTACGTAAGTAAGTAGGAAAAAAGTATGAAAGTAAGTGGTTTGTATAGCACATTAACATGACCTCAAACGCGCTTAGTGTGCTAGCAGAACAAACACTTAATTACATGTATAGAAATGTTTGAGAACCACGGCATCAAAGCAAAAGATGGGAGCGGGGTTTGAGTTAAGAGCTCTCGCTTTTTCACTTTGAGCTTGACTTCCTCTCTGGCCCATTGTGAATTCTACAGACAGCAAAGGGACTTAATTAATTAATTTATTTATTTATTTATTTTAGCATTGACATTGATAACACCAGCAACACAAATAAAAGCAAAAAAAATGACAGCCAGGGATAGAAAGACTCCAGAAGGAACACTAACATCTACCCTAATCAACACAATATAGCAGAAAATAAGACAAATCAGTACGATTAAGAAAAGCCTTGAACCTAACGAGAGAGGAGAAATCAACATGGGCCGGAAGTCTATTCCACGGGCCAACAATACGCCTAGCAAAAGAATGATAGCGTACATTGTGGGTAGACTGCTGGGTAAACAATTTATAACCATGGCCACGAGTATTGCAAGAGGGTGCAAAACGAAAAAACGCACGGAAGTCCACATTAATTAATCTAAAGACTATTTTATAGCACATTATGAGATCAACACAAAGTCGTCTTAGTTTGAGAGAATCAGGATTAGTTACAACAAGTCGTTCACGATAAGTTAAATTATTTAGGCCAGGAAGGCACTTGTTAAATTACCTGTGGACTTTTTCAAAACAGGAGATATCACCTATTTTATATGAAGATCAGACTACTGAATTATATTCCAAAATAAGCCTGACATAAGTAATATAAGCTTTAACCAACACCGATCGGTTACGAGTAAGAAAAGAACAAAATAACAAGTTAACACGCTGATTGGCGGTACACGTAATAGAGGTAAGATACTAATAGGTAATGCTGAGTAAAAATAATCTGAAGAAAAACCTTGCTATCTTCCTTAGTCTACCAACGGACAAATGCAAGATTCTAGCCCCACCATTGACGAATAGCCGCTCATTTTGTCCGAAAAAACCGTTATTGCTGAAAAGTCGTTATCTTTCGTCAAAGGACATTTTGTATAGCCAATGCGAAAGATTAATCGACGAACACTAATGCATACGCTAGACCGCGGGACGCACTGGGCCTATAGCCGATGACTCACTCTGTTGTCTTTTATTACATTAAGTTAATCCGTATAATTGTTGTCGTTATTACTGCATGCTGGTCAACAATGCAGGCAACTACCCGCGGAAATGGCATTGAAACATGGTTGCTAGGAATTCAGCTTCTGCAGCAGGAGAGAGGCCGGCATGAGGGTGGGAGATGAAAGGAGGAGGATGGGAATTGTTGGTAGGAGGGCGATAATTGTAGGCCTACCGTACGGTTGCAAAAGCGGGCGATAACTGCGTACGGTTCAACGGTATTAATCAACACGCCTCGCATCCACGCATGGCATTGCACGCATCCCTGGTGCTGGCTTTGTTGTCCTTCGTGCGCCCTGCCATCATCACCGTCATCATCATCATTATTTTTGTCGTCATCTTCAGCATCATTAATGCAATTGCACTCCCGCGTGCCTCACTCTTCGACAAACACGCGAGCGCACTCGGCGTGCATTGGTTTATCCGTTCAAGCACAGGAAATGCAGCGAGCACGTGGAAAATTGCTGGTGGGCCACGAAATGAACAAATTCGGTAAAAAAAAAGTAAAGACAGGGACAGCGTAAGCGTGTTCTAAATTTACTGCACTGGCTCACCGATGTTCTCTTTATTCTGGCTTGGTCTAGCCTTTTTTGTGATTACAGTCAGAAGGAAAATTTTATGTTGCAGGTCATAAAAAGTTAAGTATCTCCGACAGATGTCTTGGCCACACATTTGGTGTTGTCGTGCATTTATAGAGGCCAGCACTGATAGGAAAGAACACTTTGTGGAAACGGTATGTGCTAGTACCTATTTTTGCACCGTGTAAATCGCTGATTCAGCGAACAACGTTACTGTCAGCGTCACACCTGTTAAGTTGGTACCAGTCGGGTACCTGGCTTCTGTTGGAGTCTTGGAAGTTCGGCTTTAATATCAGAGACCCGGCTTGTATTAGAAGTTTTGCGGGAGTGTATTTTCAAAGAGATGATTGAGCGGGGCATCATATAGGCGCCGCGGTGTCTGATACGAGCCAGTCAGCATCCAATCAGTGCCCAGGTGTGCAGCAGCAGCAGCAGTAGCTGAAGGTGAGTGAGTAATTACAGGTTGCCTACTGCGGTGTATACACGTGATTGACACCTGCCCCGGCATTGCCTGGCGCCGACCTGTCGCCGCAGAACGCCCACCAGCTGTGGACACACGATTGATTTAAGGTGCTTGCACATAGTGCGATGAGATTTGACGAAAAAACAGTCTTACAACAACCGTAAAACAGCACACGACATCTTACAGCAGCGTGGTTAGTTTTATCGCAGTGCATGCGAACCCCTGAGATAAGATAAAACTTCTCTGCAAGATTTTAGTCCACGTTTCGCTTTGTATAAACGGAATTGGCGTCGCGAATTGCTTCAGATTGTTTCATCTTATCTCATCGCACGTGTGCGAGCAACCTTAAGAGACAAACAGCGAAAGATGTCAGAACAGGTCGCAAACGACCAAAAGTACCTTCACGTTACAAGACTGTAACAAGAAATTTGAGCTAATGCTCACGAGACGCGCAAAAGCCTACAGCAGTTCCGGTTTAGTAGTTTAGTTAAAAACTGGGGTGTTCACGCTAAGTTAATATACAAATACCAAATTCTCTATCTGGATTGCATAGCGATAGTAGCGTGGCGCCACCTTGTGAATGCTATAGACTTGTGTCGCAGCCCAAAATCGCCAAAAAATCTATTAAACCCCTTATTTTGGCGTTCAAGGTCATTCAAGGTCATTAAATTTGGCGCCAATCGAGAGCCAGTGTACGACTTCCTATTAGTGATTAATATTAACCTAGGCGCTATCTCGCACCGTTACTGAGATAGCGCCTAGGTTAATATTAATCACTAATAGGA
>Ga0209671_1009351_pt1 | contig 10279 bp, 5 predicted proteins | sample WorMetHERISLAND2_2_FD_187401 | JGI IMG/M metagenome (GOLD analysis project Ga0209671, IMG submission 187401) | Marine gutless worms symbiont microbial communities from Max Planck institute for Marine Microbiology, Germany - Olavius geniculatus... | ecosystem: Host-associated > Annelida >... | reverse complement strand
GAGTTATCATGTGTAATAGATTTCATTTTTTGTCGTCATCATCGTCGCCATTACCATCCTTTCCGGGTTTTTTTTGTATGCATGCTCGTAGTTTTATAGTTGAGTCAACGAATGTTTTTTTTTTTTCAGTGGCAGTCTTTAAAGAAGGTTGTAACTTGTGATGTAAGCTGAAGTTTGTATTACTTGACAGCACTATATAACTGATGGCATGTTCGGTAATGCATGGTGTTATATCAGGTGTGCCAAGATACACAGTTCTGCAACAGTGGAAAATTTAAAAATAGCAACCAGCAGAGTGAAACTCGTTGAAATACGTTTAATGTATAGTTAAATGATGTGATATCGCTGAGAGCAAATTGACACTGGAGGTGTGCTAGATGTATACCTGACCTGATTCGTTATCTGCAGATCTGTTTGGGTAGTCACACTGTGGGTTGGGTTGTCAGGTAAAATGTTGAAATTTAGTTACTGGTTGGATCAGGTAGGAAAATTTGTCTTACCCACAGTGCTTTAGTGTGTTTCTGTTGATGGTGAATTGTAGTCAGAAGACCCATTCGGCATTGGTTCATTCGACGCACCGGCCCTGCAGCCAGCAGCTCAGAGTGGTGGTACTAAACCTCCTCGGCCCAAGTCCCCAGGACCGGGTCGACCCAAGTCTCCATCGCCAGCAGTGTCGTCGAAGTCCCCTGTACCGCCGGGTAGACCCAAGTCACCAGCACCCGGAAGACCAAAGTCCCCCGCTCCTAAGAGCAAGTCATCCGTTCCTCCACCGAGACCATCGGCCCCTCCATCTAAGAGTCCAACATCATTCCATGACTCCTCGGCTTCAAAGGGTTACCGCACCAATGCATCCGACTACTCCGATTATTCCACATCTCATGTAAGTTTTTTATTTACATTTCCAGTCACAAATGGTAATTTTTGCGCTGCCATGTTTTTAATTCGCAGTATAAGTCTTGTCTGTCTGTTCCAAGTTGTAAACCAAAGCTAAAAAAACTGTCGAAAAACCAAAATTGGCATGAATGTTTCCTGGAATGTTAATTATTTTGCTGATTTCAGCCTTTAAGGTCAAGCATTATGTTTAGGTTTGTGCCACGGTATGTGAGCACTTGGCTGCCACACATTTCTAGTTGTATATGTAAGACAAGGTCTGTATGTAAAAGACGATTAAACATAGTTCCTTGAGACATTGACCTTGCATTTTGTGGCATTGCTAACATAACTGATTTGAGTCTATTATAGGAGCTTTTGTAAACTGGAATCTGATAAATAGTAATAGTATTGTAATAAATCAATAATTCAGTATTTATTGCGATGTTGCTTGCACGAGTTCATGTGATTTACTTTTGAAATACAGGACACTAATCTTTCAGTTTGTGTTATGTGAGATTAACACTAATTTTGGTATAGTATGTTGTACTGTGTTTATTTCTGATAGGTGACACAGTTTTTTTTATCTCTGCCAAGGTGAGCATAGTGAACATTGGACGAGATTAAGAGATTGGCCGTTCTGTCCATCGTTCCTTCTGTGTACATGATGACTAATAATAGCAATGACGTCATTGCACCAACAGCACAAGCAGCAATGCCGGCTATAATTTTTCTTTCCTTCTCCCCTTTAGTGAAGCAGCTTTTTCTTCTCCCTCCCCTTTCCTTGTTGTAGGTGTAGTAGTGTTAGTAGTATTAGTAGTAGTAATGTTTAAATCACTTCACTTGGCGGAGGGAGATGTGCACTCCCACAAGTGCCTTCTAGTTTACCTGTATGTTCAAAAGATGGTCGAAGATGCACTGTGTTAATATAGCTTTTGACCTCTGACTTCCATTTACTAAACATTGACTTTATATGCTCATTGCAGTTGCCATATGACAGATAACTCGGTTGTAATGTGAAGTAATGTTGCGTGTGTCTGTGTCTAGTATTCTGACGAGCCGATGTCGTGGGACTAGCAGCATATAGAGAGATTCACACCATGTCAGTGGTCAGCTGTCTGTTTATCCGACGTGCTTCTATAGCAAACTGTTCACATACTGTACACATTACACCAGTGCCGCAGAACCTTTCCGTGTCATGGGGCATATAACATGATCTTCAAGTCACTACAGGCTGAATCGTTGGGCTAAATTGTTTAAATTGTTGCAAATTGTTACTAGCACTGATGACGAAAAGCAGCAGATGAATTTTGTATAATGTATTTTATCAAGTTTAGCATCTTGTTTCAGCTCGAAACCAAAGCTGTGCGCAACTTAAAACAAGTAAGGATCAATTTGTTTGGCATATTTATTTAATTATATTTATAATTAGATCATTTTTGGTGTTTTTTGTTCCATATCATGAGCCAGATAGCAGCCAGTTGCAGTCTGGATGTAGCCTGTGGGTCGGAGGTTGTGCAGCACTGTATCATACACATGCATCAGTTGTGTGTAGCATTAGAGCTCTTCCTATGCATGAGATGTCAGTTTTACGTGGAAGTGCATTCTGATAAACGTTGCACTACACTTAGTATTTAGTAGAGTTTATGTTAGGGCTGCAGAAATTAACGATTGATTAGTTGTTAGACAGTTATTTTATTAAAATTTTGTAATCGATTAGAATTCGAACAAGAAATTTAAGCTAATGCTCACGAGATGCGCGAAAGCCTATAGCAGTTTCTGTTCACGCTAAGTTAACATACAAATACCAAATTCTCTGTTGAACTATATTTTAGGGCTGTTAATTGACTACAAATTGTTTAATCAGTATTAGCCCCAGGTTATGTAGAATGTTTCAGTTACTGGAGGATATCACGATTGCAGGTTATTCAAGATTTGCTAATGGTCATCACTTGTCTGGAAAACTTGGAAAGTTGAAAACTTTAGTAGCTGTCAGGGGATTAAAACGACGCCAATCTGAAAATGCCCTGTTTTCAAGTGAGGGCTGAGTTGTGTCAGCTATTCTGTGCTAGAAACTTATCTCTAGTAGCTTGCATTTTCAAGGTGTGTAGTGTGTAAAAATACATAATGTGATTCACAAGTTAACAGTGGTTCATTTAGCATGTCACTCTTGTTATCTTGTTTTGTTGCTGTAGGTTTTTGGCTGTCTTCTGTACAAATTCTAGTGAGAATTCTTCATCAGTATCTGTAGCGGTCTTAGTTTCATATTGTGAATAGCATTATTGCCCACTGAGTCTGAAAGGGAGATGCCATACTCTTGTGAGCATATTTGGAAAATATTGTTACTATTTAACTGACAATTTTGGCAGAAAATTTTTATGTCTCCACCATCGTAGTGGCCGGAGGCATTATGTTTCTGTGGTGTTCGTGCGTTCGTCTGTGTGTCTATTTCAAAACATTGTTACCACGATATCTTGAGTATTTGTTGACAGAATTTGACCACTTTCACCACTAACGGACTTTGGGGCAAAGATGAACGCATAAAATTTAGGGGTTAAAAGGTCAAGGGTCAAAGTTACGGTGGTGCCAAGTATGTTGGCGGAGGCATAATATTCGATGGAGTCGTAACAACCATCTAGTCTGTGATGTGTTCATTAAAGACCTAACCAAACTGCATTGAAGTACCTTGTGAAGGAGTAGTATTCGCAAGTTGCATTGACAACAGTCACTGCATTGAAGAATTGGGCAACATTTGCTGAAGATGTGGACAAGAGTATGGTGTGTCTTTTTCTGAGTTGTGGTATATATTAGTTGTTGATGTCCGTGTTTCGTCTGTACAATGAGCTGTGTGTTGTTACATTATGTCTGTGCTAATTAATCTACAGGGTGGGCCAAGAAAGTAAGCTATTGACCAATTTTTTCACCAGTAGACTCTGGAAGAAATTGCTACTCAGTGGCATGTGCATCACATTTATTGTGTCACTACACTATCTTGTAAAATATAAATATCTAAAAAACATAATAATATCTACAGATAGTAATAAGGTCGAGTGGTAAATTTTAAAAGTATTTCAGTAAAATGTTAAATGTAAGTTATTATAAGCATCAAAAAGGTTTACATGTAGCTACGGAGTAAGTTTTCATCTTTCAAAAAATTGTGCACAACTTGTACGGCCGCACAATTGAAATACATTGCTCTGTATGCTCATGCATTTAACTGAGCAAAATTGTAGTCATCAACCAGCATTGATGTACGTTAAAAATTAATGCACAGTCAAATTATTTGAAAAAAAAAACGTTTAACATGTTCTCCAATGTTTTCAACATTTACTATAACTCTTATTTTAACATTTTAAGTTAATACTTCAAAAATTTACCATAAGACCTTCTGTCCATCTGTAGATATTGTATGTTTTTGGATATTTATATTTCACAAGGTAGTGTAGTGACATAATAAGTGTGGTGTGCATGACCTTGAGTGACAAATTTCTTACAGAGTCCACTAGTAAAAAATTGTGAAAATTGATCAATATTTAGCAAAGATATGGACAAAGTGCAATAGCTTACTTTTTGGGCCCACCCTGTCTAGTCTTATGCATCACTGTGCCTCTTGGAAACCATTAGCGACTTGTTGGAAGTCACTCAGAACAATGTGCACTTTTGGTCATGAATGAATTGGACTGAAGATGAGCATTTATGTAGTAAAATTAGCAGTGTTAGTAGTTTACAATGACAGGCAGGTCCACTCCATTACAGGCAAGTCTTCTCAGTTGCCTGGCCACTCAACCATCCCCCTCAGGCTGCCTTTGGGGTTATGTGGGGCAAGGTCTGGGTGCATGTACTTAGGACCCAAGTTCTCAAACGCCGCAGTTGTGGTTCGCAACCATCTAACGCAGAAGGTGCCAGAGGGGAATGACAGACAGACAAACAAAAAGACAGACTTTCCGCACATCATAGTTTGATTACAAAGCCATTGTGCATTATTGGATATCAAATTGTGACAGCAGCATGCATTAGTTGTAATTTGTGTGTACAAGTTGTTTATGTTAGATGAACACTAAAACAGGTCTGCTTCCTGATTTTCTTTGATGTTGATGATGATGTAAAAAAAAATTTAGTTGTAGCAATATACATTGATGTTTGGGTTTCATTCGGCTACGCTTGGTTTATAGCTATTATGGAGTTGTGTATGCATTTCGAATATTAGTTAGCATGATTGCCTGTAGTTACAGTCTGATGTTGAAATTCTTTCCACCAGAATACAGTAGTTTGTTAGTATCCGTGTATACACTGCAGCAGTCTTGTGAGATTTCCATTGTTTAATCTTTATTGACTTGTTCCAATGGTTCATTCGTGTACAGTACTTTGTTGTGTTGAAGCAACAGTGTGGATTTGCACTGGCTGTACCAGTCAGTGGTGAATATAGCAAAGTTGTGTTGTGAAATTTGTGTTTTCTTTATTGGTGTGTTTTTGTTGATAACGTTGCTCAATCGTCCTCGCACTGAGTCACTTTCTTACTACCGCTCATCTGTATATCACTTGTTCCTTGTTAATTTCTGTGGGGTGGCGCATAAAGAAATAGATCATAGTGCTTTATGTAGAGTATTTACGCAATCTCGTTGTTGAAAATGATTAGCTTTAGTTTTTGACATGACATCGAACACTGTTGACCAATCATATAAGTACTGTCACTATGCTGTTGCATTACCTTCAGGGTGGCCACTCTTCTGGAAAACCTGGAAAAGTCAGGGAATTGAAAAGTAGCTGCAACTGGTAAAAATTTTGTCTAAATTGATCATTAATTGAGTAAATTATAAGAAAAACAAAAAGGGGTCCCTTTTCTATGAAACACCATGTAGAACTGTTTTGTACGTGTATGATGACTTTGTTGGAATGAATTAGTAAGACTAATGTATCAAAAACGTTTGTACCAAGCACAGAGTAATTTTGCAGCTTTCACTTTTGTTTTATGATAACTGGGTAAGTCGATTAATAATAATGAGTTAGTTGGTCTTTTTCAGAGACTGATTTTGTTGCTTCAGAAATGACGTACCATGGTTATGGTTGTTTCCTTACTATTGTGCAGTTAATTTATTATCTTTTTTTATCTGTTTCATGATATATTTCTGTATGTGAAAGTTGTTGTCAGCTAGTTTACAGTGATGTATGCATCGGTATTTAATAGATTTCTAGCGTGCTACTGATACGTTGATAAGCAATGTCTTGATATATATTTGTCTGTAGATGTATAAATGTCTGTATACATGTAACATACTGTGTATTGCTGTTAGTTGTATAGTTGATTATGTCATGTTTTAGTGATGGAGTCCAGTGAGTGTTTGTAAGCAGTTAGCTAGATGCTGTTAGGCCTTGGTTACATCCAAAACTGCAACATTTGCATGATTTAATGTTTTTGTGTTTTGTTTTTCACGCGACTACGTTTTGTGAGTTCCCCGCAGTTTCTGGCACTAGGCCACAGTGGCTAAAATGTTGTACATGATTGTAGCAACTTCAAAAATGTTGCAGGTGGTCCACGAAACACTTCTAGTGTCCGTAGTGGCTTAGTGCTCAGTAGTCAATGGCTTCTAAGACTTTTGTGCAAATGTTTCACTTTCATGTAACCATATTCTGTCATCAAGCCATGATTAGTCGGGCTAAATGCCATGCCTCTTAACACCTTTCTAGTGTTTACAAACATTTTAGCATTTTATTTTTCTCATTAGCTCTTATATCACCCAAATCTTACGCAGTCATGCTGAAGTGCGTTAAAACCTTGGTGCAGAGTTGACGTAAAACACTAAATTTGCACAGTATTTCTGCAGATGTTTTTTTTTTGTTTTGCATGTAATCATGGCCTAGTGTTGTGAGTTTCGGATGGCTGCAGTGTGGAGTTTTGTGTCGTAAACTGCTGGTATTGATATGTGTTCGTTAGTGCTACTGTCTGATTGTCGCAGTTTTCTTCTTGATATCGCATTGAATATGCAGTGATGTATTCAAGTCCACTTAGACTAAGTCCGAGTCTGTGGGGTTTTAAGTCCATGTTCAAATGCGAGTTAGAGGAGACCGAATGTTTGTCAGTTGCTTAAATTATACACGACTTGTATAAGTTGAGTAACATCATTAGAATTTAGAAAGACAACATGAAATAATGATGCTGCATTTTCAAAGCATTTAGTTACAATACAAACTAGAAATTTGGGGCAAAGCCCAACGCGAGTCTGCCCGGCGCCCTAAGTCCAATTGGGGGGAGTTAGAGGGGTGATATTTCCCCAGTAGCAAAGTCACGTGGTCCGCGCACAAATGCATTAACATACGCAAAACGCGCACTATTGATTTAGGATGGGTAAACGTTAGCCGCGTAATCTCTGGTGTTAGTGGACCAAAGTTCACCAATTTTTTTTTATTTAGCGCACTATTAATTGTACTTGATAATGCTTTTTATCGCTTGTCGATATCTCTATTCATTCTAGAGATATATGCAGTCAAACTCGAAAGTTTTCGTAAAACGTACTAAATTTTGGACGTTTTTTGCCCTCCGAAATTTTAAGGGGGCGGTGACCCCCAAAAGTTGCACCCGCGTTATCACCCTCATCTAGCAGCACGTCACGTGGCAAAGTTTCATGAAACTACTCCCCCTGGCTCCAAAATTCTTGCGGCTAATACGCAACATTTTAAGCCAATTTTTGATCTCCTTTTGAAAAAAAATTGTAAAGGGGTCCCCATCCTGGTGGGGGGTGCGCTAGTAAGACTTGGTCATTTTCTAGCGGGTGTAATAATTTGGTGGCGCAGCCCTCTTGGGGGTCGAAACATGACCTTCCGAAAAAGTGGATTTGGGTGGGTAAACATTAGCCGCGTAATTTCTGGTGCTGGTGGACTAAACTTTACCAAATTTCTTTCGTTGAACACGGGATTAACTGTACTTCATAACGCCGTTTACCGCTTGTCGATATCTTCATCCAGTCTGTATGTTGTGGGTTAGCAGTGTAATGTTTCTGCGCATAGCTAAATAGCGTACCTCAACTCATAGCACATTTCGCTGCATATACACTGTGTCTCAAAAAACATCTCCGACATTTTTGACTGTAACTTGAAAACAAAATATCAGATTTCGATAGTTTTGGCAAGAATATTCCTAACACAACTTGCCATCAAGTGACCGTTTAGTTTCCCACCTCACCCAACGTTTGTTTCTGCACTACCAGGGGAAAATGCAACCAGCGAATTATCACTTTTTTATCCAATGCGATATGATTGCTTAATTAACATAACGCGTAAAAACATATTTTGTTCACATTTCGGACACCATGGCTGACATTTCATTCAGTTGTCCATTTTTTCAATGGCCTGCAGTAAAATTGCTTGAAGCGTTGGCCCACTATGTGAACACGGGCAAGGAGACGTTTTCTCCATTTATTGACAGCAGTAGCCATAAAGTTCTGCTTCAGACCAATACAGGCTGTACCAGCTGCTTCTTGACGTCACAAACATTCCTATACTTTATCTGGTAAACACACTGCTGCATGACGGTCAAACCTTGTAATGGACCTGCTGTTGGGGCCCACAGATTAGGATAGATGGAATTTACTGACGTGTTTCCGTTTATTGTAACGCATATTATGCTTGGTCTGCTTTCCCCAGGTAGTGCAAAAGCAGACGTAGGGTGAAATGGAAACTAAAACACTTACTTAATGGCCAGTTGTGTCGAAAATATTTCTGCCAAATATTATTAAAATCTGCTAATCCTTATTCAAGTTACGATTGATAATGTCGGTGATGTTTTTCAGGTTTTCTGTTTATTTTGCCACATATTTTGCTTGATCTGCTTTCCCTAGGTAGTGCAAAAGCATACATTGGATGAAATAAAAAAACTGGACGGTCTTTTGATGGCAAGTTGTGTCAGGAATGTTCGTACCAAAAATTATTAAAATCTAAAAATTGGTTTTCAAGTTACAGTCGAAAATGTCGGGGATGTTTTTGGACACAGTGTAGAATAGATTCTCTCCCTGTCTTGATACTGTTTCTTGGCCGGTAGTAAGCTGAGGGCATCCATTCTGTGAAAGAGAAATATTTCTGCTGCTTTTCCTAGTATTTTTCACATTATAGCTCGTGTCGATGAGAAATACTTTATGGAACTAAGTAAGTGCAGAAATGATTTGATGCAGAATTGTTTTAATCAATCAATCAATCAATCTCTATTTGTATCAGGTAAAAACCCATATCATCGAAGCCTAAAAGAATAGTAAAAAGTAAGAAAATATGTATGCATGCAGACGCAAAGAGCAACCACAAACACAGTCAGCGAAACATATCAGCTACACACAGGAACAATTCCAATGTTTCTGAGGTTAATTATCAGCATATTGCCAGACGACCACAAGTGTGCACTGTGTACATAACTGTATACATAATCATAATGAGCTTTGAATTTGTTACTTTTTTAACGAAAACAATAGACCTGCGTAATTCTGGTTGTAGTTGTTGACAGCAGATTGAAATATAAGTCGTACGTAAAATACTATTTTACTCTTTAGAAGTCACACGTGCAGGATGCCATAGCTCCTGCAGACTCATTTCCAAGGAAAACGTTATGCTGTGCAGAGAACACCGCGCGATACTGTTTCACTGGTCTGTTACATAAAATATTTTTTATTGTAGGCCCCTACAAAAGATTTTTCAGCGCTTACCGTTAATTACGCGCGAAAGCAGCTCCTGCTTTCAGCGCGTCTTAGCCATTGCAATTCTGTCTGTCTGTCACACGGGTGGATCAGTCAAAAACGGTGCAAGCTAGGATCACCAAATTTTCACCGTCGGCTGCCTGGAAGACTCTAGTTTCAAGAACCGTAAAGCTTTTCCATAAATTCGAAGGGGGTCACCCCAAACGAGGGCGCTAAATGAGAAGGGGTGGGGAAAATTTGCGATTTTTGGCCAATAAGTCGCTGTACCTCAGTAATGGTGCGAGATAGGGCGTAGGTTACTATTAATCACTAATAGGAAGTCGTACACTGGCTACCGATTGCCACCGAATTCAATGACCTTTGATGACCTTAAACGCTAAAATGGGGTTTTATGGATTTTTACGGGTTTTTATGGTTTTTTGGCGATTTCGGGCTGCAAGACATTTCAAGAGCGAATTGCCCGAAATAAATTGAGATAGACATAGAAAAGCTGCGTATGAAATTTTCAGCATTGAACGTAGATTTCAAAGGTCCAAGTCTTCATTTTCTAGGTTCAAAGAAACCTACGCACGAGAGCATCAAAGAGCGGTACCCCCCGCAAAGTCGTTATTTTACCGTTGTTGGCCAGTCTTTCGTGAAAACGGTTGCAGATAGGCATGGGCATGCTACCTATCACAACAAGCAAGCACTAGTGACGACCTTTTCAGTCGTGTCAACCTCGATCACTTTGAAAG
>Ga0209671_1009350_pt1 | contig 10280 bp, 5 predicted proteins | sample WorMetHERISLAND2_2_FD_187401 | JGI IMG/M metagenome (GOLD analysis project Ga0209671, IMG submission 187401) | Marine gutless worms symbiont microbial communities from Max Planck institute for Marine Microbiology, Germany - Olavius geniculatus... | ecosystem: Host-associated > Annelida >... | reverse complement strand
GATTGATTGATCGCTTGATTAATGACTTTGGCCACAGCATTTTTGCACTAAACACGCAAGAGTGATGGAAGTCCGAGTATACAGGTCGCAGATCTATTCTACGTTGATGGTTATAGATGTATTGCTGGCGTGCAGAGTCGGATCCAGTGTGTCGAGTGAATCTGACTCAACCTGACAGCTGGCTTTATCACTGGGACTCACTGGAGGTCAGGTGCAGCGTCAACTTCTCCGGAACCTGGAAGCCCATCTTTCACTGCAGACTTACTGGTAACATAAAACTCGCCCACTGCACTGTACCCACACACCTATGCTCTTTGCTGTATATTTCGTATTGTTTCTGTGGGTTTTATGGCCAACACTGATGGATGCATAGGCCTACTTTTCTCGCAATAACATAGATCTTGTGATGTACTCTACACTGAATTTCTCTTTCAACGTTTGAAGAGATCGTCTGAGGTTTTTGCTGCCCGATTGCTTCTAGCTGTGACTGATTTCACCAATAATTTGATATACCGGTATCAACAAAGATAGCCTACTAGATGTGTGTTGGAGTACTACTTTTACACACGGAATCGCGTCTTGCAGCGCAATCGATTTCGCCCTTCTTACACGTCGCTTCATAGCGTGGTTTGTCCTTCTCTCCGTTAGTCAGTCGTCTGTCATATTTGTGTGCCCTGCTTAGACCGTTGGACAGATTTATGTGCCATTTGGCGGGTACAATTGTGAGTCCAATAACACGTTGTGTCACATGTGGCCCATAACGGAGAGATTTCGTGGTCGAATCTTTCTGGAAATTGCTGCTGTCATCTGGCGAATAGAAACGACGCGATTTCGCATATCGCCAAATGGCCTTGTTACTTGTTTGATTTTCTGATATTGAGTGAAACGTTACGATGCAACGATGCGTGTACGGCAGTTGGTGATGACGTTGATACGGCAAACACGGACGTGACAAGAACGGGTGCGTCTTACCGGCGTCTGATCGCAGCGTCAGCGATCAGTAACAACACTGGTCTGCGCTGTTCCATGCAGTTTGACCGTGCCGTCCAGCCCACAGCCACCCTGCCCGAGTTGGAAGATTCACCCATCCCGCCCAACTACACGTTCACCTGGAACTCGCCGCCAGTCGCAATAGTCGGTCAGTATATGCGACAAAAGCCCAGCTGTCGCTAGGAAAAGCCAAACGTACTAGTACTGCTTTTTTTTCTCTATTTTAATTCTTTATTTGTTGATTTAAAATTGAGATTGTACGACTGTCTATTCACATTGTATCAGTAAATAAGTAACAAACTGTTCTCACCAACATGGATACAGGCAAAAACATGGCGTTGCAAACAGCAACCAAACCGCTGCAGATACCGACTTTGTTAGGCCTACTGTTGTCATGTCTCTGCGACGGTACGACGAGCACCCGAAGCCCAAGAAACACCCAAAACGATCGTATTCAAACGCTTTTTATGCTCTACCCCGTATATTTTGAAAATTTATTGTTAATTCGTTAACTTTGCATATTTGTTACTTCAAGAGATTAAAGTATAACTATGAACTATCTCGTCTGCTGGCCAGACATAGGCTTACAGAACACTTTGACTACATAGTGAGGGCCTGTATGTAGGCTATTATAGGCTGTGGCATTACTCAGCCGTGTTAATTGTATTGTGACGAGTTGACACGTGTATTTGACAAGCGACGTGCTTCAGTGTTCATTGCAGGATCTATCTAACCGACGATATACTGCGCTGCAATAGGCTAGCTATTCCTGCTGAGTGTTGTAATTTCCTTGAGTTGTATACATGTATTAACTGTTCTTGCGTGATGACTAATAGGCCTATCACAAATTACCGGGTCTGTACGCTGTCGCTATCGGGCGCACGCTACACTATTGTGGTTCAATAGACCTAGTGTAATTAATTCGCTCTGTCGTCGTTTCACCCGTTCGCGTTTTATTTCATCTATTTAAAATTATGCAGTTAAGATGGCTCATACACACGAAGTATAATATGTACCAATGCAGTTACAATGTTACGTTACAGTGTACAGGCCTACATTGCGCAATGTACCGGTATAGTTCAATAAAATACGTTACAGGCCTAGTCTCCGCCTCGCAAATAAACTGATAATGAACTGGTCGCTGCCGAGTAGGCTGTCTCCGTCCAGTGCAACAAGTAATTTGAGCAAAGCTCATGAGACGCGCGACAGCCTTAGCAGTTCCTATTCGCAGGTTGTCTTGATTTAACTCTATCCATTTTGACGCAATTTACTCTTGAAATCTACGCCGCAGCCACAAATTGCAAAAAAACATTAAAACCCCTATTTTAGAAATTCAAGGTCATTCAAAGTCATTGATGTTTACACCAATAAAAAGCTGGTCACTATATTGCTTGTTATGATAAGCAGCATGTCTCTGCCGATCTGCAACCGTTTTCAAGCTACACGAGCCAATAGCGGTAAAATAACTACTTGTAGATTCTTTAAAATGTACGTTTTATGCTAAAAAAATGTCATGCGCAAAATGCCCAAGTCTATCTTCAGCCATTTCGGCGCAGTTCACTCTTAAAATGTGTGTCGCAACCAAAAATCGCAGAAAAATTCACTAAAAACCGCTATTTTGAGGGTTCAAGGTCATTCAAGGTCATCGACGTTGACAGCAATAAAAAGCTTGCCACCAGTGCTTGTTATGATAAGCAGCATGTATGTACCTATCTGCAACCGTTTTCACGCTGCACGAGATAATTGCCGTAAAATAACCACTTTTAAGAGGGGGGGTAGCTGTCTTTGACGCCTGCCTGCGCCGGCCTCCTTGAATCTAGGGGGTCGGGACTTGGACTGCTAAAATCTACATTTCATGCTGAAAATTTCATATGCAGGTTGTCTTGGTCTATCTCCATCCATTTCGTCGCAATTTAGTGTTGAAATGTGCGCAGCATCCAAAAGTTGCGAAAAAATACACTAAAAACCCCTTTTTGGGGGGTTCAAGGTCGTTCAAGGTCATCGATGTTGATAAATTTTAAAAGCCTGTCATTAGTGCTTGTTATGATAAGCAGCATGTATGTACCTATCTGCAACCGTTTTCGCATTATTCGAGCCAATAACGACAAAATGACGTCTTTTTAGGGGGTACCCCTCTTTGACGCCCTCGTTCGAGGAGAACTCCTGCACCCAGTGGCACGAAATTTTCTCACGATAAACTAGACACCTTGGGACAGCCCACAGTGAAGATTTCGTGATCCTAGCTTGCATCGTTTTGATACAGATCACGAGTGTGACAGACGGACAGACGCCCAGACGATGGCTAAGACGCGCGAAGCATTCTGCTGTCGCGCGTAAAAAATTCTATACTTTTCAGTGACAAAAACGTAAACACAAGCTGACCACATCAGACCTGACTCTAAAATGTTCCAGCTGTTTATATTTTACTAGACCAATTTCTATGGCAAATCTGAGACAAAATATTACGGCAAATAATCAAAAACACTGTGATCGTCATGTAAACAGCTTGCGTGTATTCGCGTTTTCTTCTGTTTATAGATGACAAGCTTCGATCTCGGTTGACGCAGACCACGCCCACATTGTATGACGTCACAACTGCCTCATCAGGCAGCAAGATGACGTGGATGATGACGCTGTCAACTGATGCGAGACCGACACTGATCGCTGTCCATCAGCCACCAGGTAGAATGTAACTCAGCTTCAAACGAACAGAAGCGTTTACGTCCACGTATTATTTACCTCGGCCGAAGTAGGACGTTATGTTGGTATGTTTGTCTCTTTGAACTTGGTCATTATTAAAACATATACCGATAATTCAATTTTGATAAAAATTGTGGGGTTGGCTTGTACTTAGTGGCAAATGGTTGAATTTTTTGTGAAGGTATACTGAATTTTTTGGTCATTAGGAGATAGGGCATTAGGAGATACAGTGTACCGATATCTCAGCAATGATAAAATTTTGCAAATGAAGGTTAGCTGTGTACTAATGATTACTAGTTAACTCATCGTTTTTTGCACATTTTTGAATAGTCTAATTTCAGTTTCGCAAACCGCAGAACCACGCCAGTTGTAGGCCTAATTTCACAGTGATGATCTGCGACGTTTGAAAATGACTTGGTAAATGTGTTGACAGCTGATCCGATGTTCAAATCGCCGGAAGTGCTATATATAACGATGGCGCTAATTGGTTTGCTGGTTATATGTGTGTTTGTCATCGCCGGATTGGTTCTAGTCGTTGCTAAGCGACGCCGAGATGCAGGTACACAGCGCTGTGTATCATTATATTTGACTTTGTTACAGCAGACAGGCTCTGTAAGTTTACGATTAAATATGTTTAGGATGTGTACAGCATCTGAACATATTAGAGCTACGGAATGTCACTTGCCATGTGGGAGCACACGCTGATGTTTTCCAGGCTTGATTACGGCTTAGCAACTCTTGCCGGGCTTCTGAAACAACTCACGAACAGGCTTTAGTCAGTGCAGAATGCCGCTGCACGACTGATCTTCAAAGCTTGTTGTCAGGACCACATTCAGCCGTTACTGCGCAGATTACACTGGCTTCGGATGCCAGAACGCGCTTCGTTCCGGCTGGCAGTGCTAGGGTATCGCTGCCTCCACTGCTCTGCACCTGGCTACCCGGCTTCAGATCTTCAGCGCGTGTCACACCTCAACGCACGTCGACGACTGCGTTCTTCGACTACATCAGCGCTGGTCGCTGCACGCACTGTGCGTTATACCATTGGCGACCGCATCTTTACAGCGACTGCTGCATCGGTCATCGCCGTCGCTGCAAGTTATCCGCAGCAGACTGAAGACCGAACTGTTTGCCCGATCTTACAGCTGTTCTTAGTCTGACTAAAAACTTCCCATTGCATTGACTACTGCGTGACTTCACTGTTATTGTTACTTTTGTTACGTTTCCTTGCAGTGTTAGGACTTAATGCCACGTTAAAGCAAACTCGTTCATCATCATCATCATCGTCGTCGTCGTCGTCATTTGGAGTTGCCTGTCACTCGACAGGTGAACGCACCTCACTTTAACTCCAGCCATAGAAAGATAGGAGGAATAAAAGCCTGAGTTGCCTTGGGTGGCAGTGGTGCTGGTGATTACTGATGAATGTTTTAGCGATAGAATTTGATACGTCGTATTTGATTAAGTTATAAAGCTATAAAAAGCCTTTAGTGACTTATGAACGTAAAGCGGTTTATATGACATGGTTCATAAAACGTAAGTCAGTAAATGCAGTTGATATATCATACTAGTAATGCTGCTGCTGCTGGTTGGTGCTGTTGCTATGGTTACAGGACGCGGACGGCCAGTGCCGGCCGTACCTCGCGGCTCACGACAGAACAGCCAACAGTTCAGTCCAGTGTCACGTCGACCTCCACTCAGTGACGGCACGGGCGGCTACACGGCCTGTCGATCCCCGCGAGCTCTGTCTGCTGACCACTACGACACCATCGTCACTGATCCCACGACCACCCTGCGTCCTCAGTCCGGCAACTGCGGTCAGGACTACCAGGACATCGACGAGCTCATCAGATCTACAGACCAGGCCGACCAGCCCTACCTCACTCCGGTCGAGTACGGTTTTGCCGGCGCGGTGTCTGGGCCGACGTGCTATCGCGGTCTGCCGTACGACCTCATTGACCCAGACCAAGTCGACAACGGTCACATCTACGTCAGTCCTGGCGCCTCGGCCGCCGCAGTGACGACAGTCAAGATGCCGTGAACGACTGACTGCTTGCTTCCAACGAACGGTCAGGCGCCATCCGACGCATCGCACGCAATGTACGCAAAAAAGTACGCAACAAACGCAGCGGACGCAACCGCCAAAATGCACAGGCAGAAGAGATTGTTGCGTCCGTTGCGTCCGCTGGATTGAAAGAATATAACTACATTTGCTTCGATTAGCAGTGGTTTCTTTAAAGCCCACGCTCTAACTGTTTGTGGACTTGTTGCCTAAGAAGTCCAACATTATAGGCCCTTATACATTGATTCGTCATTGCCTTACAATCTTATAATGTCTGTGATACTTGTGCTTTCTGGGTTTTGTGCTAGATAACTGAATATCTGGTTTAAATTACTGCACGTCACATTGTAAGTGCTGTGAAACTGTTTTCATGCATGCGCGAACGTTTGATACTATGTAATAAGCTATTACATACTTACTTGCTTACTTACGAACTTATTGCAAGTTTTTCTATTTGTTGTGGATTTGTCGCACAGCTCGTTGTAAGTTGCACAACGAATTAAAACAAATAAAGCGTGATATTTAATTTTTCCACTTGCTTTCGATTTGCTTTAGGCCTACAACATGCTGTGTAACAGACCCACAATATTTTATCACGCCAAGTTGTTCTACAGCTCGTTGTATGACTTGTGTAACAAATTCTCGACTATATAGAATCGAGTGGTGTGGTCGTAGCGGTTCTTACACGATTTTACATTGTTATACCTCAACGTAAAATACCTGCATGCAATTGGCTTAAATCGAGTTACGTGGTTTCGACAAATACGCAATATTACCCGCGCGAGAAACATTTTACGCAAAAAATTTTCAATGATGACCTCAACGCTAGTCACTATTTGAATATATAGCATAGCGCGTGTGAAACAGTCATTTGTTTTACGCTGTTTCTGTCTGCCGTAAGATAACACGTAACAGTATTGCACACCCGAGACCGACCACTAACAGTCTCACCTAACATTGGTCGATTTCTGTATATTATAGATAGTGTTAGTTGCTAGTGTTGTGCTGTTTTGTATTTCGATACGAGTTCGCTAGTTTATGCGTCACTAAACTACCGGTATAGCCTTACCTTACTGGTGCTCATCAGCAGCGTCAGTTGACACAATCTACAACTAGCCTATTACTTGCGCATGCAGTTCCAGAATGAACATTATTAGAAAAATATTAAACTACCATCTACTTCTTAATTTTCACCGAAAACTGCACATGAGGGCAAAAATACACTAACATATGCCTTCTGTTGAAATTTGCCCTCAGCGGCCTTTGAACAAAAATTAAAATGCACGTAAACACGCTTTCATTTCTTTTGTTTTTGTCGATAAATTATGTCAAAATGGATTATATTTAACTTGACTTGATCTTAAAGCTTTAAAAGTAATAACCCCGTATGGCGCCCAGTCAGCTAATTCTGTAGCCGCCACCAAACGCAAACTAAATCACTGAAAATACAACAGTTTAAACTTAGCTGCATCATTATGTACACTATTTAGCAAATAGCAAATTGTGCAATTAATAGCATTTACGCTTGAAGCCTTTACATGGTAAAACCCATTACAATACCAGTGATCTGCGTCGTTATCTTTTCACGTAGGCCTATACATTTTTAATACGTTTTGATACTAGGTCTACAGACTTTTAACTGTTGGTAGTTTTTAACAACGTTATTTGTACATGTCATATATTTTTATTGCATTAATATGCTTGTATATTTATTAGTCCGCCATGAAGCGATAGCTTTCGGAGCGGACTAAAGTTTTACTGCAGATGTTTTTTTTTCTTCTTTTCAACGCGAAATCTCTGAGATGCGTCGGTCGATCGGCAAGAAATTTTGCACGATGATCAGCAGTCGGTTGTGTTCTATAATGTCGGTCTAAAATTCAAGAACCTACTCCCCAAAAAAATTTAGGGTCCAAAACATGCAAAATGTAACTCGATTTCAAACGACTTTAAAGTTTGGCGGCGAATATCTCCGGAAGGATGAAGATATTCGATATCGGACAAGTACATTTTGTACCACGATTTCTCTCGTGTTGGGTAGAAACGTGTGGTAAACTTTGGTCCACTAGTCACGGCGATTAAGCGTTGAAATCGTACCCACCAAGTCGACTTTTTTGGAAGATCATATTTTGGTCACTAACGGGTGTACGCTTCTAAATTTTTACGCGCGCTAGGGAATGACCAAGTCTTACTAGCGCACCCCCACCAGGGATAGGGGTCCCCGTACAATTTTTTTTCAAACGGGGGTCAAAAATTAAGTTAAAATTAAGTAAATGAGCGCTTATAACTTCGGAGGTAGGAAGTGTAGCCCAACAAAACTTTGGCATTTGACGTGCCGCTATCTAAGGATGATAAATTGTGTACAAGGTTTAAGGGCACCGCCCTCTTGAAATTTGGGAGGGCAAAAAGCGTCTAAAATTTAGTACGTTTTACGACAACTTTCGATTTGACTGCAAATATCTCTAGATTGGATAGAGATATCGACAAGCGATAAGTTATGAACCGCAATCTCTCCCGCGTTAAACAAAAGAAAACTGGTGAACTTTGGTCCACTAACTCCTGAGATCACGTGGCTAATGTTTACCTACCCTAAGTCGTAAATGTGCGTTCTGCATGTGCTAAGGCATTTGACTTTAGGTCACACGACTTTGCCACCTGGGGAATTTCACCCCATGAATTGTCCCCCAATTGGACTTAGGGCCCCGGGCGGACTCTTGTTGGGCTTTGCCTCAAATTTCTAGTTCCAAAATATTTCACAGTGTATGTACGTTACGTTGGCACTTCGAGCTGTTATAACGTGCTGTGCTTGACTTTTTACACACTGGCTAGTAAACCGCTTGTCGTCTTTGTTTTTAAAATGAGCAGAAAGCAATCATTAACGTGTTGTTGTAGATGTTATTTTTTGTTAAAAACTGCTACTGCGTATAATGCTGTTATTTCTGCTTATACGGACTACTGCCGAATCCAGTATTATACGGCTCTTGTGTAGTTAGAACTTAGAAGTTATTTCGTCGTTTAAATTTTCGAACAAATGCTCTTGCTACTACTAATGATAACTATAACGACGAAGAATTTAACAATAAACATATAACTGACTACTCGAGTTCATTGCTGTTTTATAAAAAAATAATAATACCGAAACTAACGCCGGTATTTTTTCCAATCACCACATTTATTACCAATATCAGCTTCCGGCATCCACTCTGACAGATCTGCAGCACGTACAGAACGTGGCCGCTCGGCTTGTCTTTAGACTGGATTATCGCGCTCAAGTCAAGCCTGCACTATGGTCGCAAAGGGGCGTAACGGTTCGGACGCTGGTCTTTTGATCAAAAGAACTGAGTTCGACGCCCGGTCAAGTGGTTGGTTACTACATGGACTGTTGACTGTCTGAGGACAGGAAAACCATTTCGGTATATAACCAACGCCAAAATTAATTTAGCCTTTCATCCCTCTGGATTAGGTAAATCGAGTATTGGTTTGCTTGGCTTAGGCTAAGGCAGGGCGTGTTTACTTGTGTCGGGTGGCTAACAACATACCAACAGGAGTCGTCAAGGAAAAAATTTAAATGACACCATCGGATAGCCCGGGCCCCAAAATAGGGGGGGTAGGTGCAAACAGCGCGCAATTATCTTTCACGGGGACCGAGTTATACCCCTTTGAAGTCCCCATAGGCCGTAATACACATTTTTTAAAATTTGGGGTAAAATAAGGGAAGAAGTTATCAGATTTTTATGCCAAACAAACTCGATCTTACTTTTCGGGCCCCGAATCACTGTGCAAAATTTCATCAAAATCGAATCAAAATTGCGGCCGTAGGAGTGTTTACAGACAGACTGACAGAATACATATTTAAGTGATTTGATACTGTGTCCCATGCTATGCTATAGCAATGGGACAGATAATAACTTTATGAAACCTTAGCCGATTTTGATAGCTTTTGGCGTTTAACATCAAGCATTTAACTTGACGTACATGACTATAGTTTTGGCAATGTCATCTTAATACTGTCGCTACAATATCTTGTAAAATGCAGAAGTCGCAGTTTGGCCGTTTGCGACAATGAATTCATAATGGGTAACGCATGCGTTGGCTCAGAAAATCACACAGTCAATAGCGAGCAAGCCGTTCTGGGTCAGCGGTTAGTGAACGTGCTGTTGGCGAGTAGAGTCAACATTTACGCTTGCATTCGTGCTGAAGGAAAATATTTAGAGCACATGCTGTTATGATATGATGCAACACATGTGTGATTTTTTTGAGAGATAATAACTGTTACTCAGTTAATCAATTATGAGACGACGCATGAGCTACCAAGTACGAATTTGAATTTTTTTTGTTGCAGTCGGTCAAACTACCACTTTTAAACTTTACAAGATAGTGTAGCAACAGTATTAAGGTAAAGTGGCCAAAACTGCAATCATTTACGGCACGTTTTATGATGTAACATGCCAAAAATTAACAAAATTCGCCATTATTTTACGGAGTTATACAAAAAATAAAAATGACACGTTTTTGAAACACGGTGTATGTGCAAAAT
>Ga0209671_1009349_pt1 | contig 10281 bp, 9 predicted proteins | sample WorMetHERISLAND2_2_FD_187401 | JGI IMG/M metagenome (GOLD analysis project Ga0209671, IMG submission 187401) | Marine gutless worms symbiont microbial communities from Max Planck institute for Marine Microbiology, Germany - Olavius geniculatus... | ecosystem: Host-associated > Annelida >... | reverse complement strand
ACTCACAAAATAATGGGTTTTGATATTTTTGCGATTTTGGGTTGCGACACACATTTCAAAAATGAATTGCGCCGAAATGGCTGAAGATAGACCAAAACAACTTGCACAAAAAATTTTTATCATTGAATGTAGATTTTAGCAGTCTAAGTCTTGACTCCTTACGTTTAGGAGACCTGCGCACAAGGGTGTCAAAGAGGGTTAACCCTTTAAAAAGTGGTTATCTTTTGCTATTTGCTTGTTTAGCGTTTCAACAGTTGCAAATAGGCAGAGACATGCTGCTTATCACTGGTAACGTGCGTTTTAGTGGCGTCAACATCGTTGTACTTGAATCACCTTGAGCCGCTAAATAGGGTTTTTAAAGTGATTTGTGTGCGATTTTTGGCTGCAGTAAAGTGAGTTGTGACGAAATAAATGAAGATAAATCAATATTACCTGCAAACAGAAACTGTCATAAGCTCTTGCGCGTATCATGAGCATTTGCTCAGAGTTCTTGTTTTCAAATTACTACAAACTTTTTATCGCGCTGCTTTCTACAAGAATATACCACAGGCTAACAATACTTTACTGCCATGTTTGATGTCTTTGCGTTCAGTCCTACCTCGAAATTGGAGCATACCTTAATTACAGACCGACGTTCTACTTCTCGTCAAACCACTATATCGCCAATACACTGAATACACGACAAATAAAATTTATAAAACACTTATTGTCATGTTAAGAATCATTTTCTTCGAAGCGGCGTTTAAGGCAGGTTTGGTTGATAATTATGCCATTCGATCCCGTGTTCAGCGATAGCCTATAGTTTCACCTATGAAACTTTCGCTCCTAGGAGCAGAGTACGTAGAAATGAAAGTTCCAGCAAAAACAACCAGATAATGATTTTGACTAACCAGCGTTGTAAATGATGTGCGGTTGTTGCTGAATCCATGTTCTCAGTGCAGCTACAGCGTTCAGTCGATCTTTAGCATCTTCTGTCAGTTCTTTTTTGGCTTTCTCAGCTGTCCGCGCGTCCAATTGACACACGTAGTTATCTTCAGCAGTTGCCATTCGACAATCACTCCGCTCGTCTGCAACAATCATGTTATTAAATTTAATCATCAAATTACAAGTCCTATTAACTGCTTTGTTGATGCCAACATATTTGTCATTTGGCCTCTCTTACCACAATTTCATGTCGAAATGTATTTCTGTACGAAACTGGCGCTAAACATTTTTTGAGGCAAAGAGTGGCCACGAAATCTGTCAGAGGGCATGTTTTTCTACGAAACATATGCAAGGTAATTTTCTGTTGCCTTTAACTGAAATGGGATATCAACCTAAAACCATAACCACGAGAATTAGGCTATGACATTTTGTGCAAAAAACTAGTCAGATGCTTACTACAACCTAAAAATGTTGTTAATGTGTTTAAATTGTGGTTAATAGGACTTTATATTAGTGCAACAAGTGTACAAATTCTATAACGCCGAGTCTTGTTTACGTGTTGAACCAAAAGATCCTTCAAGCTGAGTAAGGAGTAACCGAATTCTCAAAGCAAAGTGGACAATACTCTAGTGGTAGGTTATGTTGACACCATTTTTATGTACGTATTTAAATAATGTTATAGAAGTTACTTGATATACTCTTTTGGAAGTACGTTTTTTCGTAAGCTCTACTACTCTTATTGTTGCTTAATGTCCAGACTTAGATGGTACACACTAGAAGAATGCATGACTCAGGCCAGAGCCATTGTAATCTACAGGGTACTGTTCGTAGTCAAGCTGCGATACCAGCATCAGTCTACCTCACTCCAAACACGCAGAGCACGAGAGGACATAGCAGCAGATTCTGCATTCCAGTTGGGTCTGTTGATGCCTTCAGACACAGCTTCTTCCCCGCGACCATTCGGATATGGAATAACCTGCCTTCTGTTTCATCATGTCTCCTTCCATCGAGGTGTTCAAGTCCCAATTGGCAGGCGTCACGTTGACGGGGAGGATAGATTGATGATGATGAAGGACGAATAAACTTTAGCGTGGCGTTAAGTCCTAAGACTACAAGGACACATAACAATAAGCCTAAACAGTGAAGTCACGTAATAGTAGTCAGTGCAATGAGACGAGATGAGATTATATCCATTCTGTTTATATCAGCACTTTTCGAACGTTTTTATCGGTTATGTTTTTGGAGTTTAGCAGTTGTTTTCGTCACTTCATGCACATCTGCCATGTACGACATTACTCGCAAGAGGATCTGTACATTATGGAAAGAAGAAGACCCGGACCGTTTCTATCTACACATCGTATGCGTTTGTCACAAAGCCCTAAGCTTACGAAAACATACTCTTACAGCTGTTGCTTACACCAAAGTCGAGGCGACTTACATATTATAATGTGAATGAATTTACTGATACCACAGTATTCTAATACATATGAAACACCGATTGACTTTCATAACCTTACGCTTCGCTTAACGTGCTTGGCCTATAGGCTATAGGCCTGATTCGGGCTGTTCAGTGTTCTGTCTCACCTGACTACGGTCCTGTACCGTGCTGCTTCGAACCAACGTCCGACACAGTGACTGACGTGCGTTTGTAAGGGAAGTCAATTTTTTGTCAACTTTTTTTTCGATAAAATGACTTCTGCCGTTTTAAATGTGTGACTTAGTCACTTTTGTACCATACTGTAAACTAATTAGTTTTTCTTGAAAATATTTAATTATATGAAAAGCTTATTATGCTGATGCATCAGTTTAGGAATGAATTTTTCACCTTCCTCGTTTTCTTTTTTCAAGCAGAGGCCAAAGTGAGGCCACCAAAAACCGTAAGTCCGACTGGGGAGACAATATAAAAATTGGAATTTTGCTAGTGGCAATGTCACGTGGCCCGAACGCAATCACATTATAGGGTGTTTACACGATCCAGCAAACGTCCAGCAAACTTCCAACAAACGTCCAGCAGACGTCCAGCAATTCACGTGTATTTTGAATACATTTGCTGGAACTTTGCTGGAAGTTTGCTGGACGTTTGCTGGATCGTGTAAACACCCTATTAGCCTACACAGCATGCGTAATGATGATTATGAATGAATAAACATTAGCCGCGTAAACATCCGACCAAATTTCACCAAATTGTTTCTCCAAACGTAAAACATTGCAGCACGTAACGTCGTTGTCCGTGTGTCAACATCGTGAGCTGTTCCATAAATATTCGCGTCAATTTTTTTCCGTTTTTGTCTTCAAAAATTTAACCGTGCGGGTCCAGATAAAATGCGTACGTACATCGATCATTATACCCGCTTTACAAGATGTCACGTGGCAAAGTTCCGCAAGGTTACTCCTGACCCCATTGGCTGATACGCTAGATTTTAAGCCAAGGTCGTGACTCCAGAATTTTAAAGGCCTTTTATCTCCATTATTATGCATTTTCATCTCGCGATTTTTTTTGGCGAGAATACTGCCTATTGCACGTCAATGTAACAGTGTTGTTACACAACGTTACTAAAGTGGCCGGTGATTAAGATGCAAAATGATATATAGGATGATGAGTTTATCATTCTGCTTGCTTAACACAGCTCAATTATTGTTCAACGTTATGGGATGTTTACACGATCCAGCAAACTTCCAGCAAACGTCCAGCAATTCACGTGTATTTTGAATACATTTGCTGGAAGTTTGCTGGGCGTTTGCTGGGCGTTTGCTGGATCGTGTAAACCCCGTTAGTCGCGCAGTTTCGTTACCTGAACAGTCGTACACTGTTTAACCATAGCTAAGCATGTGCGCATTCCCCATGAGAATAATATTTTTGACATAAAACCAATATGTTTTTGTTTTGTCACTTTTCTGATACGCTAAAAGAGCGAATATTTTTTTTTTATTATCTGTTTGTTAAAAAGTAAGGTTGAAGCACATAGGCGTGGCTACGTGTATCACGGACAACAGGCTTTAGAACCTGACTTACGTCAAACTTGCACTGGTTCCCGATAAACAGTATTATCTGTCAGATGAATACGCTATAATGCAACCAAGTTGTCTTATAGATATTCCAAGTAACGGCTTTCACAGATGCATTTCTTTAGCCAGAATCGCAGAGTCATAAACTAGTGTTATCTATCAGTTGAAGACTACATCACACTACAATTTGGCGTCAGTACTATTTCCTAAACGCTAACTACACAGTAAAAGAAATATGCAAAAAAATTATGTATTAAATTACAGGGGTCTATCTACTTTTAGCAGCTACACAATAAATGAAGGCCGAAATCTGACCAATTTTATCCAAATTTTCCGTAATACAATTTGATTAAGTGACTGGCCCTTGACACGACGTACATGTACATTGCAGTCTTTTACATCGCGATAATCGTAGGCCTATGTGTTTACTAACTCAGCAATAAAATTTACTACAAGGTTTAATATCTATAACTAGAAACTACATAATACAGGCTGAACGACAGCCCATGACGCCGGTATCAAAACATCTCGCCCTTGCTGTTTCATCCCTTACTTAGACGTTTTGCGCACTAAAAATTGCGGACGACGGCGAAAACGGACAAAAAAACGGAGAAAACGACGCCATCTTTGCGGTCGTCCTCTCCGTCTGTCTCGCTGTTCGTACATCTTCGCCGTCCATTCGTCTTCTCCGCGTCGTCTTCTACGTCCGTCCATTTTCGCCGTCATTTGCGATTTTCAGTTGGCGAAACGTCCTGGGGAGCGAAGTCAAAGATGCGAAACATCCGCAAAGCAGTCTAAGCAGTGTTTGACTTGCCCGGTGACAACGCCAGCATTATTGTTGCGGGGGGGCGGGGGCTGAAAACGAGGGACATGAAGATTTAGGACATGAAATTTTCGCAAATCGAGCAAGTCAGACAGTTTTCAGACCGTTAGTAAGTTTATCAGCACTGTGCATGACATCAAGAGACTGTTGATTGCAAGTTATCGGTGATGCTCAATCGACGGTCAGTTTACGGAAGGACTCGTTCACACGTTCACCCGCTGGTTTCTTGGTCTCGTCGTAGTTAAAACACTCCTCACTGGTCCGATGAAGCACTTCCTGACGATAGTCCTCAGCCATCACATCGCTTTTGAATTTTTCTACGTGAAACAACACACAAATAACACGCCGAAATAGCTAACTAGTGGTTCAGACTAATCGCAGATAACACGTTATTAACGCGTTATAGGGGCCTACTGTTAATCGCGATTAAAGTAATTGATAGCGATTAAAAATTTAATCGCATATGCATGCTTTTCCTTACATGACGCTTGCAGTTTTGGTTCTGTGCACACACAAATTAAATTTAGGCCAATTGAACTTAGTGAACTTGGTGTTTATAAAAAATGACTTCTAAGTATTAGTAGGCCCTAGCAAACTCGCAGACAAGCGTAATGAAGTATGTGTGGACGCTGGTAATTAACTTGCAGAACTACTGCGAAAAGTGTTAGGCCTATGTTTTTTTAACTGTACGAGTATTACTGTTTTAGAAATCATATTTTTGTTTGCTTTTAGCGCTGCGAACGACACATGTAAAATTCGATTACCTGTGGATGTTCTCGTTTACACGATCGAGCAAACTTCGAGCAAACGACAAGCAAATGTATTCAAAATACACGTTCTAATTGCTCGACGTCTGCTCGACGTCTGTTCGACGTTTGCTCGACGTCTGCTCGATGTTTGCTCGATGTTTGCTCGATCATGTAAACACCCCATAATACGCCACAGGTGATGCAAATAAATGTTACGAATAGTCCATATAAAAATCCTGTTACAGCGCACATGTCATCCTATTCTGAAATTGTTCAAAAAAAACGTTCACGTTTCAGACGTGACATCGTATAATGTTGACCTTTGACCTTGCACCTTAAAAGTGCTTCACAGGTCAACGTTTAGCTTTTTTGATCTTTACGTTTACAAGCTACAGCTGTGCGTGGGACGGAGGAGCAGACATTCATTGTGCACTGCGTAACGCAACATTATAATGACAGATTAATGGGGTGTTTACACGATCCAGCAAACGTTTAGCAAACTTCCAGCAAATGTATTCAAAATACACGTACCAATGCTGAACGTTTGCTGGAAGTTTGTGCAAACGTGGGACATGGCAGCAAACGTCCATTGCTGGACGTTTGCTGCCATATGTTATAATAGATCTAGACGTTTGTTGGATCGTGTAAACACCCTATAAGTGAAAGTAACTCTTCAGTACGTACGAATGATCTGCTGCAGAGGCCCGCCACTGGGACCAGTGTAGTCATCTGGTAGATACTCGTCAGGTAAAACGTCCATGCCAATTGCTTTGTACAAGCTCTCTGCGGTGTCGTGAACATGTATCTATAAAGTTTTGACACCAGCTTTAACGACTAATTAATGTTTTGTGAAATCTTTAACCCGGCAGCACGCGGACCTGACGAATGTTGCAACATATTCATTTACATGCAACGCCTCATGTGGACTGCAGACTACAATGTATATTTTTGCTGACATATTAGTAATAAATAATGATTACAACAAAATAACAGCTATAAACCGGTAGCACCTAAAATAAAAATCGAGTTCAACAATGCTTTACTATTGAAAACTGAATCGGGTAAATTATTAGAAACAGATATGGAAAAGACATAGATCATAGGCCTACAATATGCATAAATTATTTTTAATGAAACATGTATGCATGTAGGTTTATGCATGAAAATGTTATTATCGTAAACGTTAGCATACTGTCTTACCCTGTTTTGCAACTTCTTCGACACAATGGGTCTCAATAATGCCATAAGCGCTTCGAATATTGTTCCAGCATTGTAGTAATGAAAACCTTTCAGCCTCCCCGGCATCGGCTTCTACAACCATAATCAACTAAATAACTAACTATTTTGAGAATAATATTTCCAAAAAATAAAACACAGAGTTCGCTAGCTGAAGTGGACTAAGATAACACGTCCGAAACGAAAACTAATAACTATAATAACGCCCGAAGCGATATAGCAAGTAGGCCTACCTGACTTATTGCCTTTCACGTTAATTGCAGTCGGTCTTAAATGTTAACTTTAACCGCCACAGAATACAATAAGCTTAGCTACCACGTTTAGAAAACAAAGCGTCAGCTGCATTCATTTCGCATCAACAGTGTGCTACTTTTATAAATTTTGCATTTTATTTAGAATTTTTATGCGATACGTTTGGCATTTTCAGAAATTTTTAGCAAACAATAGGCTTACATCCGAACGCATGCATACGCAGTTGTTTGACTGTCCCTTCAAAGAACGCCCGCAATTAAACCTATCCGCATAAACTGTAAGCCTACACCTACACAAACTAGAGTCCATGCTAAATATGCATGTCTTAAGCTGATACGACAACTCTGACATAATTTCTAAAGATTGCGAAAATATGGCTACTGAAAGAGTTGAAAAATCGCCTGTTTGCAGTTACCCGGAGGTGACTGTCGGTTGCCACGAGCGTCGAGCGACAATGTGAGAAGTCGGGAACAATAGCGAGTGTCCGCATAACTGCTTTTAGCACAACCCCCAGTCCATAAAATAGAGGTCTTTGGCATGCATCTGGCTATTCGTTGATAATAACGAACATTTATGTTACTAACACTGTCAAAATATTCTAATTTGTTTCCACGCAGTTACTTCCAAAAGCAAGGAAAAATCTCGAAAAACCGGAGAAAAAAACAACTGTAACAAAAAATAGCATTTTTGCGATCAATAGAGACCTAACCTTGGTCTTATGTCGCATTTTTTTTAAAAATACAGTAACATATAGGTTAACTAAAAATTTAAGCTAATGCTCACGAGACGCGCGAAAGTTTTTAGCAGTTCCTGTTCGCAAACTGTCAATCTCTCCAGCCATTTCGTCGCAATTTATTCTTGAAGTGTGCGCTGCAGCCGAAAATCGCAAAAATCAATAAAATCCCTTATTTTCAAAGTTCAGGGTCTTTCAAAGTCATCGATGTTAATACGACTAAAAAGCTTGTCAATAGTGCTTGTTGTGATAGACAGCATGCCAATGGTGATTTGAAACCGTTTTCACGAAAAACTGGTTAATAACGGTAAAATGACGACTTTTACGGGGGTACCGCTTTTTAATGACATCGCGCGCAGGTTTCCTTGAACCTAGAAAATTGAGACTTGGACCGTCAATGCTGAAAACTTCGTTTGCAGCTTGTTTTTGTCTATCTCAATTGATTTCGGCGCAATTGGCTTTTGAACTGTGTCTCGCAGCCCAAAATCGCCGCAAAAAAATTAATAAAAACCCCTATTATAATGTTTAAGGTCATCCAAGGTCATTGATTTCAGCGCCAATCAAGAGCCACTATACGACTTCCTATTAGTGATTATTAGTAACTTAGGCCCTATTTCGCACCGTTTCTGAGATATGGCAACTCATTGGCTAAAAATCGCAAATTTTTCTTACCTCCTCTCATTTAGCGCCCCCGATCGGTGTGACTCCTTTCGAATTAATGAAAAAGCGTTACGGATCTTGAAACTAGAGTCTTTTCGGCAGCCGAAGGTAATTGGTGATCCTAGCTCGCACCATTTTTGACTGATCCACCCGTGTGACGAACAGACGGACGGACGGACGGCAGACAGAATTGCGAAAGCTAATTGGCGCTAAAGCAGTAGCTGCATGGTTTCGCGCGTAAAAATCGACAACTTCCCCTATTCCTCATCATTTAAAGTCGTCTATTAAGCTTTACAATTTTTAAATTTTTTGAAAAAAAAACATTACAGATCCCAGAGTTTTTCAGGAAGATGACGGAGAAGGTTTCGTTATCTTAGATTGCAAAATTTTGATGGGGCCTGTCGCAGGGACAAACACACGGACATACACACGGACGCCTTTTCTATAGCTAAGATAAGACATTTGTATGTATAGCACGCTATGTTCTGACGCCTTATAAAAAGTAGTGCCTTGGTACTTTCCTATAAACCACCAAGCTCACCTGCCAGAAGCTGTACCATTTTCGCATCTCACTGTTGGAGAAGCGAGACAGTTGTTTGGTGCCGAATCCGGTCATATCGAAGATGAGAACGAAGCCGTTGACCTGAACATTCTCGTCTCGTTGCATGCGAACGAAACCGACCGTCGTTGCTTGTATCTCTTGTTTAACTGTCATCTGCTCGCCGCTGCCGTTTGTCGCACCTGATGACAGAAACACGCTCTAGTCAAGCGTATTCAAGGTTCGCTTATTACCTCCGCCAAGGAGGTTATGTTTTTGCCAGACTTTGTTTGTCTGTCTGTCCGTTAGCAAGATAACTCAAAAAGTTATGGATGGATCTTTCTGAAATTTTCTGGGAATGTCGGAAATGGCAAAAGCTACCAGTGATTCAATTTGGGGTAATCCAGAAGAAATCCTGGATTCTGGATCACTTTGAAATTTTCGTTAACATTGCTTTTAATGGGACATAAGGGAAACCGCTGCCAAACCGAATATGGTGCTGCCACCTGGCGAACAACATGGCCTTGGCTGAAGTCTGCGGGCTTTGACTGCTTTCTAGTTTGCATTTATGTTACTTGGCAACAGGCCTGTAATATGGTTGTTCACATTGCCAGTGTTTTAGTCCTCGTTTCATTCATGCACGTGATCAGACGGTGTCCACAGTGAAAAGCATTTACAAACCGTCAACAACAACGAAGATACGCATGCAAAGTCTTAAATTCATCTCCTTTAAACTAAGTTACAATGTCATTAAACTGACAGTATGGTTTGCGTCCTTGATTCACTCACGGTATATGGCGCAATACAATGTGCTTTAATTACTTGATTGATGTCAGATAAACTCTGTTCGTTGTGAAATTAATTTTTGTAATAATGATTAATTAATCTTTGCAGTTCTATATCTCAAATTTTCATGCCATTTCTACTAACTTCATACTATAACTTAAACAAGTAGGCCTACATGGTATTTATGGTAACACCGTGGTATACACTTGTATACACCGTGTCACATAAAAAGTATTTTTTTGCATTATTCATCATATCTTTTCCAAACTGTGACCGAATTTCAAAACTCTTTCACTCATAGACTTCCACAATTAAAAACAAATTTGTCTACAGTTTAGCAAAGATACAGGGTCGTAATAGATAATCGAATTGGCTGTTTCTTTATGAATACGTTGCTGTGCATTGCTTTGTACAATTTAAAAAAAATAACATTTTACAAGGTAGTGTAGCGACATTGTTTAAGCGTGGTAGGAAGTTTACTCATATTTTTGTGATAAATTTTTTTATGTCTGTTTCAGTGAAAGAATTTTGAAAAAATTTTGAAAATCGGTCACAGTTTGATATATATATGACC
>Ga0209671_1009347_pt1 | contig 10284 bp, 6 predicted proteins | sample WorMetHERISLAND2_2_FD_187401 | JGI IMG/M metagenome (GOLD analysis project Ga0209671, IMG submission 187401) | Marine gutless worms symbiont microbial communities from Max Planck institute for Marine Microbiology, Germany - Olavius geniculatus... | ecosystem: Host-associated > Annelida >... | reverse complement strand
GTGGGCAGCGATAGTAAGAATGGCGTCAGACACCAACGGGCATTGAGCCCACGGTTGTCGATGATGATGATGACATCACGGTGCAAAATATCGATCGGCTGAGTGACCTCTGACATTATGTGACGAAAAAAATAAACAGCATGACTGCATGGTAGACCTAGTGCGAGTGCAAGTGTGGAAGCCGGGCTGGTTGGCACTGGCATGATGCTTGCCACACACATAGCTGACAGGACAGCTGCCAGAGCTCTAGAGCGACCCACACACACTGCAATGGGGTGAAAAAGCGGGGGAGAGTGGGAAGCAGAGATGACTATGTTATCTTTGGCTCGCACGTGTTGATCGAATCGACAAAGAGATTGGCTCATGCTACACAGCTAAACTGCTAGCTGCGAAATGCGAATGCGCCTGCTGCTGCTGCTCCTGCTGCTGCTGATGATGATGATGTGTGGCTTGCAGCGTGACTAAGTGACCGTCCGCCCAAACTTCCTCCAGTCAACAGGTTTTCTTTTTTGCATTTTGCATATAACACTTTAGCTGCAAGCACGCATTCCATCCATCCAATTCGGTTGGACAGACTGCAAAAAGAGAGATAAACAGACAGACTGGATCTGCAGTGTCTGAGTAAAAAAGAGTGACTGCATAGCACCAGTGCGTGACAGTCAATATGAGAGGAAAATGAAGATGCTTAGCGCACAACCCCTTAAAATCATAAATTTTTTCATGGGCACAGTTTTTTTGTAGCAAGTTGCAACTGCTGCTCTACATAAAACTTATTTCTAATAACATTTTTTTACCAACAGTATTGCTATAGGTCTATCAGGAAGTGCTGATGTTGATGTTTGTAGGTGAGCAGCAACTGGTATGATGAACATTAAGTCCTTGGTCTATAGCAGATCATCACCGCTTAAGCTATTTCCACACACACAGCAACAGACTTTATCAAAAAACTGTATCAAATCTCAGGTTTACAGCAGAATGCCCACAGAGTCGTCACTTCTGGAAGGAACGTCATTTGAAGCCCAGTTCAGAAGTGTTTCTAGTAAGTTGCAAACAGTGTTATCTGGTTGTCATCTAGCAGTAGTGCTTTAATTCTTTCCATATGGTGATGACACACATGAAGCTTGTGCAGATCGGTTTGCTTAAGCCCAAATTCCATTACGCCGACTTTCACTGAAACTTCATCGTGGGGAAAGTTGCGGACACAAACCATCTTGACATGTTAAGATGTTTGCAACAAAGTCTGTGTCAAGTCCACGACAAACCCGTTTGTGTCGCTGTAATGGAATTTAGTCCATTACGATGCATGAGGAAAGTCGGCGACACAAATCAGTCGGCGACATGATTTTTGTCGCAGACTTTATGATTTGTGTTTGCGACAAAGTCGCAGACTTTGTCGCAAAGTTGGCGTAATAGAATTTGGGCTTTATTGACCGCTAAGAAAATGGATATCGATTATTGCTGACAAGCAATTTGTTAATGAATCAAAAAAGTCAAGATTAGGGCAGTGAATACAGATAACACGGAGACCACACATAGTTGCAGTCATTTTGATGCAAAAGTCTAAGAATGCGTGTTCTACGTTTCTGTTGCTAACAGTGTTAGTGTATATTCAGATTTTTTTTCTGCTGGGCTCTGAGCGATATGTTTTGTGCAACAGTCTGCATTATGACTGTCTAAGGTCGTTTGATTTTGGTACCACTTGAAAGCCAGTATGCAACTTGCTGTTAGTAAACAGTAGCATTTATCAATATGGAACTTGTTTTGCCTTTTTTATGATTATTGCGCATTATCTGCTAAACGCTTCAACTCCATCTCTTTTCTGGCCTAAATTTGGGTGATAGCCAGTTGGATAGGAGAACAACTTTTGGTGGCAATACCACACTTTGCGGTACTAGTTGTGGAAATGCCTAAGAAGTGATTTATGTGTAAAACATTTTTGTCATTTTTAGCCTAGTGCTGGGAAGTTGACAGCTCCAAAACATTTGTCCATATGCTTTGGACTTGGTTAAATGCAGAATAAAAGAGAAACAAAGCATCTGCACAGTGTTTTTTGCAAATGGGTTTGTTTTAAATGTTACTGTATCGTCGATGCAGTGGGCACGTGGTACTGAACATTTAGGAGGAATGAACGACATGCCTAAAGAACTTCGTGCAATCAACATGGATGAAGGTCAGGAGCAACAGAATGACAGTACTGGCGGCCTTGGCAACATGCCTGAGTTGACACTTCTACTTGAGGATGATGATGTCGTCAAAAAGTTTAGCGTAAGTCATCCGTCACAGTCAAATGAATATGACTATAATAATAGCCATTGATAGCATTAACGGTACTGTCGTCAGGGCACTGTTTTTTCATCCAGTTCATCTGATGAATGTAACATGAGTGTTGGGTGGCCATTGATTTTTTTATCAGGTTGATTGGCTGGAGCCACAGAGCCACCTAAACTGGCTGCTATACAGAGTACATTTACGGTTACTGTTTATTGCTACTTAGCTAGGAAACTGGTACTCATTGTACAATTTGACATAAGGTAGAAGGAAGGATGGGTCAGCCTGGGTAGTTGGTTAAATAACAATTTTTTTAACTCCCTGCAGACGGTCGTACATCCAGGTACTAACTGGGCCTGTTGCAGAGTTAACATGCGTTAACAATACACTCAGGGCTTTTTGGCCACTTGAAAAGCATATTGTCACTTCTTTCAAGAGATAGTTACAAAACAATACGTCTAATACACAATATTACATCTGCAATCACGCTTCAACATTTTCATACTGGCACTTATATTTTTCCTCTTGAGCACATCGCACCGGGTACAGGGCACTGGTCCGACAGGCACTGTTCTGACAGGCACTGTTCCGACAGGCAGTATTCCGACAGGCAACTACTAGAGGTGAGATCACAGGCGTGATTACAGACTGAAACAATGGAAAGGGGGAGTTAAGACCGGGGGAAAGAATGTCCTTGGGGGAGTAGTGATCGAGGGGAAGAATGACCGGGGGGAATCGTGACTGGGGGGAAGAATGTCCGGACACCTTCAAGGTTGACGCGTGCATCAACATACGACAAACCCTATATACACGTCGACTCAGACATACAGTGAGTGGCCAAAAGTGAGTAGTCATGCCAAAAAATAACATCATGTCTGAAAGTAAAGTGCATCCTGGATTTCTTACGATAACTTTATCAATTGTTGGTCAATTTTTGGGTCGACCATATAGGTCGCGCCCTATGCCAAAACAAATTCTGTCATCTATCTGTCCTCTGTCGTGACACGCGTGCATTGTGCACAAACGGCTGAACCCATCGGGGCGAATTTTGGCATGAGTGTTGCCCCAGACAAAAACAGCACCGCATTAAAATTTGGTGATGATCGGTTCAGGGGATGGGGTACAGTGCCCCCAAATGACCTCGCCAAATGGTTAAATTCACGCTTTTTCATGCACTGTGGCCGAACGCGTAATTCGTTTGCGACGATTTTCGGCAGAATGTTGATCCCGACGAGGACAACTGTACTATCCAAGCATATCCCAAATTGGGGAAGCTGCTACCAGTCAAATTTTGCACGGCAAATTTCGGCCGCCATATTGGTATCCGGATAATTATGCGGAAAATTTAACAGTTGGTAAACGGGTATCCGGATAGTAAATTATCCATTTTGAACATCACTAGTTTGGAGTTGGCAACACTGGCGGAAATAACGACATCGATTTACGTGGCCAATTTACAATTTCCTGGGTTTTACTTATCATTTTACATTTTACTGAAGTAGCGGATGGATTTAGTCAAAACAAAAAAGTCTCGGCATATTGGTAGCGAAGCAAAAAATGTAAACATCTGTTTATAAACAAGAATCAAAACTTGATAATTAAATAATCGCGTAGGTGGGATAGTGCTATACTGGAATACTGTTTGTCGGAACAGTGCCTGTCGGAACAGTGCAGACCTCCCCATCGCACCAGCAACAATTTAACCATAGTATACACTAGTACTTAAGGTTCAAGCGTAGCTGTATGTGTGGTATGTACGTTGCAGGATCCTCCTACTGCCAACCTGCTGAGAGAGATCAGCATGGACCCATCTTTGATAGAGAAATACCGAACAACGCCGGAAATAAAGTACATGCTAGATAAGATTGAAGGTTGCCGGGCAAGGCTGCGTGCAAAGGGACTAATGCCAACCGAACCTAATCCCGCACCGACTCAGCTCAATATGACCAATCAGTAGACAGTGTTTGATTTGTCCATGCTGCTTGATTGCTTGATTGGCAGCAGATGCGGGATATATATACAGTAGTACATGTTTGCAATCGTTACAGTTGTTGCAATGAGAAAATCAAGTTTGGATGGTTTTCAGTGTTCACAAATATTGAAAAAAACTCACTAAAAATGTACAGAATTTGTTGGATTATTTAGTTAAAATTTTGTTTACTAAAACAAAGTTGCAATTTTGGTTTCAATTATTTTTTAGCTGAAAACTTAAACAAACACATGGCAGTTAATTTGCTATTTTATGAAAGAATTGGGTAAAGTTGGTATTGTAATGTTATCTGTGTACACTGTTATTCGTGCATTGCTTGAAAGCCATGTTTACGTCAATTACAGGGTGGGCCATAAAAAACGTGGCACTTTACTTTTGTCGATGTCTTTGCCAGTTAATGTCCAATTTTCAAAATTCTTTCACTGTCACACTCTGTGGACAATTTGCAATAATGTGATTATTGTATGTGTCTCCACACCGTAAATGCCTTGTGAAATATGAATGAAATAGGCATGTGTAACGATAATGACAAACATTTTGGTAAAATTGAAAAAAACACTTCAAATCAACATTGCGGTAATGGTCTGTATAACACTAGACTGTGTGGGTCTAACATGGTCTAGTGTTCTACAGATCATTCATTGCAATGTTGGTCTGAAGTGTTTTTTTTATTTATTTAAATGTTTGTTATTATCATAAGGTTTTTTTCACATTTATGTTTTACAAAATAGTGTAAAGACACATTTACAGTGAAAAAATTTTAAAAATTGGTCAATAACTGTAATAAGTGTAGGTTGACATTAGCTACCATAGGAATAGCTTTACTTCCTTACATTATCATTTTTGTACAAGTATAAACCCCTATTTCATTCCTTTCTGTTGATTAAAATTTCACAATTACTGTCTTTATTTTTCAAGAAATTTTGCAACGTGACGGCCGCAGTGTTTAAAGTGCCATCTTACGGCCGTCTTACGGTTCTAATAGGCTGCATTATGGGTCTTCCTCATTTGCCTGTCTGTTGTGTAAAGAAACTTATAAAGAACAAGAGAAGCCCAGCTAATGCAAAGGGGAATGAGCAACAGTGGTGCATGTTTGAAGGCCCACTGCAAACAAAATCCCAGCATTGACTTTGACATGATGATTATGAAGGCTAGTATCAGTAGTGTTTCATTTTCACTCACCAGAAGGCGAAACCGATCTTGCACAGCCAGTAGCAGTAAAATAATGACTTTTTAGGGGGAACCCAATTACCTCTCTTTGACGCTCTTGTGCGCAGGCCACCTTGAACCTATGGGGTCGAGACTTGGACCGTTTAAATCGATGTTTAATGTTGAAAATTTCATGTGCAGGTGGTACTGGTCTGTCTGTAGTGATTTTCAGCATAGTTTGCTTTTAAAATGTGTGTCGCAGCCCAAAATTGCTAAAAATCGATAAAAACTCCTATTTTGGTGTTCAAGATCATCCAAGGTCATTGATTTTGGTGCCAGTTGAAAGCTAGTGTACAACTTCTTATTAGTGATTAATAGTAACCTAGGCCTTATCTCGCACCATTTTTGAGATATAGCAACTTATTGGCTAAAATCACAAATTTTCATCCCCCCATTTCATTTAGCGCTCTTGCTCGGGGTGATCCCTTTCAAATTTATGGAAAAGCTTTACAGATCCAGAAACTAGAGTCCTCTAGGCAGCAGATAGTGAAGATTTGGTGTTCCTAGCTTCATCGTTTTTGACTGATCCACATATGTGACAGACAGACGGATAAACGGACAGACAGAATTGCGGTGGATAAGATGCGCTATAGCAGTTCCTTTTGTTGCGCGGTAAAAAGTGGAAATTTTCCAGGGCTGGAATAAATTTTTTGCCTAGAAAATTTTAAGATCAGAGCTATCTCAAATGGCCAGCATTATGGTTCACAGAACACCAGGCGCAGTGCACTAGGCTGATACAGTGGTGTGTGGTGGGCACTGGACACACGGCTGCATACGTGTTGGCACATGGTGTGGTGAAATTTTTTTTAGCAGTTTTGGCTATGCCTGTGTGCCCACGATATGGATAAGAAGTCAGATAATTCAGCTTTCTGAGATGTCAAATTGAGCGTTCTGTTTGTGGTGACTGATTGTATACTCTACTTGACTACAACTGTACTTGACTCGTGCCTTGCTTTGTCAGTTCTTCAGCTCGTGATATAGTTCTAACATCTATACTAGACTGCACGTGGTTTACTGCACATGTGTTTTTACTGTATGTAAGAAGTAAGGCATATGTTTCCAACCTAATTCGTGATTACATGGAGTGTGACTGATAGATGCTCGGTTATATGTGCTGGCATTGTATGTGTTGATTATGCACTAATAATTTTAAGCCGGAGTTTAGTAGAGGGTTATGTATATAACGGTAATGTGGTGTAGACTTGACTTGTAGTCCGGAAGTTTATTTTTCATTCTCATGTATTATGCAGCCATCCACTGCAGCCGTATTTTGGGTCTTGTCTGTCTCATACTGTCTTTTAACTCCAGAGCAAAAATGGTGCGGGTAATAATAATAATAATAATACACAATCATGTATTATTACGTGCGAAAGCAGCTCTGTTTTCAGCGCGTCTTAGCCATCGCAGTTCTGTCCGTCCTTCTGTCTGTCTGTCTCTCCGTCTGTTTGTCCGACCGTCACACGGGTGGAATGAGATAGGGCATAGGTTAAACCTTGGCGCCACGCTACTATCGTTTGTGATCCAGATAGAGAATTTGGTATTTGTATATTAACTTAGCGTGAACACCCCAATTTTCAGCTATAACTACTAAACCGGAAATGCTACAGGCTTTCGTGTGTCTCGTGAGCCTTAGCTCAAATTTCTTGTTATTTGTAAAGCGCCATATGGCTGCAGCTTCAGGAGTGCTGACGACAGGTGTCGTGTTACTGTAGATAGTCTTGCCTAAAGAGACAATTTTTGAGATTAGCTTCAGAGGATGAGAGAGAGGTACAGTAGATTGAGTTAGAGAGGTATTTAGGTAGTTTCAGAGAGAAGGCGCGGTGCATTGATAAGCATGTTTCAAAAAGTTACCGGGTAGTTCTAACAAACGGAATGTTAAGTAACGCGGTGTCAGAGGAGCGCAAAGTTCACTCACAGTTCCAAATCAGAATCAGAAACGTTTCCCAAAGCAGGTGTAGTTGGTATGCTAGTTTTTTTGCTGGAAAAATCATGTTCAAATCAAAAATCAATGTTCATCAGGCGTAAAAGACATCCAGAAAATGCTGCATATCTTGCATAAATGTTTGTCTATGACTGGCAAATTATGCGCTGGTTGTGTACACACTAGTCGCAGTGCTGTGGGCGCATACAACGGTTGGCAGTAAGATGGATGGCCGCATAAATGTTGACATGTCGACATCTGTACTTGTTTTTATTTGGATTTTGCTTTTGGTCATTTGAGTGTATGTTTGTCTGTCTCATACATAATGGAAACTCAGTGTTGGTGGCCCATATGTGTACTTTTGTGTCACTGTTAGTGGCGTAGCCAGAAATGTGAATTGTGGGGCCTCTATCCTTCCCTTCTTTGCCTCTTTTTTCATTTGTTCTTCTTCTCCTTTCTTCACCCTTGTCCTCTCTCGCTTTAGAAGTAGAAGTTATAACCCATAAAATCCAATTAGGAGTTCTGGGAGAGCGCTATGAGCTTCCGCAGTGGCGTCTGCAGTGGAGCTGCAGCTGAAATTGAATTTGGTGCATGTTCAAAACGTGAGATCTGGTGGCAGCAATTTTAATTATTTTTCTGAGAATCAGCTGACGAAATTTAGTGCAGTTTAAACGTGTGCTTGTTTTGACTGGAGGATTGGTGGGGGGGCCTTCTACGCTACTGCTCTGTATTAGCTGGCTAACAAGCTTTTGTCACTCGAAATTGTGATGTGTGTACTGCTGGCAGCTTTTTGATACAGTGAATGGTGCTACTAATGTTTTGTAATATAGTGACACATTTTAGTGTTGAATTTTTAGCCGACCGTACTTTAGTAACGGTAGAGCCGACGTCATGTTGATGTCCGTCCGTCTGTCACGGATGTAGGGCCTACTGTTTCTAGGCGGTGCATGATAGGGCCTAGGTTGTTATTGATCACTAATAGGAAGTCGCATACTGGCTTTCAAATGAGATGTAAATCATTGACCTTGGATGACCTTGAAGGGTAATAACACACTATGGTATGCCAATCGTGCGGCTATAAATGGCCATATCTTGGAAAAGGTGAGAGATAGTTCCAAGGTTACTATTAAATTAATCACTAATAGGAAGTGGCATACGCCCTTTCAGATTACACGAATATCATTGACCTTGTTTGACCTTGAAGGGTCATAATGCACTATGGTGTGCTAACTGTGCTGTATTGTGGCTAAATGGTAAGTCATAGAGGGTCAGCGATTGTACCATCGGATAGGGCGCTGGCGACTTCCTATAGGCTGTCACCAGTAACCATGTCTCGATCTGCAGCGGTTTGGCCGCAATTTTGAATGGGATATTTCAAGCTATAAGCGGCCGTATCTCGTAGGCGGTCAGAGATATGACCGTGGTAACTTTTAATCACTGGTAGGAAGTGTCATACGCTCTGTCAGATTAGATGGAAATCATTGACCTTGAATGACCTTGAAAGTCAGTGCAACAGGAACTGTATAGGCTGTAGCGTGTCTTCCCGAGCAAAGCGTTTTTATTGTGAGAAATATGTGCAAAAGCTGCGTCCGATATTTTCCTTGTTTATTTACTTTGTAGCTATTTATATCGCCTGGTAAAATGACCATGTGCGATGTCTGTTATACCAGCATTCATTGTGGCTTACGAGACAGCGTACTGTTACTATAGCGTGCATGGAACTGTCACCTCTGACAAATCGCTTTCTCTCCATGACTGGAAGTCGGACGCTGGGCTTCGAACGTAGGTGGTATGGTCGGCTTTTCCTAGCTGGGCTTCTTGTTAAGGCAAACTTGTAACGTTATGTTGAGTTTTCCACTGAAATAATAACTGTGAATATTGGCTAATGTAAAATCTGGATTAGGTTTTGATCAAAGTTGCTAAATTTATCGATTTTATTTTTGGATGACCCTGTAGAATTTAGCACATGTTGATGTGAATATCCAGTCTTCCAGGTGAATGTGATGACAATGACAGTTACATATTATGATTGACACGTCACTGTACTAATGATGTGTTGTAGTGTATATAATACTGACGTTATTTTATGACTTGTTTACGTATATAACTCGCATTATACAGTTCACTCCACCCCAGATTGAGACCTATACAGTCCACTTGCTATACTTAGCTGTCATTCCAAAATTAGCAGAAAAAAGAGTGAAGGATTATTATTGACTAATGGTGAAAATGGTGAGATTTAAGTTATGAAATGGCACTCTGAAATTAATGAAGTGTGTCGAACATACATGCAGAAGATTTGATAGATCATCGTTGGTAAAATATTGTAGGAAGTTGGGGCAAAGTGTGACTGGTGGGAAATGGAAGGCTACTGACAGTGCAGTTATAGAAGTGACACTTAATGAAGAAACTGAAGCGACTGGAAGTACGTTGGATCGCTGGCGTAAATACAGGGTGTTCCAAAAAAACGGATACCCAGTTTTATTTTTGGAATAACTTTGGTAATTCGGCACCGATTTTGACCATTCTTTCACTGTTACAAGCAGAAATTTATGGTGCGTAAACGTGAAGTTCTTCCACCCACCGCACCTTTATTGTGTGACCACATTACCTAGCAAAACAGTTTCGCACTATATTGCAAGAGTACGTCTTGCTCGGTCGACGTCTAAGCTGCAACTGAACTGAGTCGTATGCGTGTCCACTGAAGTACTTTAACGACTCGTGTGCCGAATTTGCATTTTAAAGTGTGCCCAATGTATCAAAAAAATGTGCCGTTTGACGGGTGCTAAGTGAAAGACTGGACCCATGAAAATATATCCCCACCATGAGAAAGTATCCCACGGGGTTCGGCGGCAGCCGCAGGGGGGAGGGTCGGCGGCAGAAGAGGGGTCAGCAG
>Ga0209671_1009344_pt1 | contig 10285 bp, 5 predicted proteins | sample WorMetHERISLAND2_2_FD_187401 | JGI IMG/M metagenome (GOLD analysis project Ga0209671, IMG submission 187401) | Marine gutless worms symbiont microbial communities from Max Planck institute for Marine Microbiology, Germany - Olavius geniculatus... | ecosystem: Host-associated > Annelida >... | reverse complement strand
GCTTCCAGCAAGCCTACTGCTCCCCCTAGCGGCTCAGCCAAGTGCCTCAGATTCGGCCACTGGCTGACATTGTGCACTTTAAATATGCACATACTTACTTACTTACTTACTTACAAATATTTTTTAACGGCAAAATTGTCCGTATCAAATTATCTTCATTATCGGCAAAGACCGACCTCTTTCATAGCCATGTAGGCACCGGTGTCCATGTTGACAGCTGTGTACACCTTACCAAACATTCCTTCACCTACAATCAGATATCACGTTTGTTAAATTGACAATAAAAACGTTATCAACTGATGACAAGATCAAGAACGGTGTTGTGGAATGCAGTACTGACTAGGTAATGCAATCCAGGGATCCTGAATCCTGAGATTCCGGTATCCCAATGTCCCAATCCCGGGATTTTGGGATTACAAAAATTCGTTAAAATTGCACTTTTTCAAGCATTAAATGCTAAAAAATAACAATTCTATAGATCTAATAAATAAAATATTTTATGTACGCTAAGGTGATACTCCTGGCTGTGCTCTGTAATTTGTATTTTAACAGTCACAGTCACTCCTTACACCGTTCTGACATACCTTCCGTAGCAGTCTACCACATCTTATTCATGCAATAAGTCAATTGTAGATACACTGACAACGACCAATTTGTAAGCCTAATCCTGAAACGCGATCCCAGGATTACAAATTTCTCAATGGTGGATCCCGAGATTGAGAATTTAATCCCGAGATTGCAATCACTAGTAGTGAAAGTAAGAAGCTGTTCTGAGGTTTTCATTCCTGTTTTACTTCAGCTTTCGCTTACACAATCGTTAACAAAATTATTCTTTCTCCTCATTGCCGAACGTTTTCTTTATCGTTTTCCTTGAAAAAAAAACGCTGGTTTAAGTTTATATCATGTCAAATCAACTATGCATTTCTATAATGCAAATAGAACGTATCTAATGTGGTAATGTGAGTTACCAATCTTGATGCCTCTCTGCCACTTAAAGGCGACACGGCGCGAGTTGATGTGGTAGTTGACTGCGGCGGTATTTGACTCGGTTGTTTTGCCGACCAGTTTGCTGGCATACAGAACACTCTCACGTGACTGCTCCAGTTCGCGAATGCTCTTCCTGATCCGACGACGTCGTCTGTCCCGGTCACTGCATTGACTGGACGATGGACTAATGCTGCAGGTGATGGATGCATGGGGTGGGGGAGTGGGTGACATGTCTGATGATGAACCACTCACGTTTGGCAATGCTACAATGCAGCAATCTGCGAAATACGAATGAATGAATAGATAGATGGATAAATGAATCTTACAAAAGAGCAAGAACAAGAAACTAAAAAAAAGAAAGATCGCACTCCCACACGTTCTCTGTCAACAGTGAGTGAGTGAGTGAGGAAGTAGGGTTTAACGTCCCACCCGACAGAGTACAGGTAATTTCGGGGATGGCCTTTTTAGGCAAAACGCACGTAAATATTATAACGAAACAACAGGTTTAACCTTTACAAAAAGTTAAACCTTTATGAAACACAATTATTTAGCAGCACATTGACACACAGTCAGTGTGATGCAGGCAATATCACCTTTTGTAACTTTTGCTGTTTTTGATGTGTGAGTTCTTCAATGTTGTCGTTAACAAGTGTGTAAACTGATGTTTTGTGCATTTGTTATCATTATTACCAGTATTCCTCTCATTAGAGACAGAACAAAACAAATGTCTTACAGTCGTCGACTTCAAACTCAATTCCTCGATCATCGTCAAACTGATCAGAGACTGGAGTTGATGATGATAAAAACGTGTTAGCAACCAATCTGGAGCCACCTGCAAATGACATCCACCCACGTGCATACAGAGCTGGCCAACAAACCAAGCCACTAAACCATGACACAACTTCACGGCAGTAATTAACGAGAAAGTTAAAGGTTACCTGCAAGTTGCAAACCCAAAATGTTGGGCAAAATGTTACAACTGAAAATCCACACTGCACAAACTTCAAAGAACGCAGTCATTTGGATCGTACATACACTTGCAGTAGAGGCATTTTAAGAGTGGTAAATGCATCGGATTATATTGGCAACTAAGGCTTCCTCGCTGCATTTCGCCGGACAAGTTTACATCACTTCCCAGACTGCCAAGCTAAATCCAGGAGAGAAAGAAAACATGAGGATAAACTCAAAAAAGGGAAGAAAAAGGAAAAACACTCAAGCAGAGGCATAGTTATAAGCACAAAGACACACAAGGAAAAAAAGGAGGGAACGAGATAAAAACAAAAAAGGCGAGAAAAAAAACAGAAGAAATATAAGGAAAATGAAAAAGAAGAGATAAAAAATTAAACGAATCAAACTACCCTGAGCAAAAAATCCTTAAAACAGTACACAGACCTTGTGCTGGGGTTGTTGGTTCACTCTTGGTCGAATGAACAGTAGACGATGACGAGTTGCGCACGACGAGTTTAGAAGGCTCCGGCATTGAACTTAACCGATACATGTGACTGCCGCCGCCACCGCGGTACAGGTCCGGACTACTCACGCGCACTGCTGCTTAACACACAACATACACATAAATGAAACAAGAAGCTCAGCTGTCGCTAAGATGGTTGACCGTAATGGTTGTCAGCAACCTCAAAGGTCATCCAAAATCGATTGTTTTCATCTCATCTCAAAGGGCGTATGCCACTTCCTATTAGTGATTAATAGTAACCTTGGCCCTATCTCTCACCGTTTCTGAGATATAGTCATTGGTCGCTTATAGCTTGAAACTTTTCACTGAAAAAGTGCAACCAAAATGCTGCAAATGGAGACATGATTACTACTGACAGCCCATAAGAAGGCAGCGTCCTATCCGATAGTACCATCATCAACCACTTACCACTTACCATTTAGCCACAATACATCTGTGTCACAGACAAACAACAACTCATGCCAATAGCTCGACCGTTACTTAAGTACGGTCAGCTAAAACTGTCAGCCCCGTTCTGACATATAATGCGGCCTTTCTGTTTCCCAGTTAGGGGTCCACACGCAAAACTGTATTAAACATCAGCTTTAAACATCACTGCTTTAACATTGTGATCAGCAACGTAATTTGTAACCAAAAGTGATCATAGATCTGAAACCTCCACCAAGAACTGTGCCGCCACCTGGCGAATACGACGGTCGTGATAAAACACATACATTACCAGTGTACAATGTACATTCTTAAAAAATTCCGGGATCCAGGTTTGGGAATGCTGGACCAGCTCACCACCAAAATCAGAATGGCTAGAATGGGCTGATCTCCACCGCTGTGCAAAATTTTATTAAAATCCACTCGACTGCTAAATACACTGCAGTGATAAAGAATCCTAGAAAATGATCCAGAACCCATAACAAAAAAAAACAAATAAAAATGTGAAAATCGAATTTCCTCCTTCTTCCTAATCCCTTAAAAATGTCATAATCCATTAAAAACTTTTTGCATTATTTTGCATACAAACAGCTGGTAGTAAAAAGACACAATCAACTTGAATTAATTGCTACTCACTAAACAAGACGTGGCGTTTACTCACGTGGAGTGTGTATTCCTCCCGACGCTTTATCACCAATGACATGGGTGACACAATTGTTGATCGAGAGCTTCAGGTCCTGACACAGTATACACGACAAAAGTCAGCTAATTATCTTTCCTTCTATTAGATTAACAAGACACTCGCTCAGACACAAAGCTCAAGATAATGCACAGTTCTGTGCCAAAAGCTAACGAACTTTGCGTGTAACGGCCACTGCAATTCTAGCGCACGTGCAACTTTTGTACAAAACAGCGCAACGTAGAATTGATCCAGTTTGGCCTTACGAGTACGTCAATGTTCAAATTTTCTCATTACATCATTGTGATGATTTAGCATACAATTATATTCAACATTCTTTAATTAACTAGCGTTGAAATGGCGACTGTGCTGAAGCGTAAAATGTTACGATTGGATCACAGGAGAGTTATTAATAAACTGTACAAAGACTGAATGAAACTGATATAACGCAGTTTAGCTATTGGAGGTTAATAGAAGCATAATATGCTGTATTATTCGTAGTTAGGAAAATCCTGTTAACGCAGAAAGTAAAGGTCAAAGTGCTGAACCTAGTTTGAACAGTTAATTCCAGGATGATGGTGTACCGGTTCCAAAAACGTAATTCGGACTCTAACGTGGCCAACACAGTCCCCTGATCTCAACATTGCCGAAAATGTTTGGTTGTGAATAAAGCGACAGCGCTGCAGAAGACATTTTACTATTGGCAGTTCTGCTGAACTACAACGAGCCATTTACCAGATCTGAGAAAACTTGACGATCATTTTATTAAATCACTCCACAAATCCACTCCACGACAATTCATACAGTAGGCCTAATGAAATCCCATGATAATCTTATAGAACATTTTGACGACTGCATTACGCGATTTCTTTTTGAATTTGCTACTTATGCTCGACTCTTTTTGCATGCATTTCAATGTTGGTGGCGGATCGGCTCGTAACAATAACGACTATTGTAGTCTTGGGGCGTTAGAACTGCTGCAGGACCGGCAGTGGATCAATAGCAGTGACACGAGCACTCAGCACTGTCTGTGGCACTGTACTGATGACTTCTGCAGTCATTAAATGCACACAATCTACGTACTGTATCAGCCAGCTGCAGCAGCAACTGCCGCCGCCGGTCATAACAGATATTATCACAGTCATGCATCAACAGAGTGCCGGTTACATGCACGCAGAGTTTGGAGAGAAACGGACATTTCCCCCTAGGCCAGTAAACCGCGAACGTGTCCCTCTCGGACATTTCCCTCGCCCGGACGTTTCCCCCTTGCTTTTAGAGTGCCTAGGACGTTCCCCCCTCCAGGCCAGTAACAACATATAAGTAAGTAAGTAAGTAAATGATTTATAAAGCGCCAAAGTCTCAGAAAGAATCAGGGCGCATATTATCAAAGTCAGCGCCAAGCCTGCAGCAGAAATTCCTTGCAACGCCAAAAGCAACTCCGCCTTTAAAGTCTCGTCGCCGTTGAGTATTTTTCAAACACAATGAGTCTTAGTAGGCGCGACAATTAACAGCAATTAGGGATGTAGGCCTACGCGTCCACGAGGCGATTAAACTCGACTCGATACAGACTGAGCCAGGAGAGTAAAAGTAACGAACCCATATCTATTTCTTACGTACATAAAGCAAAATTCGAAAAACTGCAGACACTCTCCTTGCTGCAGCAAACACAGTGCGCTTTGAGTGGCACTATGACGTCGCCGTCCGCGGTTGTTTTTTTTTTGGAAGTTTAGACTTGAGACTTTGCATTTTGTTTGACGTGTTATTTAAGCTTACCGATACTTACATACTTTGCTAATGATAATACACGAGTAGGTGTATTCGATGTTTGCTGCATTCTTTCAGTACTTTGACAATGGAAATTATGCCAATATCTAACGCTCAATCGATCCGCATGTAAGGTATTCAAGAAAGGGAGGACGTCCGGGTATCGCAAAAAACGGGAAGAGGAAACGTCCGGGGAGAACATGTCCAGGGGGTAAATGTCCTACACCCGGTTTAGAGCATCTGCTGCCTCCAACAGACTTCCAGTTATCACGCTGCCAGACGCACACGTAGCTTCGACGAAATGACTGAAGGCTTGCAGCAAACAGTGGATCATGAATTTGACTGAATTCATCAAAGAAGACAACGCTACATTTGAAACTGACTCCAACAATGAAATGGTCACGATTATGGCATTTCGGCGAGTTTTCGGACACGTCTGTCTGGCGCTTGGACTTCCAGGCAACATTCTGTCGGCGATCGTCTGGCTGCGACTTCACAGGAAGAATTCGTCAGCCGTCTACCTGGCAGCCATAGCCGTCAACGACATCGTCTACCTGCTATCTCTTTTCACTCTAAATATTAGCAATACTGGAGGAAAATGGTTTGATTACTGTGTTCTTTACCTACTTGAATCAACTGGCACCATCGAACCGCTGCTTATACTTGGTTTTTCCGTGGAACGTCTACTTGCCATATGCTGGCCACTACAGGTATGCTTTTGCTGTATGCCAAGCATTTAACCAGACCCAACCCATTAATCACTTATGGCACCATAGCTCCAAATTTATACCAAATGCATACCTTCCCCGAGTCAAAATACATGCCCTACTAAAAATGGCATCTCTACGAAACTAGACAGCGTTTCTTTAGTTTTTTTTGACAATGACAACTGCTAAACATTCTTTTCGAAGTTAGCGAAAGCATTCACATGCAAAACTACACCGTGTCTCAAAAAAACTGTGCCATTTAAAATTTTTTTGAATAACTCGGTGAAAAATTGGCCGATTTTGACAATTTTTGGCAAGCAGGATAACGAAACAACTTGACGTGAATGACTGTAGTTTTAGCCATCTTACCTTAATACTATCGCTACACTACCTTGTGAAATTTAGATATTTTTGTATCACCGTTAAATCAATGAGTTCATAAAGGTGAAAAAATAGAATTATAGCTCTTAATGGAAGCCCATTTCAGAGCCACGGAGCGTCACCTGCCGTACGGGATCCCACAGTGTTACCTGCCACCGGACACAGATGAACGCGCTCCGCCTTAACCCCAGTCAAATAGGCCGGTACTCGAATTACCTACCCCGGAGAGATGGAAGGCTGAGTTGACCTAGGCCGCTGGTTACATACCGAGATGGTTTACCTGCCCGCAGCCAGTCACCCATCGCAAAACTAACCCAGCCTGAAGTAGAGTAACTTCGTTGATCGAATCAAATGCGTTACCACTAAGCCACGCCACCAACCCGGTAGCGCATGCGTTGGCTCAGAAATGATTAACTAAATAGCAGCGAACACGAGTAACAGTTATTATCTCTCAGAAAGTCACATGTGTCACATTACATCAATCATCTGTATTACAGCATGTGCTCAGAATATCTTCCTCTAGCACGAACGCAAGGAGTAGACGTTGACGCCTCTCGCCAACAGCGCGTTCAGTAACCGCTGACCCAGAGCGGCTCACTCGCTGTTGATGCGTCATTTCACTTCGTCGACGTACGATATTAAAAACAATACGATTAGTGTTTAATGAGTTACAGATTTTCAATAATTTTGTGGTCTCAGTGATTTTCTGAGCCGATGCAAGTGCTAAGCTTAATGGTCAGATAGGGCCTAGTTGCTACTAATCAGAGTAATCACTAATAGGAGGTCATTCAAGATCACTGAATTCGGCGCCAATCGAGAGCCAGTATACGACTTCCTATTAGTGATTAATAGTAACCTAGGCCCTATCTCGCACCGTTACTGAGATACAGCGACTTATTGGCCAAAAATCACAAATTTTGCCCACCCCTTCTCATTTAGCGCCCTCGTTCGAGGTGACCCCTTCGAATTTACGGAAAAGCTTTACGGTTCCTAAAACTAGAGTCTTCCAGGCAGCTGATGATAAAGATTTGGTGATCCTAGCTTACACCGTTTTTGACTGATCCACCCGTGTGACGGACGGACAGACAGACAGAATTGCGATGGCTAAGACGCGCTGAAAGCAGTAGCGTGTGTGCAGGCAAAATTCTGGTGTACAACAAGCAGAGCCAAGAAAGTCAGTGCGAGTCTGACGGTGGTCGCTGTCATTACCCAAACTATCAGCTCAGTTTGCCGGCACACGGCTGACGTTGTAGTCGTTAACGTTATCAGCGATACTGCACTCAGAGTGATCGTGCCGCTGGCTGTTCTAGTTATCAACATGGTGGTCGCTGTGCAAGCACGTCGAGCAGCCAGCAACGCTGCATCCGTCAATCTCGGCGTTCAGCGTTCACATCACCAGACTTCAACCTCCAACAACTCGGCCGTGCCTACCGTCATGCTCGTTGCCACTTCACTCGTCTACGTTCTTATATACTGCAATGAAGGCATTCTTGTTATACTATTCCGCTGGAAGTATGCCACTAACTTGGACTCAGAGATCCAAACGGTTGTAAGAAAAAGCTCATGTGTTGCCAGCGCTCTTATCACTCTCGTTTTCGCCTACAACTTCTACGTCTACCTGATTACCGGCAAACAGTTTCGTTCTGAGCTGCGCAAACTTTTCTGTCGCTGTCTTCCTACTTCTTCAACAGTAGCAGCTACGCTGTGAATAAAAAAGTATTTATTTATTTATTAACCGATTTTAGCGATTCAACGTTACGTACCTTAGACTTGCAGAGTTCTTGTAAATACTAAGTCGATTACTCACTTGACTTAATGCGAATTTCCCCGCCTTCTAAAAACAAAATGAAAATCTAAAACAGTTTTGTACATGGTAACAACCCAACTCTTTTAACTTAAAACAGATCTAGTTAAGAAATCAAATCGAATCCATAGCAATCACAGTGCAGCACAGTAGTGCCGAAACTGTTGTAATGGCGATGAGCTACATATACGGTAGGAAATGGCGTTTGGGGGGGTCCTGTAACTCCGAAACCCCTTAACCAATTTCCACAGAACTTGGCACCAGTGATTACATCGACCACCCGATCTCACATGCAAAATTTGATTACAATTGGTTCAAAGGGGGCGTGGCTGCGCTGCGCATTCGCCATTTGGCGTCTATTTTTTCTTTTTTTCCTTGCACACGTCTACAGACCAGCCCGTTGGACCGACCGACGCCACTAATAGCTCAAACGAAGCGTCCTGACGCTCGACACATTCCTTATATGTTTTCGATTAAAAGTTTTATGCCCCAATTTTTAAAAATTTGCATTACGGCCTCTGAGGACTTCAAAGCGGTATAACTCAGTCCCCGTAAAAGATAATTGCACGCTGTTTTCACCTACCCTCCTATTTTCGGGCCCTGGCTATCCGATGGTGTCATTTAAATTTCTCCCCTGATGACCTCTGATGCCATGGCAACGAAGTTTGGGACAAAATTGACTATAACAGAGAGATTGCTGCCGAGATGCAGTCGGCATATAGAGTTTTCAATTCGACAGAGACAGCAGTTCTCAAGGCAGCAGTTCTCAAGGTTATGGCTGATATTCCGTTGGCACTAGACCGTGGTGACACTGCATTTCTCATCCTCTTAGATCTTTCTTCTGCATTCGACACTGTTGACCACCCAACCTCGTTGAAACGCAAGGAGATTTCATACGGTCTTGCGGGCAACTTGCTGTGTTGGTTTCAGTCCTATCTCTCTGGTCGTAAGCAGTCTGTTAAGTGTAACTAACTATGCCAGGTCGTTACCCACTCTAGCTTTGTCTGGGGTCCCTCAAGTGTCGGTCCTTGGACTGATTCTTTTTCTTCTTTACACTGCAGATTTGCTGCGACTAATAGAGCAGTTCCACCTGCATTCTCACCTTTATGCAGATGACACACAGATTTATGGATTTTGCATTCCCTCTGCAGCCTCTGAGCTCCAAAACAGGGCTTCTGCGTGTGTTGCTGAGGTTAGTTTGTGGATGTGCTCTAATGGGCTCCAACTTAATGTGTGGGGACTGCTACCATTGCTCCGTTCTCTGTTGTTCGTGACCTTGGTATCTCCTCAACCTGAATCTCAGCATGACCATACATATTTCCAAAACAGTTTTGAATCGCTTTTCTGTGATGAGATTTGTTCGTAGTATCCGCTGTTCTGTTTCTAAGGCGGTTTTACTATCGCTTGTCACAGCGCTTGTTCTGTTACTATGGCAACGCAACGCTCGCGGGGCTACCTGCTCACCAACTTGGTCGGCTGCAGTCCGTCCTCCACGCCGCTGCTCAGATTGCATTCAGTGCCCCGAAGTTTGATCATGTGACGCCACTACTCTGTGAACTCTATTGGCTTCAAACTCGCGAGCGGATCACCTTCAAGCTGTCACGCCTCGTCTTCCGGTTTCTCAATAGCACAGCACCTGTGTATCTTGCCGAAAGCATTAACCACGCAACTGATGTCACCACGAGGCGAAGTCTGCATTCCAGCTCATCAACGGCGGTCATTGTTCCAGTGACTCGTTGCAGCATGATCGGGGATCGCACTTTCCCGGTTGCTGCTGCCCGCGCATGGAACAGTCTGCCATCGTTTGTTATGTCATCGTCGACAGACACTGTCGACTTTCAAGCATCATTTGAAGACATATTTTTTTGCAACATCATATTGACGCTGATTTCAGCTGTCTACTAGTCTTCTGTTTGCCGAACATGTTGACTATTGTAATTTTGTTACGTGTCCTTGTAGTCTACACTGTGTCTCAAAAAAAGCATGTGACTACATTTTTTGCAATAACTGGAACAATGAATGTCCGATTATAATAATTTTTGGCACACTTATTAATGAGACTATAT
>Ga0209671_1009343_pt1 | contig 10285 bp, 7 predicted proteins | sample WorMetHERISLAND2_2_FD_187401 | JGI IMG/M metagenome (GOLD analysis project Ga0209671, IMG submission 187401) | Marine gutless worms symbiont microbial communities from Max Planck institute for Marine Microbiology, Germany - Olavius geniculatus... | ecosystem: Host-associated > Annelida >... | reverse complement strand
TTTGACTTCAACGTCATACCTTTACATTTATCAACGTTTAAGGGTAGTAACCATTCATCACACCATTTAATAACCCTGTCAATAACCCTGTTAAGTAATTAAAGCTTTTGAATTGATGTTTAATGTTTATGTTTTGTAGTGCTACATGGATATGCCAATTCCAAGTGCTCTTGTCCCCTTATTATTTCCTATTTTTATGAGTATCAGAATGTATTGTCTGATTGCCTTAGCCCTGGTTTTTTTTTATTTTGTATGTTTCAATTGTGTTGTGTGTTGAAGCATTATTTTGAGTACATAATCGGCTGTAGCTGCTATTATCCGTCCGGCCCGGACTGAACTAAATTTTATTATCACTCCATTCCGAACTGACACAAATTCTAATATCAGTCCGGTCTTGAATAGCTTTAGCCGGTATGTACAACCACCGAATAGTGTTTGTAGGTGTCGGCTAAGGCACTACGTGTCTGTGCGCACCAGCCAGGGGTCAAACAAGCCGAGGGGCGAACAAGCCAGGAAGCAAACTAGCCAGGTACACAGAGTGAATCAGCAAGGGCGTGAAACGGCAAAAAAGCGTAAAAGCCATAATTTGACTTAACTACCAGTGGAGGCCTAATATAGACCTACTGCATCTACCATCACTTATTTACCATACAGCACAGACACGGACGGCGACCGCCCCAAGGGCTACAGCCTGTCATGGTGCTGGTTTTGTATACACTATACAGTGCAATTCACCAGAATATGTCATGATCTTTCATACTGTCATGTGCTTGTGTATCATAGTTTTTTTCGATTACCATTATTTTCACACTGACTTTTCAACGCTTTTAAAAATAAAAAAATGTTGGAAAAACAAAGTTAATAGTGTATCTTTTTCAGAATTGTCAAATTAATGCATTAAGTAATGCATTAATAAATTAATGCACATAAAAAATAATGCTCGTTAAAAAATTAATGCATATACGTAAATTTATTTTAATGTACTAAATTCTATGAAGCAAAAGTTCCAATATTCCATTAAACTGATGTTATTTGACAATCGAATGAATTCAAGTAACTAAACTATAGTTGCCGTTCTATCAATACTGTAAATAAATAATTATTCTGATGACAGGCTAATAGATTTCTATGCTAGCTATGATGTCAGTTATTGTTGATATACATTTTGAAATATGTTTCTAAATTTCTATATTCTACAGGCAGGGCCCCCAATGTCATGGAACCCGGGGTAACTTAGACCCTTACTTTCTTTCTCAACGGGCCTGGGTGCGTTAATATCGCATTAATTATGCATTAAAAAAATTAACGCAATGTGTTAATGCATTTAAAAAAATATCGCTTTGACAGCACAAATCTTTTTATTAAAAAATAAAACATTTATAAACGTTTATATAAACTGTGGTGATTATCATTGTAGTGACAGCTGAAGACGAGGGTGCAGATCTAGTTCGTGTGTGCATTGTTCTTCCTGGTCTTGTGAAGAAGTTTGCGTCAAACAAGGCTAAGAATGCAGTCGTCGATGTTCAGTTTGGCACCCGGTAATTACCTTATTTTCCTATCCATCTGCAATATCTACAGTCTAGCAGTATTAAAATTGGACGTGCAGATTTTGTTGCACATGTTCTATTATCTCGTTTGACAGTCAGTGAGAGTTTCATTTTAATTTCCACAAAATATTTACAGGTATGTACTAATGTTTTCCGTGGTGGCATTTTCCGTTAGTGCAAAATGTCTTGTTTTTTTGTACTTGCATTTTCAGCGCCCTTCCAGGCTTGTATTGGAAACACAGATTGCACCACACACTTGACTATTATTATTATTTTCTGTATTATATGTATTGTCATGCTGATGCTGACATATTATGTTCTTAGGTCGCTGGAGGTTAAAGTAGAAGACTTGACAACTAAGCAGTCCGGTGTTAAGAAGTCGGAGAATTACCACTATGCTGTCAAGCGATTACCTGACGATGTTGTAAAGGAAGGATGCCGCTTTGCTGTAAGTTGATGTACTTGCTGTAAAACGTCTAACACAAGTCTCAGGCTTTTGTTAGGACATGTGACCTAGAACCCCAGCTTGTAATATAAATAGGTTTTAAAGGTTGTGTATAGCTCCGTATAGGAAACACATCTCAGAACTGCAGATGTGTGTCCCGTATTATGACATACCTGTCATCTGACATCACACAGTGTTACCTGCCACCAGACACAGCCAGACAGGCCAGTACTCGATTTACCTGCCCCAGAGAGATGGAAGGATGAGTTTACCTTGGTGTTGGTTACATATCAAGATGGTTCATATGTCTATATATCGTCCCTTGTATGCAAGAAGTGCATTAGTCGACTTGTGCTTGATAATGAGTTTTTGATATTAACGTGTTCAGCTTGTGGAGCTGCATCTATTGCAAAAAGTGCACATGTCGAATGATGCACCCTAATGATGTTATTGCCATTTGAAATTTTGCACAACTTCAAGTTAGGACTTTTAGTTTCTGCAAGAAGTTCATATCTACATTTGCGACCATTTTGCATGTCATTTCCCGACAACGTTATGCATGTGTTTTTTGCAAGAAGTACACATATAAACTTGTGCATGTAAAATTGTGCATTTTTTGTCTTTAGACGGATCAGCTAAGATTCTGCAAAAATTGCACATACAGACTTACTTACTAGCTTGCAGTAAAACCCTACACAATCGGTTCTGAAGTTTTATATTTTTTCAGTGCATTTTTTGCTAATTAGACTGCCCGAAACACTAGTTGATGCCGGCAGGTTTATATTTTGCTGTTGTTTATTTTTTTCTCACAGCACTGAACAATTCATCGTACAGTAATTACTGATTGCTGATTTTCTGACTGTTCCTGCAACAATTATCATTATTGTGGCTGATTGTAACCGGTAGCTGCTAAACCTGTTAAAAGTTTTAGCACCAAAGTAGGCCGTAGAAGTTGTAAGCCCTTTTGCTGTTTAGAGTATTTTGCTCATTTTTACTTTGTGTAAACAGTGTATTTATGTTTTGTATTCAGCCTAGGCCTTTGAAATAAATTGGGGTTTTTGTACTAACGGCGTTTGCTTGTAGTTGTTTTTTTGTAATAAATGTTTTAATTACTGTTATTTTCACACTGATTTTTTCACGTTTCTGAATAAAAACAAGAAATTTGAGCTAACGCTCACGAGATGCGCGAAAGCCTATAGCAGTTCCAGTTCAGTAGTTTAGCTGAAAATTGGGGTGTTCATGCTAAGTTAAAATACAAATACCAAATTTTCTATCTGGATCGCAGAAAGATAGTTCCGTGGCATCACCTTGTGAATGATATAGACTTGTGTCACATCCCGAAATCGCCAAGAAATCCATAAAACACCCTGTTTTGGCGTTCAAGGTCGTCCAAGGTCATTGAATTCGGCGCCAATCGAGAGCCAGTGTATGACTTCCTATTAGTGATTAATAGTAACCTAGGCCCTATCTCGCATCATTATTGAGATACAGCGACTTATTGGCCAAAAATCGCAAATTTTGCCCACCCCCGTCTCATATAGCGCCCTCGTTCGGGGTGACCCCTTTTGAGTTTATGGAAAAGCTTTACGGTTTTTGAAACTAGAGTCTTCCAGGCAGCCAACAGTGAAGATTTGGTGATCCTGGCTTGCACCATTCTTGACTGATCCACTCGTGTGATGGACAGACAGACGGATGGACAGACAGACAGACAGAATTGTGATGGCTAAGACGCGCTGAAAGCAGTAGCTGCTTTAGCGCGTAAAAACATTGGAGAAATAAAAACAATGTAAAAATGCATTTACTATAAAAAGAAATTTTTTAAACGTTTGCAAAATGTTAAAAGAACTGTATCAACGATCCTGTTTGTTTGATTTAGGCCTTATTCATAGTTGAGAACAAGCAATCATAGATAAGAATAGCTTAGTTTACAATGTACCTGGTAATTTCACAGCAGAAGTGCTTAATGCTGATATTTTTAACCAGCAATTCTGTTATAACACAATAATGTGACCAGCTGCACAATTGTGAAATGGCTTATTTAGTTCTGCAAGAAGTGCACAAGTGAACCTTTTTTTTGAAATGTCGATTTATGGCCGCAAGCTCAATAAGTCACATGCCTTCCAGCAAGACTGACTTTATTTCCATGTTATTTACAATACAGCATACTTTCATACTGTATCAACATTTTACGTGGCGAGGCTGTAAAAAATTAGAATCAAGGCGTAAACTTTAAGTTTTGATTTGCTCAACTTGTACTTTTTTGTACTTGTGCACTTCTTGCATACAAGGGATGATATGTGAGTACATTAGATGCTCCTTTGATTAGTCACCCTTTTAAGTATAAAATAGTAACCACTTGATGGTGACCCAGCTGGGAGTCAAACCAATGACCTTGTGTAAGTCCAATGTCCTACCATTACACAACCATGTCACAAGACCCACTGGGTATTAAAACAAGTGCTTTCGTTCTGATGCCTTGTATCAGAGATCTGGTGCTGTTGTAGCAGGTGCATTGCAGATGCATAAAATTAAAAGTTTTTTTTGCCAGTTACTGACCGATTTTCAGAATATTGTTTCTCTGGCCTACGCTCTGGGAAATTTTTAATAAAGTAATCATAGAGATCCACGATGTCTGAAATGTGCGGCTGAGTATAAAAGTCGGATGATTAATGTGTGCTGTAAGCTCAATTGTTGGTAAGAGATGGACATTTTGAGTGTCAGATGTGATGAATGATGCTGAAATGCTGTGGTTACTGAATGGCAGGTGGAGAAAGACAAGCTAGTGTTACATCTGCAGAAGGCAGTGGCTCGGCCGTGGGCGTCAGAGCTCGACCAATCAGGCCTTGAAACTGACCGACCCAACGACTTGGAAGCAGGAATGTAGCAAGGACCTTGCAAGAAACAGGGTTTAAAAACCCCAACCCGGGTGGATTTTTGGGTTTTATTGGGGTTTGTGTCATTTTGAGTTAAACCTGCTTTGTAAAAAGGCACGTCTTGATGGGTTTGGGGTTTCAACAGCTTTTCTGTTGGTTGATCCATATGAGTTTTTGTTATACCAGTATTTGCAGATTTGTAGGTTCGCCACTGTAAAATATTTCATTAATAGTGGAACAAGAAACTAAAATTGAGTAAAGTTTGGGTGGGTTTTTGGTTGGGTTTATGGCAAAAATCCACCAGATTTGGCTATCTGCCCAGGTGTCTCAAACACTGAGTGTAGCGCTTGCTAGCACAGCTTGTCATCTTTCTTGATAATCTCCAAGTTTTGGAGAAGTTATAAACGTGATTGAAAGGTTGAAAGAAGGAGGACGTTGGGATATTTTTAGAATTAAAAAAAATAATTATTTTATTCTAAATAAGTTTAAATAAGTCACCATAAATAAACTGATTATAATCAGTTTATTTATGGTGGGAGAAAATATGAAAGGGGAAATAATACTTTTTAATTTTGCTATATTTTTTAATGTTTAATTCTGTGACTTATATCCGTAGTTAGATTTCTGGAGATGTGCAGTTGTCAGATTTTAATCCTTTAACAAATTCATTGGTTTCTGGAATCGAAATTTCTGTTCAAAATTTAATCAAAATAAGTAAAAGATTGTGGTGGTGAGGATAGCGACAGACAGACAGATGTTAGTGATTTTATAATCTGTCCCACACTATGTTGGCTGTGAAACTGTGACAGATAAAACTTATTTGCCTGTGCCACATTGTGTGCTACTGGTTATAATTAGCTGTTGTTCTAATTGAATTGTGCATTTGCTGATGACCTGCTGTATGCTCATGTTGGTGATGCCATAAAATTTTGAATAAAAGCCTTCATTCGAAGTTGCTTTGACCCCTGCCTGTATCCTAGATCTTGCATCATTTTGTCACCTGGCCTTTGTCAAAATGTGTTGAAGTTGTTAATGTTTGCTGCTGATGTTTTAGCATACAGCAATTCTGTCCATTTGTCTGTCTGCCTGTGACAGCCCAGAGAACTGCAGTATAGAAAATAACGTTGATTTTTGGGGTAGCTAACTCGTATCCAAGCAAGAGATATTTCACGTAGATCCATTTGTTGTTCGATGTATTTTCATAGTCAGCCAGATATGTATTTTCCTGCCCAGCCTATAGGCTTATAGAGGACCTGGCTTGTATCTGGGAGCCAGCTTCTATTAATACAGTCAATACCTTGACTCCTGGCCTCTATCTAGGACCCGACATTTATGTGGGACGTGGCTTGTATTCAGATTTTTATGGTATCCTATATACTGCTTCTGTCTGCTTGTATCGTGCTTTATTTGATTTTCTATAGCTCAAATTCTGAATGTTATTTATTGTTACTGTTTATTGAAACTGAGTTTGATTAATTAAGTGTTATTTGTACCTAATTATTAGAATTCGTTTTGATTACTTTGATCACAGAGTTAATCAAATCTTTATCTCAACTTGACATTGTACTTTTTTGAAAGTCTTTTAAAGCAGTTTAAACAAGAAGAGATTTTTTTTGGAAATTTATTTGTTAATTATCATGTTAAATGTATAGTATTGTGAATAAGCTGGGCATTGCATTTAACAGGCAGTTATACAGATAATTAGAGCAGGTATGCATTAGGCCACTCATACACAATTGTCTTTCAGTTGCTTCCCAATTTTTCCTCACATGTTAGCATTGTTTTTTCATTGTCATCCACTATGTTGATTGCTGTGGTGGTAGTGTTTTTGCTTCATACCTAATCTCAGTGGTATAGTCGAGGAAATGCCGGATTAAGATTTTGGAGGCCCTGGTAGACTAAGAAACATGAGGCCCTTTCATTGGCGGCGACAACTCTCATTTGGTAATGAACATCTGAAGCATTGGTGTTAGAATAAAATGCAGTATTGTTAGTGAGCAAAAATTCATGTCAAGTTTGCGTGTTGAATGTCTGATCACATTGTATTATACCAATTAATTTTGAGTGTAAAAATGACATTGTATACTATATTATCTGTTTTACTTTGTTTTGTGGTGTAATCAGCAACTGTTAAATATTTATAATTTTACAGTGGTGTGTAGTGTATTTTTTACTGTCCGCAGTAGCAACGGCCATATTGTTTTCAGCGTCATTTTTCTTTTTCACACAATAAATCATGAACTGCTTCACTTAGCTTGATAAAAGTTTGCACGAACATGTACTACAACAACCTGTAGAAGCCTGTTGCATATAAACAAAATTGGTCAAAGGTCAAGGTCACATGCGTTTTTTGTCTTCATGATACCTGCAGAGAGTACTTAGCCTTGAGTGAGGGTTTTAGTTGTTCTGGTAATACATGCATCAAAATTGTAATTTTTTTTAGATTTATTGTGTGAAATGTGTACTTCCCAATTATAACAAACGTTTTAGTCTAGTTATCACTGTTTTTATCGTTTTGTTAGTTTTTCATTGATTTGTTGTCTGTTTGCAATGTACTAAAGATTTCCTGGATCAGTATTTGTCGATTTTTAAGTAGTTGCTTCTTTGTTTATGCGTGATACTACATTGTAGTGGTCTGTTGCTACATTTTTGCATTTGGCGTTTTAAAATGTTGCTTCAGAACGTTCGCAGTTCAACTAAATAAACCAAACCAGTTACTTCTAAGAATCTTCTAGAATCAGGATAATTTTTGTAGTGGAAATGCTTCTGAATTTTGCATTGTTAAAGCTCAAAGCTTACAGCCGATGATACGTTTACAATGGTCTTGCGATTTCCAGCCCTGCAATTTGGTCCGTCATTTTTATGCTCCTGCATTTTCCAGTGGCGTCGTTATGGGGGTCCAGGGAGCCCATAAATCTAAGGCTCTCGGAAAATTTTGTCGAAAAATTTTGTCAGAAATGAAAAATTGGGGCTCCAAACCGAACCCTCCCCCATTCTGGCAAATTTGTGGACAAAATTCGAATTATGAGCACCCATAGTCTCCTCTGTTGGAAAATTGCAGCCATCTGTCAGAATTTTGACGGAAATTTTTAGTGTGTGTCGGAAAAAAATGCACTGCCTACTTGTTCAGCCCACGTCGCCGTTGGAAGAGGACAAAAACTGGGCGCCAAGAGCGGACAGTGCATCTACAGGGTGGACCAAAAATGCGCCACTTTACTTTTGTCCATATCTTCGCCAATTATTGACTGATTTTCAAAATTCTTTCACTGCCACACTCTGCAGACAATTTGCGATAATGTGATTATTATAGATCACACTACATTGTAAATGCGTGTCTACACTACCTTGTGAAATATTAACGAAATATGCATACATAATGATAATAACAAACGAACATTTTGGTAAAATTGAAAAAAAAACACTTCAGACCAACATTGCAGTGAATGGTCTATATGACACTAGACTGTGTGGGTGTAACACAGTTTTGTGTCATACGAATTATTCATCGCAATGTTGGTCTGAAACGTTTTTTTTCATTTACCTAAGTTTTTGTTATTATCGTTAGTTTTTGCTTACATTTATATTCCACAATGTAGTGGAGAAACGCATTTACCTTGTGGTGGGATTTATAATAATCACATTATTTGCAAATTGTCTGCAAAGTGTGCTAGTGAAAGAATTTTGAAAATCGGTCAATAATTGGCGAAGATATGGACAAAAGTAAAGTAACACGTTTTTTATGGCCCACGGTGTATATGGAGTCTGGTCTCGAATACGCCACTGGCTGCCTATACTGGCATAGCGATACATACGTGCGCCAATATATTTGTGCAAATGTTAATATCAGCGGCGATGTGCAGTTGCACAGTGAACACACATAGCCAGATGCAAACATACAGGTGACAACAATAAAGCGCAAATTTGGTTTGTTGTGCATTTACGGTAGGCTACATGCTCCAGCATGCTACTGGAGTGCAACGAAACTAGGCCTACAACAAAAGCTCCACAACATGTCGAAAATATGCAGCACTGCACATCAACGTTCTGATAAACGACCTGTCCATATCGAAATGTCAGTCAGTCTATATTCGTTTATAAGTGATAATATTATCAAAGTTAACGAACGCGTGTTAAAACAGCTCGCACTGGTCCTTTTTCGCAACTTTTGGCTGCAGTCGCGTGCGTCATAATGCAAACTAGGCCACGGTGTAATCCGTGCGATCTAAGCGAGGTTTGAGTACCAGCTGCACTGCCTGGGGTGGTATAAGCTCGTACTGTGTGCGCTGTTACCCACTCCGTCAGTGCGGTATCTCGTACTTAAAGCATGCCAGTAGCGGCGACTGGGCATCTTGACATCACTAGATGGCTTATTTAAAAGACATTTCAAGTGCTGCGTGTATATTATAAACTACACTGTAGATCTATAGGCCTATCCTGGGTGACTGGTTGCGGAAATTCCCAAATTCGTGCACATTGTGCTAATGAATCTACTTGTTGTCATTCACTTCTTGAACAGACCATCAAATGTCGGCGCAGTCATGACCTCATGCGTGTAGGCCTATGGCGTCGCGGCAAGGGTCACTGCCCTCCTTCAAATTTGTGCTGTCCGAAAATTTTCGTCCAAATATGCGAACTTTGGGGCTAAAACATTTGGAAAAATCTAGGGGAAAGTTGAATTTTGGGCACCCATAATCTCTTCTGTCGGAAAATTGCAACTTGCTGCTCCAACTCAGGACGCCGCTATGTTGGGCTATTCAGATTCCCGTTGTTTTGGCTGGTGAGCGACTCGGGACTTGTTGAGTTGACGTCGCGCCGGCTGCACTGCTGGCAGCGCTGATCCCATGACCTGCTGCTGTGTTCTCGCAGCACCTGCGTCGCATGCTGTCCGCCATCTGACATAATACACAGTTTCTGGTAAATAAGTAAGTAAGTATATGTGGAGACACTGTTACAGCTCGCGGTACAAGTCGAACGGAATTAGTTAATTCGAACTTTCCAAAGGTCGGCAGCATCTCGACTGCTGCAATGATCCAGGCTAACCGTTAGCGAAACTGTCCGATTATACCCGACCTACCTAAACCTAACGCTATACACACCGTGTAGGCCTAATCTGTATGCGTTCCATTTTTTATGCGTCCCCGTGTACAACAGGAACCTACATCATGATTATCAGTAGGCCTATCGGCTCTGTGCTGCATCAACTAAATGAACTGTCTTTCAATTAGACTCCATTTTTCAGTGTTTACATTCTCTACTTTAATTTTCGCGGTCGCTATTCGCCGTCGGAGGTGAAGAAGAACAGCGGCATCGCGAGTTAAAAGAAGTAAGTAAGCGGGACAAAAAGTTGCAATTTTTCGACAGACAGTGCGAATTTCCGACAGAATTCCAAGTTGCAAATTTACGATTATAGGAGCTCAAAG
>Ga0209671_1009342_pt1 | contig 10285 bp, 7 predicted proteins | sample WorMetHERISLAND2_2_FD_187401 | JGI IMG/M metagenome (GOLD analysis project Ga0209671, IMG submission 187401) | Marine gutless worms symbiont microbial communities from Max Planck institute for Marine Microbiology, Germany - Olavius geniculatus... | ecosystem: Host-associated > Annelida >... | reverse complement strand
TGTGACGTAGGTGATCCGAGTTTTCGGACTGTGTTTCAAACGAGCCAGGCGCCGTCTCTGATATACACACGATGTGTACCTAAATAGACACACTAGTGCAGGCATGCACATTATAGACATATTTTTGGTATAGCCTACTTGATGCTCTATCTTTGCTGTATCGTGTGACGTATTATTTTTTGTAAGTTTTACTCATTCTTGTTTCTAATACTCTAGTTACTATAGGCTGAGAGTTGCAGTTTTAGGTGGTGTACATATATCTAGTCAGTCGATGTTATACTTGATGTTTTGTGATTGCAGTTAATGGATATGATAATGAATCTTTTGCCAGCACAGCTTGATCCGAATTTTATAAACTTTGCCCCGAGTTTATCCGAGGCGCCCTGAGTTGATCCGAGGCCATGCGATCGATTCGAGAATTCATGAACCGTATGATCCGCCCCGAGGATTCAGACTGTATTTTGATCCGCCCGATGATCCGCCCCGCCCCGAGGATTAGGACAGGCCCACAGTGTTCGCCGGCCGTGCGTTCAGCTCAACTGCACCTCGTATTTGGAACAGTTTACCAATTACCATTCGAACAGCATCCACTACCAACACTTTTCGACGACACCTCAAGACTCATCTTTTCTCCGGCAACACCACCGTCAACTAACTGTTACCATCCGTGCCTACGATTCGAACTTCTGTTTTGACATATGGCGCGTTACAAATGCAGACTACTTACTTACTTACTTAATACGCGTCTATTAGACGCACTGATTAGACGCAAAATACCCGTTGGCCCAGACACAGACGCACCGGACGCATTTTGCTCTAAGCTTTGCGGGTTTCCCAGATGTTAAGAAAACCTAGATATGCGTGTTAACGCTTGGACAAACTCTCGCTGGGTGGGCAAATTATCTATTCTATTGGTCCTAATAATTACAGTACCCCGCATTAGGAGTATTAGGGATCTTTCCGTGAAGCTTATGTGCCATAAATTGTAATTGCATCATGTATTTTTGGACATATCAGTTGCCCTCCCAATTTGCCGAGTCCCATTTTGCGAATTGGAATTCAGCGATTCGTCGACAGTGGTTAGGAAACAGCATTCGGTGAATTGGGATTCGGTGAAACGGGCCAGAACTATATATTATGCTACTCTGTGGCTGTTGCATTTTCTGACAGGTGGATTTGTGTTTTGACCTATGTGCTGTGTTTTGTTTCCAGTGCAAAGATGACTGACAGGAAGGCGGTAATCAAGAACGCGGACATGTCGGAGGACATGCAGCAGGATGCAGTGGACTGCGCCACCCAAGCGCTGGAGAAGTACAACATCGAGAAGGACATTGCGGCCTACATCAAGAAGGAGTTTGACAAGAAATACAACCCGACATGGCACTGCATCGTTGGCCGCAACTTTGGCAGCTATGTTACACACGAGACGAAGCATTTCATCTACTTCTACCTCGGACAAGTCGCCATTCTGCTGTTCAAGTCCGGCTGAACTGTTAGCGTCGAGTGGCCGCTCGACATTGGCTACTTGAAACTTTTCGGGATTTTAGTCGATGATACCGGACAGTGAAATTGTCATGACAGTTTTCCAGTGTTTGCACCGTGCTGACGTTTTTCTGGTTTCAAGCGCTTGACGGACGGGCACTTTTCTCTTTGTTGGTTTCATTAGGAGCTGTTTAGATGCATTCGGTGCAGTCGTTCCCTGTTGTTCTGTTGCTGAAAAAAGTCACTGATTTTGCGTAACATTTTTGTAAATATGTTCATTCCTGCTGCAGCCTATAATATTTATCAAAACTGCAGGATCTCGTTCTGTTTAGAATAGGGGAATTACTGTAGCGTTGGCGACGGCAACTAAAGTAATACGGTATAAATTATTAGCTCTGTTGTACTCTGTCTGTACTCACCTGACGATTACTAACTTTCACGCCAAGCGGCTACAGACAGATTGACCGGCGCCGAGAGTGTCATGCGTCGAATGCTGAATGTTGCCGCAGATGGTAACGCTGTGCTTTCTAACGTTCGTCGATCGAGCCGCTGACATTGAGTTGCTAACTTTCACTCATCTGCCAGCCGCCCAAACCAACGACCGTCGAACTCGTAGTTCCGTCTGCGGCTGTCGCTGCCGTGCTAACTTTCGTGCTATAACTTTCGTGCTGTAATTTGAAGTTGTAACCGTATAATTTTATTTTGTCCTAGCTAGTTCTCAATGTTATTGAAAAAATTTTCTCCCACAATTTTCTCTCCCCTTTTTTCCTATGGAGCACTAAAACTCCACCAGGTATTAGCTCTGTTGTCTGGGAGGGCTAATTAGCTCCGCAGTAGCGGGCCGTAGAAAGTTTAGGGGAAGACACACTCCAATACTGTATACAATTCTGATTAGATTCTGCTTTATTCTACACAAATGTGAAGCGACTGTGTTCACTTCCACGTCACGGCAGCGACTGACAATATAGCGATAGCTGCCGAGTTGCTGCCTGAGTTAATTACTTGGGTCTGCTCAATGCTAAACTACGTCATCTCTTACCAATAACATAACGTAGTCCTGTCACGATTGCATTGTGTTACAGTGGATTGTATGATTTAAATTTTATTTATTGAGAAATTATTCGCTCTTGAAGAACTTGGAACTGTATGTGTCCAAATTGACTCAACACTTATTTATTACAGACCATCACTGTTCATAATATTAATTAATTTATAGTGCATGTGATGAAAGAAACAGTGCTCCTTTGCGAAATGAATTGCGTAAAGTTTTTGTGCTAATTCATATTTGACCAGTTAACAGCATTATATTACGATTATATTATGCTAATATAATAGTGGTTTTAACTTCATTTTATCAGTCTTTTTAGTAGATCATTTACTATTATCTTTTACATTTGTAAATTTTTGGTGTTCACCAAATCCACTATAAATAATGAGCTTAACTGTTGATTAATTGAATATTTTTGTTTGCATTGTAGCAGACGCAATTTAGGTAAAATGAAACATAGTTGCACTATTTTTTCTCATGATGAGAGTGGTAAAAAGATAAGTAGCCTAAGTATGAAGTAAAGTGGTTTACGCAGACCCTAGTCACTTTAACACCAATTTTGCCTTATCAGTTTGTGGCTATGCTTTGAACAAGTTTGTCTCCGAAATAATATGAAGTTTAAAAATGTCCAATGAAATAGTCTTGTAGGCCAAAGAATATGGACATTATTCACAGATATGCTGATGAAATAATTGAGAGCTGTAGAAGAAGAAGAATTTTGGAGATTTTTAAATGAAGTGGGGGGGATTTTTCACTTCTAAAACGGGATTTCTTGCTAGTGCTAGCCCGGAATTAGACTAAACACGCCTGCAGTGACCTATAGGCCTACAGTCATGCATTGACCGATGACCAGTGCCGGTGGTGCACGTTTTGATTTTGGAGTCTGCAACTTTTTTCTTACTACATAAAGATAGCACATGAAAAATGAACTACCTCTGTAGTAACAAAAATGCTAGTTGTGTGAGTCAGTAGCGATCATGGTCAATAGGATTAGCAACCGGGCTACCCGGAATTCCTGTTTTGTAAGTAGTAAATTCCCCCCTCCCGCTTTTAAAAAAATCCCTAAAATCCTTTTTTTCTATAGTTGTCAATTTTGACACTTATTATAGTAGTAGTAGAAGCAGTGTCCGTATCCTTTGGCCTGCGTGGTAAAATGTTTGTTCTTTTTTCACATTATTGTGCAATAATTAAACTTGATCATAGCCTTGGCAACTCGATTAAATCAATGCACCTGTATTGCTGCAGTTAGCCTAGCAAAAAGTTTTTGAAAAAGAGTCAAACACACGCACCATGGCCACTGGTAGTTCCCGTTTTGAAAGTGAAAAATCCCCCCGCTTTGTGAAAGAACGTTAAAATCCCCCATTTTTATGATCAATTATAACACCTATTACAGTAGTAGAAGCAGCGTTATCACTATAAGCGACGTCTTTTTATAGGCATATCCATAAAAATGTCCATATTTTTTGGCCCGTAAGATTTTATCTCTGTAGAAAATTTATTTGTTTTTATATTATTTTTGCAGTCATTAAACACGATCATAGCCTAGCCTAGCCGCCTATAAAATTCTCTTGTTGAAAGTAAAAAAAACAGCCCGTTTTTGTAAAAAAAATTTTGAAAATTCCCAGTTTCTATAAACTCACCTATTGCAGTAGCAGAAAGTTTTGAACGGAGTCAAACACGCATACACTTGATCGATCATACGCATGTGTCGTTTTTTTCCAGCCAATTTTCCAGACCCCTACAAGCATTCGATCCAATTTCGGATTCAAGTACCGGATAATCGAGTAGTCAGATACTCGCCAGTCGACACGGCCCCTGACAGAAAAGTTATTATTCATCTATATAAAAATATTATCATACATCAATGTACAGTATTCGTCGATATGGAACATATCACTAGCAGTATAGGCAGTACATTTTTGCACCTGAATATGATAAGTTTCCTAGATGACAAATACGAAAATTTCTTCTTTCGCAGAAATTCCCGCGGGAATTTGGAAATAAACAAATTCCCTTTCCCGGTGGCCCTGACACGCACACTTGATCGATCACACGTGTCTCGCTTTTTTCTAGGCAATTTTCCAGACTCCTGGAAGAACTCGAGCCAAATTTCGGATTCGACTAATCGAGTACTCGAATACTTGACACTGCCCTTCACCATAGTAATAGACAATGTAAAAATTAAAAATATTATCATGCATCAATTGTACAGTATTCGTCCATTATGGACCATCGCTAGTCTCTCAGTAGTACATTTCTGCACCTGAAAATGATGAATTAGCAAAGACATGGCAGGATTGTCTGCCTCTTTTTTGTTTGTTTTTTTCAGGCAGGTCCGTTAGTCCGTTACGTTACAGAAGTAGAAGCCTACTTGCGGACAGATAGGCAATGGCTTATAAATATTAATGTAAGAAAAAGTAAACAAACATGTTTGTGATTTCGTCGTTATTTTGGTGATTCATTGCCATTTGATGTTTCATATCAGTTTTAGTTACACAAGAAGAAACCAGTGCAGAGAAAGAAAGGTAGATGTCAAAGATATCAAAGATATCGCGTGAAAAGTTAATGGCTATTGAGCAAACTACAGATTGCAAAGCGATCTGACAGTGAGCCACTTTTAACATTGTTGTTTATGGTCGTGTACGGTTTGTTTACTGTTACCATAATGTTCGTATGAAATTGTGTGCAGGTGGAATAGAGTGGATTGTAGCGACAGCTGATTGTACAGTGCAATGGAAACCCAGTTTCAACCCGGAGCATGTGCTGTGCCGACAACGCTAGTAGAAATTGCAGTATCATGCAGGTAAGTCATTTGGTTTGGTTCGATTTGGTTATTTAGTCGGCAGAGCCTTAAACTAGGGCATCACATCGACGGAATGTGGTGTGTGGGCAACTTGCCCAGAGTTGTTAATATAGGAATAGCTGGGAATCAAACCGCTGACCTCACAATCATTGGGTCCAAAACACTAATTATTAGACTAGTAAGTCACATCATCATGTTAAAAACCAAAAAAAAGAGAGTGAACGATTGTTTCATATTTTTTGTATGATATGAGTAGTGTACAATTTAACTTGTTTTGTGCTGTTATAATACTCAAGTTATTCATTGTTAATACTACTGCTGCCATTTAGGCATTTATGCCAACTTAGTCAGAAAATCTCCTCAGTTAAGTTGTCAGTTAAAGAGATGCTTTGGAGTGATAAGGATAGCAGGAGCAGGAAAACTGCCGGTCCAATCATATATGTTTTTTTGCTTTTTATTGCAGGCATTTGCCAGATATGGATCTTCTTTCCAAGTCCGATCCAAGTAATTTTTTGAGTTGCTTACTTTTGTGTTTGATACATTTGTGTGGAATCATTTTTATATGCTAATTGCTGCAATTTTGTTTTAAGAAAACTGATTTCTAGTACACTCTGTTCCAAAAAAACATCCCAAACATTTTCAATTATAACTCTAAGAAGTATCATCATATTTTAATAATTTTTAGTACAAATATTCCTCAGACAACTGGCCATCAAATGACCATTCTGTTACCCACTTCACCCAATATCTGTTCCTGCAGTACCTGAAGAAAACAGAAAAAACGAAATATTACTTTTTTTGTCTAATGCGGTATGATTACTTAATCAACATAATGCACAAAGATGTAATTTGTTCACATTTCTGACACTTTGGCTGACATTATATCCAGTTGTCTATTTTTCAACTGTCTACAGTAAAATTGCTCGAAATGTCGGACCATTATGCGAACATAAGCATGGAGATGCTTTCTCCTTTTATTGACACCAATATCGATAATGCTTTGCTCCAGATCAGTCCAAGCTTTACCAGTCGCTTCTTGAATTCACAAACATTTCTGAACTTCATCTGGTAGACACACTGCTGCATAAGCCAAACCTTGTAATAGACCTGCTGTTGGCACCCACAGATCTGGATAGATGAAATTTATTGATGTATTTTCATTCATTTCAATATGTATTATGTTTGGTCTGGTTTCACTAGGTAGTACAGAAGCAGACACTGGGTGAGGTGGGAACTTAAACAATGATTTAACAGCCAGTTGTGTTAGAAATATTTTTGGAAAAAAATTATCAAAATCTGTTAATCTTTCTTTAAGTTACAGTCAATAATGTAAGAGATGTTTTTAAAGGTTTTCTGTTTATTTCAAGGTATATTTAAGGTGCAGTATTAGATTTAACTGATAGAATTGATTTATTTTCTGATAAATTTTACTAGTAAATGTTGTACCACATCAAATGTAAGTTCAATGAATTAACTGTTGTGTTGCATGAAATGCATTATTCTATTTTCTGAAATGTATTTAAACCACTGATTTTTTAGTTAATGAGTATTGTGTGAACTGTGTTGCAGTGTGTGTCATGTATGTTAAGCAGTTTGCTTCAGAAGAATGGAGAGAGGCAAGTCACTTGGCATTTTTGCATAATCATATCATTAGTCTTAATTTTTGTATTTTTATTTACTCTGTGTTTTTGCCTGTTGTGCATAGAAGTTGCTGGCGATGTCAGTGAAAGGCATTTGGCCTGTAAAATGGCTGTATATAGCATCTTTAAGTAACTAGTTCCATATGACTGCAGTTCTGGTTGTAGAATTTAACATAACACATGATGTTAGTTATGTGTTACTGTTTAGATGTGTTGCAATTAGTGTTGTTACGGTTTCACACTGGCCGAGGTTGGTCGGTTTTGGTTCGGTTTTTGGGGAAAAACCACGGTTTTGGTTCTGTATGGTTCGGTTTTCTGACCAGCACTAAAACCGGCACAGACGTTCAGTGATGACGGGGGTGCCCGCCGGGTGCTTTGTCGCTCACAGCTGGACGCCTGCTAGATGCAAACTCTGCGATTGGTTGGGCGAGGGAGCATTGCTGATAGAAATCGGACGGACCAGACAGATAGAGGCGCCCACTAATGACACTTGATTAGTTCAGGCCTGGACGACTTGACAGCATGCATGCCTGCTATAAGACCACAGCTCCAGTATCTGACAGATGGCCATGTAAAGACTGACCCACAGATGGTGGCTGTGCGAGCGTCAAGTGACTGAGATGGCCGTGCGGAGGGGGACGGGGGAGACAAACACACACTGCTCATAACGAGTGAGCTCCAGCATCCATCGACGTTCATAACTTTATCATGCATAGATAGAGTTAGGTAGGCAGACAGACAGAGACAGGGACAGACTGGGAGGGAGATCAGAAGACACGTGCCGAGATGCACACAGTCAGTCGGTTGGTTGATCACAGTGAACACCATTGACACCTGGGTTAGGTCTACAAACAAGTAATTAAACTCCGGACACACAGCGACTGACCTTGCCACTCTGGCCGCCCTGCCTGCCAATATGCCGGGCTTAAATTTATAGCTCAGCATCACAGTGAGTGATGCTGCCATCATCCACGGACATTTATGGGTTGTTTACACGAGGAAGCATACAAGAAGCAAACGTACTCAATATACACGTGCACGATGTGTGCTCTAAGTTTGCTTCATGTTTGCTTACTCCTGTGAATGGGGTATTATAATCCCTGATTCTTGCCTTTATTGGAATAAATATCTATTATGTAGTCGTTACGCCATCTCATTATGGCATGGCATGCATTGTCGCATCACTAGCGCAGTTGGTGTTGTTAAACATCACACTTCACTGTCTAACAGTAATTAGCAAGTGACAGATGGTCCTCTCTCTCTTCACACATGGGGTGCATTCCATCAGTGATCTTCGCTTTGATTCAGAGCAGTAACACCCCACCCCAGGGCGAGAGGAGTCGTGCCGCCGCTTGGCTCAGCTCGTTCTGACGGGCGTATAGTACACGTACTATTAACGTTCACTGCACAGCCAGACACTAGAGCTGTTACGTTTATCAAAACCAGAAAACGGAAACCATCAATAGAGCCTTAAACCGCTGTTTTGATAGAGTTTGACATTGCTAAAAACCGCGGTTTTGGTGCCGATTTCGATAACCGTAACAACACTAGTTGCAATGGGATGGACAGCTGCCCATTATGTTGACTCTTGGTGCTAACGTTTTTTGTTTTTTGTTTCTTCAACTTATGTGTGATGTTGCTGATTTTTTTATGTATATAAGGTGTACTGGTATATGCATGAGTAGATGACCACTTTTTGGTCACTGTTGTACACATGCTAGTTGCTGTGCTGATATTGGTGCAGTTTGGAAGAACCGAGATCATTCAGAACACTTTAAACCCGGAGTTTGTGCGTAAGTTCGTCATGGACTACTTCTTCGAGGAGTCACAGAAACTCAAATTTGAAGTGTGAGTGTTGTGTGAATTTGCGTCCGCTATTCCAAAGGTTTGCTGTTCCCTCTAACCCTTACTATAACTTTTACCTTAACCCTAACCCTATTTCTAGCACTGTGGTGCGTACCTGCACAGTGGACTTTCGGATTAGCGGACCGGTACCGTTGCTGGCTTCACTATCTGGTTTGATTAATCAGAATTTAGTAGTGTGACCAATTCATTTGTCTAACTGAATATTTTTATTAAAAGGACATAGAGATTAATGATAACAAGATAATGTTCATATGAACACGGTGTCTGTCCAATGCATTTTGATAGTTTACAGTATATGTTCGTATAAATATAATCAGTGAGTGGTTAAGACTGGTAGAAAAAAAATCAAACAGTTTAATTTCAAATTGTACAGCAGCAATGATCCTTTCATTTTTTTCTATTATTTTAGCTAAACAATAAACATTGTCACTCACAAGACCATTCGATTCATCACTAGCGCTTTACTATAAAAAGGTCCATTGTCACCATGCATCTACTTTGCACTGTTACGGAGATATGGCGCCTCAAAGATAATGCGGTCACGAACTTGACCTTTTGGGGTCACGTGACGTCATCAGTCACGTAACCATTCAACTCCCAGGTGATTTTATACTCTGTCTAATGCTATGCATTACATTGGACAGACAATAACACAGAAGTTCATCATTTTTGACAATGTCTCCTGTTTTTGCTAGCTTCAGGCTGCATTCACATAGACACAAGTATGAGCCCAGCACTGTCCAGGTATCTGTTGTGTATTTGAATGGCGTGGCTCGTAGAAAATCCTACCAACTCGATGCCTGTCAGCCATATTCAATGAAATCGAATCGAGGAAATGCTTCGCGAATAAAACAACAATATTCCACTACAAAGTTACTATTTTTACTAACTGCACACCTCTGACGATGAACAGTTTTGCAATGGCATCAGTTTTGATGTCAAATATGCGCCATAGCTTTTGTGCATTATATTATTGTTATTTGTGGGTAGTTTACTTGGCACGAGTTGGATAAAAATACGATCTGCACAGAAACTACTCGTATGAGTGAAATTTACAGGTAACCCGCACTCGTATGTATGTACCGCCATTGAAATACACGACGGGTACCCGGACAGTGCCAGACTCATACTCGTGTCTATGTGAATTGTGCGTGCAGCTTTATCCTGGCATTTAAATGTATTTGCATGGAGTATGAACTTTAAGCTTTTTCTTGCTGTTCATCAGTGAGAAATGCTGGTAATGCTTTTGTGATATAAGACAGCTACTGTGTGGTTATTCTACAGGTATGACATCGACAGTAAAAGTCCCGAATTATCAAAGCATGTAAGTGCAACGTTAACGTTTTAATTTATTTTGTTTTTTCATTGCTATCATTTTTTGGAATAAGTATGTATATGATATTATGGGAGTTCTCTGTGTATCTTTTATGTTGTACAGTTTTATAG
>Ga0209671_1009341_pt1 | contig 10286 bp, 5 predicted proteins | sample WorMetHERISLAND2_2_FD_187401 | JGI IMG/M metagenome (GOLD analysis project Ga0209671, IMG submission 187401) | Marine gutless worms symbiont microbial communities from Max Planck institute for Marine Microbiology, Germany - Olavius geniculatus... | ecosystem: Host-associated > Annelida >... | reverse complement strand
CATACTGCCCAGATAGACGAATGAATCGACCACCTCAACAAGTCCATCTGCCACCTGGACTGTTGGGCATGGAGCTAGATTGCCAAATTGGATACCCTCCCATTCTCAAATTTTCGTAACTGAAGGCCCCTAACCAAAACCAAGGCCCCTAAGAGCCTTGCTACGCCACAGGACAATCTCCTGTTAAAGCGACGGGTTTGACGACGTCTCGTGAGATCGTTCCGACCATCGGAGCGACAAGTTCTGCCGCCAACCAGCCGCATGGTTTATGCGTAGATAGAAGAACCCTCCCTAAGCACCTAGCTATCTACCTACTCGTTCCATGGTTTATGCATTATCTCTCCGCGGTCACACGTACTGACCAACGCTTAACTGTGTCACCCTCCCCGCCCGTTTTACCACTTCCCATCCTCACCCGGTCTGAACTCCCCCCGGTCTACAGACTACAGCTATTGCATCATTCTGATCAGATCCAACAGCGAAAAAGCTAAGTCCTCGGAGAGTTGTCCGTTTCGTCTTTTGAGCTCGTCCGTTCTACGCGATTTGCACTACGGAATTACTTAAGCCGCGTTCAGAGCGGCATAACTGAACTGACACTGTTTAGTTTATGACGAACTGGCCAATGGGCGAGCAGGGCGAGTGTGCCTATATTTTTGTCTATTTGATTTTCTTACTAATGGGGTGTTTACACGATGCAGCAAACGTCTAGCAAACTTCCAGCAAATGTATTCAAAATACACGTGCTAATGCTGGACGTTTGCTGGACGTTTGTGGATCGTGTAAACACCCTATAAGCGTGCGTGCGAGTGTACGTGTGTGACAACTAGTCGCGCGTGTGTGTATTAAAGCACTGATGGAGTGGGTAAGCGAGTACGCAGCAGTTTATATGACTCCAGACAGTGATCTAACATACTTTTAAACCACCCTTAGCTCGCACTGGTAGACTGTTTTCACAATTTTCGGATGCGGTCTTGCATCATAAAGCAAACTACGGTGTAGCCTACGGAAAGCGTGATTTCAGTACGAAACCGCACTGTCTGGAGTGATATAAGCTCGTAATGCGTACTCGCTGTGGTATCTAGTGCAAACTACAGATGGCACAGACTACATCGTCGTTTGCTTAATAGGGTGTTTACACGATCGAGCAAACATCGAGCTGGCTCAAGCATGCCTACTGGAACCCCGCCCCTTGGCTCAAATGTAGGCCTAGGCTTAGGCTCTTAACCCACAGCTGATCATGTGTTATATAGTCTTTCCAATTGTAACCCGTCCGCCCTCCTAATTAGCATGCTAATTACCACAGAACGTCGAGCTAGCTGCTCGATGTTTGCTCGATCGTGTAAACACCCTATTACGACGCACGACTGCAGCCGAAAGTTGTGAAAACAGTAGGAGGCCGGGAGCGCGTACAGATGCGAGTTGAGTCAACTTGAATGTGATTTGCGCCTAGTACTCGGAGTGTGTGAAGAGCGTAGTGCGTGCGTAGCCTATGCGTGTGTGTGGAATCAATCGTGCTGCAATTGCTAGCAGTGATTGACAGCTGATCACACTGCAGAGTGCAATCGCAGGTGCCCGCCAGTGACTATATAGGCGAGTCCATCGTGCCCATCTGCTGACCATTATAAGCCAAGCAGCCGCTCAGCATGCAGCCACATCCATTCCAGTCACGAGTAGCCCACTAACTGCGTACAGACAGATCTGTTGAGGTAGACGTCGGTTGTCGATCAGGCGGACCGGAAGTGGAATTCCACCGCGCATGTCAAGTCGTTCATCGATCATTTTGGACCGTGTGCAGTGCAGTCGGCACGCCACGTTTGCCGATCGATGCATGCCGTTTCGCCCACGTACGCTGCCATCGAATCGCCGTGGGTACAGTACACCACCGTGCCTCAATAAAAACGTGCCACTTCTATTTTTTGAATAACTGTAAAACATTGGCCAACTTCGGTAATTTTTGGCACACAACATCACAAAGAAACGTGACGTAAATGACTATAATACTTTAGCCCACCTCATCTAAATGATGTTACTGCACTACCTTGTGAAATTCAGAAGTCGTAGTTTGGCCGTTTACAACAATGAATTCACATTGGGTAGCGCATGCTTCGGTATTTTTCAGACACAGTGTAGAACTAACTATAACCCCATGACGGGCGGCGTGTGCAAAACAGTTTGCCATCAGACACAAAAACTGATGCGTGCTCAGGTCATAATGCAGGTGATGATGCAAAGGCCAACTCAGCCTCCTACCCTAGTATAGTAGCTTACAAGCTACGGGGTGAAGGCCTAGTGTGGCTGATTAGGGCAGTGGCATGTCTGCTTGCTGCAAGCCGCTGACCCAACTGTTCCCTGATGAGAGCTATGGATGGCCGCATAGTGCGCTGCGGTATCATTAGCTCATGCCAATCAGCTGCCACTTCCAAGATTGTAAAACTGACGTCGTACACAACGCACCAGCAGCATACAGAGAGATAGAGACAGGCGATCAGTACACTTTGGGCCTATTTACATGCACGATCATTCACTAATAGCGTATAGGCTTCCGTAGGCCCCTATACATAGATTGTACGCCATGATAATAATCACTTGCGATGATAAATCGGCCTTTTCTACTGAATAACACGCACTGCCTGTACGAGTCCACAGTGACGCCATGCCAACTATAGGGGCCTACGTGCTCCATCGCACCGACCGGTGACGTCACGTGACCACTCGATATCAAGATGGCTACCGACCGAGCGACGGTCCGACACTGATACATCTTATTTCTGCTGGGTCTCGACATTCGTTTAGATGTATCTCGATACACGAGACTACATAGCCTATAGGCTGACTCGATTTCGCTGTAGGTCTACGTACAAACGACTTGCGAACTCGATTATACAATCATGGCGTCGTGAATTAAAACACATCGGCGGAGCAGAAAGTTGCAATTTTCCGAGAATTTGCAACAGAGAAGATAACAGGTGCTCAAAATTTCAACTTCAGTTTTCCCCTAAACTTCCCCAAAATGGGGGGTTTCAGCATCAGAGTTTGCATTTCCGGACGAAATTTTTCCGGCAAGAAGAAAAACAAGACAATCGGATAATCCAACAGCCCTTTTTAATTTTAGAGGGGGGGGGCGATTGCCTACATGCGGTGTAGGACTATTTGTATCAGCACCATATGGTATTTGTGTCCTAGTTTGTCGCGTTGATAGTCGTCTCTTATATCAGCTTTTCGCTCTGCTCATATGTTATGCACCGCGCATATGTTGCAGCTGCATTATTTTGTATAGAATGCGGGATGAACTAGCCCCGTCGTCTCGCAGTGTAAACTGGCATCTGGCTAAGGGCAACACCGTACGAGCCTTATGAGCCTTATGGCTCAGAAAGGACTTCACTTTACGTACGAGTTCATGCAGTTAGACATCAGTAGGTCACAACACTCATAACTCGATCTCAACGTTGGAAGCTTATAGTCCCAAAATGGCCAAACGAATTTAACGAATTTTAAAATCAAAAGTCACGAAATTTCGAACTATGTTCGTCAATGTACAATTGAAATCCGACCGTTTCAAAAATTTACCGATGCAAGAAATAGTCCTGTCAGCAAGATTGTGAAAAATGCCCTCACCATTTCTACTAATTACACGAAATGCCTATGAGGTTTAGTGGTATCATGAAATCCCCAAGTGAAACAGTACGAAACGTAATTTCATGAAATTGCTAAGTGATTTCATAAAATGACTGATTTCACACTTTCATTGTAACATATAGGCTATACAACACAGGGCCTCGTTACGAATGACAGTGAAACAAGACGTTTGGCTCATAACTATTAGACCTACCAGTGGGCTGTTAATCTGACAGGTGGTCAGATTGCAAGAAATGCTGCTGAGACTGTTGCGATCAAGTTGGTCAGCAATGCTGCTGCTCCTGCTGCTGATGTTAGACGTTTGCGATTGCATCTTCAGTCATATCATACGCTCAGTGGCTGCCGCGACGGCGCCATGCTTCGTGATTCGGTCAAGCTTCGGAGTATAAACCCATATACATCACGCAGTTTCTCTCTCTCTGGTATTGAGACATTTCGTGCACCTTTTTTGATGTTGCATTAGGACGATTCGCGTGCACTGTATACAGATTGTGCTCCGACTTACTACCACCTTGTATGAAATAGGAAAAGCCAAAAATATAATGCATATGACTTGCTTCTCGTCATATACGTCGCCAACGAGTTCTAACCTTCTACCTGCAGGCCTAGTTAGTTTACTGTGCAGTTCTAGTCATCTGTTGGCTGTAAGAATTAACCAGTAGAACAACGTTCGTAGCATTCACTGTCCTGTCTTCGTCTCCCAGTGCACGAATCGTTCTAATACAGCAGTCAAAGGGACTATACACGAATCGTCCCACAATCTTTCTGTAGTCTCTCGTTGTCGTGGGACTTGCGAGTCAATGAGTCGGCCGGCAGACTGGAGTCAGTGCGCTCTGTCCACCAGGAATCATTTACCGCTCCTGCGGCGCTGCCGTCACTTGCCAACCAACCAGCTGAGATTCACGCAATCACTGCCGACGGTGGCGGATCCGAAGAGAGGGAGGGAATCTGTCCATACCCAATGCCCCCTCCCCTTTCTAGTCATACGTAATGGCCAATACGACCACATTTCCCCTTGAAGCAATATTTTGTGAACATAATAAAATTTGTTGTGAAAACAAGAAATATTTAAGCAGAAATTCTGCACATTGATTTCCAAAACGCTCTGCCTCTCGAGGCCAATGCGGGCTCCCTCTCGTTATAGGCTCGGGCGGGATACAGCGCTGGCCATGTCCAACCCTTTTCCAGCTTCTGGATCCGATAGACTGTACCACCCAAGACTTCCCTCGCCGACGTAATATCCCGTTTACACGATCAAGCTGGCTCGAAGAGCTATCTATATGTCAGCTGGACGAGCCAGCTCGATGTTTGCTCGATCGTGTAAACAGGATATAACGCACATCCGCACAAAAGTCTTCTCTGAAAATACGTCGACTCCAGCAGGAATCATTTGCAGACTGCAGCGTTGCTACTACTTGCCAGCCAACCGAAATTCACGCAGTCACTAGCCGCATGACTGCATGACGTCCAGCAGTGAATGCTGAGCGAGCGAGCAAAGTTTAACGTCCGACCCGACACAGTTTGGGGACGGCCTTTCCAGGCAATGAACATACACATAATAATGGAACACCAAAAACAGAAAGTTTAACATTTACAGAAAAAAGTTCAGCAGTGACGCCGTGGTAGAGGGGGCAGGGGGCAAATGCTCTTCCATTCCCCTAAATTTTGGGCTGTGAGAAAATTTTTGTCCGAAATGCAAAATTTGGGGATAAAAAGAACCATTATTGGGAAATGTTCGGGCAAAGTTGGCATTTTGAGCACGCGCAATTTCTTCTGTCGAAGTGCCGCCTACCTTTTTAACCCACGAAGGTGCTAATGACCAGCAGAAGATTATCTATACCCCTCACCGACAATCGCGCTAAAGTCTTCTCCGAACATATGTCGATTCGATTGTTATTCGACAAATGGCACCAAAGACAAAACACCGCCCAAAAGTGATAGTGGTTAGTTGACTACCCCTCGTCCCTGAAATGTTGGGAATAAAATTTTTAACGTTCTTTTTGCGTCTTCTATACCTAGCTACCTTCTGCCTAAACTTCTGCCTACTCCCAGTGTCTGCAGATCACTGTGTCGCACAGCGAATTGGCATTTACAGGGAAAACGGGATTCTATCGGGAATGGGTGGCATTGCATTCGGGGTTCGTGGCTGGACTCGCTATGATAAATAAAACAGTCGATCGATCAATCAATCAATTAGATGCTCCATTACTCTCCGCACAATGTTCTCTGGACCAGAGCGGGTCTGCGAGCTGTCAAGGGTTAACTAAGAACTGAACTCCTATAGACTAGCATCAGTGGCGTAGAGGCACAGAGGGAGGCAGTGAGGAGCAACTGCTCACCCTAAATTTTTGGCTGCCGAAAAAATTTTTCGAAAATTTTCTTTTTGTCGTACCATTTTTGTCAAAAAATGCAAAATTTGGGGCTGAAAACCCACATTCTCAGAAAATTTGGGGCAAAATTAAAATTTTAAGCACCAGGAATTTTCTCCGTCAAAAATTTGGAGTGTCTGTCAGCAAATTGTGTGGCTCGGTAGTTTAACGGTAACGTGTCGGACTTGTAATCCTGAGGCCACTCAGGGACGCAGGTTCGACTCCGCACCAGGACACTGCCGGGTAACGACCTTAGGCAAGTTGTTCACACACATGTGCCTCTGTCACCAAGCAGTATAATTTGGTACCGGTGGTCAAAGGGCGGTGATGCCCCGAAGCTGGGAAGATAACCGTAGGTCTGGCGTTGCACCGGCCATGCGTCACGGACTCAAGTGGTTTATCCACCTACGGGCTCAACGGCCGCGAGTGGGAGATGAGCACCCCGCCTACGCCCCATCTGGGGCATGGTTCACTTCACCTTTTTGTCAGCAAATTGCAACTTCCTGCCTCGTCCACTTTCTGACGCGCTACAGCTACGTATGCTTTGGCATCGTTGTTGTCTGTCTGTCGTCCGTCGTCTGTAACGGAAGTAATGGGGCTAGCCGTAAAGGCTTATGCAAAAACTTTTACACAAATAATTAGCCCTGTGTCTTAAACTTAGGCATGCAAAATTTCAGCGATCTAGTGTAAAGGGAACTGTTTTAAAATTGTGCTTGAACAGAGGTAGTGAGAAAAATGTGCGTTTTTAACGGAAAATTGGCCATATCTCTGAAACAGTATGAGATATGGCAGACAGAAAGTGGCATACGCCCTTTCAGATGAGATAAAAAAATGAACGCCCTTGGATGACTTTGAAAGTCAATACTGCAACAGAAACTGTATAGGCCGCAGCGCGTCTTCCCAGGAAGTTTAACCAACGACACTGCTGCTAGAAATGCTATTACACAGGAGTCCATTGGGTTAACACATCATCGGCAGAGTAAACAGTAGATAGCAGAACGCAACAGGTGTTCGTATTTGATACTCAATGTATTATAAGCATATACAAGTCGACGTGCTGATCAGGTTGCCGTGCACTGATGTGCTGGTAGCTTATAGGGAATGCCAACTTGCAGTATAGGCCTATACATTATGTTGATCCCAAACACTGAGACAGATCCTCGTCTTACCTTACCTTGTATAGCTTGGTGGGCTAACGACAGGGTGTCGGACTTACCATCGAGAGGTTGTGGGTTCCAAGGTTTGAATACCGGTCGGTTTACTATCAAGTGGTTGCTACTTAAATGGGTGACTGTCTGCGGACAGGTAAACCATCTACATGTAGGTGTATAATTAACATCAAGGTCAACTCAGCCTTCCATCCCTCCAGGGTAGGTAAATCGAATACCGGAAGTCTGGCTGGGGTTAAGGCGGGACGCGTTCACCTGTGTCGGGTGACAGCTAACACTGTGTGATCCCTTATGGCAGGTGACACTCGGTAGCTCTGTGATAGGTTTCCTATTAAAAGCTATGCACAGCACCACCTTTGCTTTCACCGCATGCTGAAAGTTCCCGTTGCAAAAAAGTGCGTAGCATCACACAGGCTCATGTGTTGTCAGTCATCGGTGAATAAAATACAACTACAGCGACGCAGGCTAATCATAATTTAGAGTTCGCCGTTTAGAATAAAGACATATTACTAAGTATTACAAAGTTTGTTACAATTATGTTAAAATTAGTATAAGACCTGCGTCACATGTTTGAACACAGCAGTAGCTATGCTTAAACTTACCCGGTAGAATCACGAAAGTTGACGTTCACCTTTCGGCTTGAACCCATGAATCCTGCAAAACATTTTGTAATTTAATAGTCATTATTATTCACGTCATACTAATATAATGAACAAGACTGCTTTCGTGGACATCTGGTATGATATGGTTCTGATTATGGAAATTAATTGCACCACAAAAGTAACAATAAAAGAATCGCGTTTTAAATAAGTAACAAGTTTAAGCCTATTACCCTTTTGTTGACATTGAAGCTGGCGATATACACCGTTTCCCAAAAACACGCAGAAGTGTTTTTTGTCAAAACTTCTTTAAATTTTCACTAACTTTAATAATTTTTGGCACACAGATAACACAATACATAAGTTTGTGTAAAGTGCAGTTATTTTGCATCTCACTTATTTTGCTTCCACGCTTTACCGTGCAAAATACAGATTCTCCAAACTGCTGCATAACGCTGTATTAAAGTGTATTCAAAACAACAGAAATAAAATAAAAATAAATTAAAGTCGTGCTCCGCAGCGTTCATTTCAGTTCATTTCTGTCGCTTTTTTATGCTCCATAATAGTTTCAAAGTTGGTGAAAATTTGACGAGGTTTTGCGAAAAATAATTTGACTTGCATTTTGGAAAAGCGGTGAAAGTAAAACACGGCGTATATCGCGGTATTCGCTACGGCGACGGTATACCGCACCGCTATATATTATGTAGGTTTATAGTTCGTGTCGGTATATACCGTGCAACATTTTTACGCGCGAAAGCAGCTACTGCTTTCAGCGCGTCTTAGCGGTCGCAATTCTGTCTGTCCGTCTGTCACACGGGTGGATCAGTAAAAACGGTGCAAGCTATAGGATCACCAAATCTTCACCATCGGCTGCCTGGAAGACTCTAGTTTCAGGAACCGTAAAGCTTTTCCATAAATTCGAAGAGGTCACCCCGAACGAGGGCGCTAAATGAGAGGGGGGTGGGCAAAATTTGCGACTTTTGGCCAATAGGTCGCTGTATCTCAGTAACGGTGCCAGATAGGGCCTAAGTTACTATTAATCACTAATAGGAAGTCGTACACTGGCTCTCGATTGGCGCCAAATTCAATGACCTTGAACGACCTTGAACGCCAAAATAGGGGGTTTTGTGGATTTTTTGGCGATTTCGGACTGCGACACAAGTCTGTATCATTCACAAAGTGGCGCCACGCTTTATGCGATCCAGATAGAGAATTTGATATTTGTATATTAACTTAGCGAGAACACCCCAATTTTCAGCTAAACTACTGAACCGGAACTGCTATAGGCTTTCGCGCGTCTCGTGAGCATTGGCTCAAATTTCTTGTAATATACACCTGCAGGTGCCCGTCATCAGCAAACAGGCAAAAGATAAGCAGGCCTCTACCTGGATGCACTGGATACATTGCATGCTCACACTATCATCACTATTATGACCGACGGCGAATCCAAAAAGGAGGCAATCTGAGCATAACCCCTTCTTCCAATCAAAATGCAGAATAGCCACCAATGCAGATGTATTTTGCTCTGAAGCACCACGTACGTGAACATAATTACGATATTTGAAAACAGGAAATATTTACGCGGACATTCTGCACATAATTGCCAAAAAGGATTTCAGCTTCAGCGGGAGGGGGTCTTCGACTACGGACCCACTGACCACGGGCTCTACCCCTGGACCTATCGCACCTTTATTATCAGTTCGTTCGCCAGGCCCGCCGAAAGGCTGGGGGAGTAAGCTACCCCGGGCCCCGCGACGTTTAAGGGGCCCCGCAGTCGCCCAGAAATATAAAGTACACCAGAATGCTCCATTTAGAAAAGAAAATTCAAAAATTTTCTCCCCAGAGAGGTCTCGCAAAAATGTTTTGGCGCCCCGCGAGAATGTTTCCCTGGGCCCCGCTGTGGCTCTCGACGGGCCTGGCGCTTGCCATGCCCCTTCCCCACCCCTCTTCCAGTTTTTTTTGGATCTGCCAGTGATTATCACCTGAGCGTCATCATCATCAGCTGCAGTTTAGCCATCATCTGCTTACCGATCATCATCGAAAATCAATAGAAAATATTAACGACTGCCATCGGAACCGCTCTAAATCAGCGCGATGCCCTCGTCATGCATTCCATGCACCCATCACACCATTTGTTTTTTGCCGTGGTGTTAATGATTTGTGGGAGACGAACTGTATATGCTTCAGCTATAGCTTTTTGTATATTATAACGGGCGAAATGCAGTGATATGATCTAGCAGCTTCTGTTTTATACAGTAGCAGCTGCAGTATTACGTAGGCCTATACTAGATACATATAAGAGCGTTGTGCCGAAACAATACAAGAATGCTATTCATCATTCGCGTATCCCTTATCGGAGCAACTCCGGCATAACACATATAGGTCCCTAATTATATTTATGTAAAAACTGTTCAGTTTATATACAGTGTAAAGGTGACATCGTGGTTGTAGATATAAAACAGCACAAATCACAATTTAAAAATTCAAACTTTACCATTACACAGTCAGCAAAG
>Ga0209671_1009337_pt1 | contig 10288 bp, 8 predicted proteins | sample WorMetHERISLAND2_2_FD_187401 | JGI IMG/M metagenome (GOLD analysis project Ga0209671, IMG submission 187401) | Marine gutless worms symbiont microbial communities from Max Planck institute for Marine Microbiology, Germany - Olavius geniculatus... | ecosystem: Host-associated > Annelida >... | reverse complement strand
GCTTGTAAGGTAGACCTTCTATTTGCTTCATGTAGCCTAAGCCTGTATGCGTGATAACGTCGCGTCAAACTGTTCGTCATCAAGCGACGGTTTGTTTGTTGTTGTTTTTCTGCAGACGATGACTAATATGGTCGGAAGACGGAAAAGACGATGACGATGACGTCATGGTATGAGTCATCGCTGTTGCTGAATGCGGCGGCTGCTGTTGTGTGCTTCTGTTTTTGCTGCTGCTGCTGCTGCTCCCAGGCAAGATTTCGCTTTCTTTCTACGTGTGTCTGTTTAATACTGCTGCAGCCATCTGGTCATCGTTGTATAATTTATAAACTAGTAAAATCGTCGCTCAAGGTAGAGTACTGCCCGCGACGAAAAACCCTGTGGCGTCTCATCTTGGATTAGAGGAAAACTTGCTCCAAGGACTTGGGGGCTACAGACGCTTCTGCCTATTTTTACTCTCCACCTATCGCTTACTGGTACACTCTTGCTGAATTCTATTTCAGCTCGTAAAACGTTTCCGAGATACGGCCACTTATTGGTTGTATATAAACCACCAACTTTCTCTAGTCTTTACCGGTCTCTCATTTAGCGCCGTCGATCGCGGATAAACACATTCACAACACTGTGGATGATAATTAAAGGTGCATGGCAACGGTCAAACTCACTCGCGCAATTTCTGTAGATTTAAATCAGACACTTAACGTCGCATATATGTTATGTCGACTTGAGCTTCATAAATATATGAAATTAATGTGTGATTTCAAACGAAATGCGGTATTACGTTGCGTTATGCGAAATATTCTAATCTCTCAGTGCCCGCGGTGACGTCATGACCCCAGCCGATATTACTTTCAAAGTTATCAGAAAATTCTGCACTTTTAGGAAAATGGAAAAAAATGTATATGTTAATTTTGGTGTCCACGGACCTTTAAGCAGCGGCCCCACTTATTCTGTTCATTCTGACCGGGATCCCGGCCGGGGTTCTTTGGTTCCAGCCAATCAGACAACAGTTGTCTATGGATAGCCACGCCTTTAGTGCAAGTGCATTGAACATACAATGAACGAAGATAATTAAGTGAAGAAAATAGAATTTTAGGACTACTCATCTTGATGTCTCTATCTGAACTTGGTTGAAACGCGTCTGCCATGTAGGCTAGGGCTTGACGTTTCAAGTTTTTTGTTGCTTTTTTGTTTTCAACTTATTTCCGTGTCCATTTTTGTTAGTAGGCTTTTAGCGCTGACTTGTAAATTAGCTTATAGCAGCACATTCTGCAGCTGGATTATAGAGTTGACCGTCGTAAGCTCGTAGTGGCTATAAAATTGAATATAGTAATACTAAGTGATTGACAGGCTTACAACTGACTGCCCTCAAATTTCCTCCGTCCGGCGGGGATAAAAATAATCCCGGTAAGTGGGGCCGCTGGTTTATAGATCCTGGCTGCAGAGTCACTCTATAGGCCTACTGGAGCTGTACTGGAGATTCTGTTATTTTAAGTTCTGTCGTTTTGATAGAACACTGGCATGTAGGCCCACATTCAGTCGTCCAATTTTGACGGCATAACTGACGGCCTGTCGAAATGTTATAGCCGCTGGAAGTGTCTGATTGGGACGGATCTGGGGAACCTTCAGTCGACTGTGGCGAAGCTTGTCATTTGAACAACGAATTGCTCATCGGCGACGACTTCGTGTGGCGAGAAACAAACTTTTCCGACTGCTCAGTTACCTGTGGCACGGGTACAAGCTCAGTCTCGAACAAATGTTTAATTTCTGTTATGTAGCATATAACTTGAGTCGTTGAGCCATGTTGACGTTGTAGCCTATTATTATGTTCATTTTTGACGAACGAAACAGCAAAAGAGCTTGCCTAACTAAAAAAAGGTTTTAAGAAAGCTGCCGGAGACTTGTGTAATATAATTTCAGTAAGTAAGATATTTCTAGGCCTATACTAAAATTAAGGTCATATGTCACAGTGTAAAATGTCATCTACAGAACGGATTTAGTACACGTTAGTGCACTTAGCCAAGTTGCAATGTAGGCCTACACGTAGCTTTACTTTGTAGCTAAACTGGTTAATTTCAACACGACGATATTGTCTTATTGGCGTCACTGACTGGTAGCGAGAGTGTGATTGCGGCCAGGCCACAGGTGACTTGATTGGTTTTGTACAGGTGTGCAGCGGACGTCAGTGCTATGCTATGACAGGTCAGCTGACGTCATTGCGTCTGATGAAAAGTGTAACTTCAGCAGCAGACGACGAGCGCGTAGCCGCCCCTGCACCCAGCCCGCCTGCACTATGTAAACAAATTTTCTATTTGACGCATTGTTTTAAGCCTAATTCTAAAGCTTTTCACCCCCCATTGTTATTAACGCCTAGGCTACTATTTAACTGCCACCAAATTAGTGGTTTCGTGTCTGCATCATACGAGATATTGAATTTTTTACAGTCGGCAGAGATTGACAGAGAATTTGCAACAGTGCACATGTACATGTTGGCCTAATCATTAAATATCCCACCGCACCTCAAACGCATCGCTAAATTACTTTGTGAAATACTAAAGTCTGTATACGTTCTTGAAGTGAATTATAATACCTTACAAAAGAGGTCTAATGTAGCAAAGCGTTTGATAAGACCGACCATTTAAAAATTGTGAATTTACTGCTGAGTGGATCGAAAAACTTTGAATATCGGTAAGAGGGTAATAAGTTATAAAACTTGGCGGTCTGGTATATGAATGCACGAACAAGTTAATGATTCTGTGATTTGCTATTGCCGTAGCACGGCTTCCACTACAGATGCAGATTTTTTCTACTCGCCACATTACTTTTTGCGATCTTTTTAGACCTACATAATATGCGATCCTCAAAAGTCGCATATGATACGCTCATGATAGATGCACTAAGATGCTATATGTGTTTGCTATAAATTATTTCTATATGATATAGGCCTACTGTGTTTTGGAAAACCTTTTAAGGTATCTGCTATGCTGAGCCAAAAACGATAGCTAACGTCACGTTTATTCTGAAAAGAAGCTGAGATGAAAAGTAGGCTATACGATGGAGCGTACAAATCACTCGACGGTATTTTCTGTTGCTCCGTTGAGGCGTGAGGCGATGTGATTGTCTTTATTTACAAACACCCCGAGACGACAGATCATTGCACAACAAACTGCAGCGCTAGAGTATATAGGACTCGGTGCAATGATTAATGCACGACTGACGCACTTGTCGATTGCCAGCTCCGTCCGGCATGCAAATTCTGCTGATGCTTACGTGATTACATACCAATGAGAAAGCTTAAAGTTTTCGGCTATGTAACGCTCGTTTAATTACTAGAAAACTAAGATCAGTGCAGCCTTGTATCTTTGTGGCTTGACAGTTACTCTATCTACAGATAGTTTCTTGCTTTTTGTATCATAGATTTATAAGTAAAACCTAAGTAAAAGGTTTTATTTATTTAATCTAGTTGTTATGATCATCTTCAAAATGCATAGTCGGCGGTGGATCATCAGCCGCTGTCCGTCCGTCCGGGTCTCTTGAGCAGTGTATGGATTTATCAGTCTTGCTCCAGCCACGATCTGGTGTAGTGCCGGCGTGCAACTTATTGTTATGTTTTTATTATAACATGATATCTTAAAGGTTAAAAGTTTTAAATGTGGTGTACAGCTCTACATGAGAAATCCGGGGCCATCGCAGACCTTCGGAGCGTCACCTGCCATATAGGATCACATAGCTTTACCTGCCATCCGACACAGGTAACGTTCCCCGCCTTAATTACAACCAGACAGGCAGGCAGGTACTCGTTTTATCTGCCCCGAAGGGGTAGAAGGCTGAGTTGATGTTAGTGTTGGTTACATGCCTAAATGGTTTAACTGTCCGCCGACAGTCACTCGATCATCCAAGCCGTAATCACAGTGACCCGACCGAGAGTCGAACCCACCACCTATCGATCGTAAATTCGACACCATTCCTTTGCGCCACCGGGGCAAAATGAGTGATTGATCAGTGATTGTGCGTTGATTGTCGGTCGGCTCGTGGTCCAGGTGGGTGGCCGGTGACTGGGGTGCATGTAGTCGTACGTGCGGTGAAGGCGGCGTGTCTCGACGTCAGCTCTACTGTGTCCGTGAGTCCTCCCACGACCTGTCTCTGCAGCCGGTCTCGCCTCATCTCTGTCGACCTGACCAACGACCAGACACGCAGAGACCTTGTGCAGGCGACGTTGACTGTCCAGCCTGGGTCGCCGGCCAGTGGTCACACGTAAGCTTTGCATCGCTAGAATAACACATCGAGCCAATGACGACATGTCATGAGGCCGTCCACATACGTATTCGCGTACAGCGCTTGCGTAGCCTATTTTCGCAGCTGCTGGCATTAATAGGGCCTGACTTATCTACTATCGCTTCTGATGCAATACAATACAATACAATCATAAATTTGCACTCAAAAACTGACAGACAAACTGTCAGTTTAATCTAGCACATAAACTAAAAAGAACTTAAATGTTTAAAAGAAAAATGAAATGAGAGATACTGAGAATAGAAATACTGTTAAATGTAAAACTGACAAAATTCGAAAAATGACTGGAGTAAAGAAAGCTAAAATAAGAGAGAAAAACTAAAAAAAGGTAAGAAATAAAGAATAATAATGAAGACTAAAACTCAGAAAAACTGAAAAGAGTAACAGTAAATATAAAAACCGTGAGCGGGTCCGAATAGCCGTGAAGTCAGTCCGAGGGGGTGCCAGATGTCTATGGAGGATAGGATTTGAGAAAAAGAAAAGTTTTGAGATTGGAATGAAAGAATGATGATGAAACGAGAGATACTGGGAGCAAAAATAGTATTGAATATAAAACCGCTGTTTACGCTATAAATATGCGCCATTATGCATCTGACGTCTGTTAAGCTTGATGTTTGGTCTTTAAAGCTGAAAATCGGCACACACATGGGAACGTTTACACCAATTTTGATGTTTCTGTCCTTTTTCGTTTTCGAGTTAGTAACCCGCACGGGACAGATGGTGCCTAGCGACACAATAGTTAAACTTTCGATTTAGCTGAAAAGAAATAGTTCAAATAAAAGTTAACTTTGAGCTCTCTGCCGTCGCTGTGTAATCGATGTACTCGTGCGCTGCAGTGTTCGTCGACGTGTGGGCGGGGCGAACAGGTGCGTCCAGTGGTCTGTAGACGCACGTCAGTCAACATGTCAGCCTGTTCAGCCGCAGACAGACCGACTCAGCGACGTGCTTGTCGCGCCAGCATACCTTGCTACGGCACTACAGGTAGCCTGCCAGCAGCAGCAGCAGCAGCAACAGTCACAGCAGGCATTCCCCTAAATTTTGGGCTGTCGGAAAATTATAAGAAAATCTTCGTTCAGAAGCGCTAAATTTAGGGCATAGCCCAATTGTCGGGAAATTGGAAGGGAAGATTGAAATTTTGAGCACATGTAATCTTTTCTGTCGGTAAAATTACCGCTGCCTGCCGGAATTCTGTCGGAAGTTTGCAACTTTGTGCTTCGCGTGTATTTTTTAACCCACGACGAGCAGCACTGTGGGTGGGCTTCAACATTAGCGTCATCGTCATCACCGTCATCATCGTCATCATCATCATCGGCAGCAGCAGCAGCAGCCTCTCTATCCTTGGCTGTTCACAACATCATGACCGGATATCATCTGAAACAGCTCATTACTGTTAAGAAGTAGCTCTTCTATTAACGCAAATGTGATTGATTAATTTATTGATTGACTGATTGCAAGCAATTAAGTAAAAGTAAGTAACTAAATTTGTATATTGCACAGTGTCGACGGTAGACTCGCCGAATCTGTTATTCTGAGGTGCAGGGCGTGGTGTGGTGGACTGAGATAGCTTAAAGGTTAAGTTGTAAAAAAGTTTCGAGTTTTCGACGAAAACAGGATATAGAAGAGAAATTGCGAATGACTGGTCTTCGTCGGCGGTATTCTTATCATCCGTCGAGTCGACTTGGTCGGAGGAAAATTTGATTTTATTCCGGTATGCACGCCTAACAGAATGATGTTACATGTCGATGCCGTAGAAACAGCGACATTTTCACCTCATGAATAGCTTAGCGCATATTAGGCTTATATACCAAAAAGTTTTTCGTTCACTTTTTGCACTTTTAGCCGTATTGAAATAAATCAACATCATTACGCTGATTATGGCAAACTGATCGGTTACTAGTGAGCGTCATGATGTTTTCAAGTGATCAAAAAAATCCCACATAGACCGAGATTTATTGCGTGGGATCTTATTATTTTTCCAGTTTTGAGCCGGCGACATTTTGAGCTATCATACAACCCAAGTTGGCCAATCAAATGGCACACCGGCTTAGTTAACAGCCAGTGTCTTTAGCCGAGATGTTCAGTATGCTAACAGTCATGATAACAGCTTAATATATAGTTTGCTGTTTCTCAGAACAGGCTGTTTATTCCCCCGCAGTGGCAGTACGGTTGGTTTTCGCACACGTGGAGTGGAATAAAATACAAGTAATTTGAGCAAAACTCACGTGACACGCGATAGCAGCGGTCCTGCCACTTTGGTAATCAGTGTAGGCCTACAGCAATAAGATATTAATGCATCTTGAAAGAGTACTTAAATTTGAGGCCTTCGTACGGAAGACTCCTTGACCCTTCATATATACCGATATGTAACGCAATGACGCATAAGTTACCTAAAAGTTCAACATGCGTTTCTATTTTTTTCGTGGCTTTTTTGTTTATTGCAATATTTTTAGTCCGCGATCTTCTTATCCCAGAGACAAATGTGTGATTTATACAATTCTATCAACTTTTTACACGCTCTCGATCCTTCCAGAAAGCAGTTTTTGTAGTACGGACTAGTGGTAGGCCTACTCATAATCGGAGGACAACATAATTTTAGACGACCTGACTAGATGTAAACTAGTGTAAGCGTACAGATAAATCAAATTTCCTTCGAAGACGCACTGTTCAAGTTTATAAGTATGTAAATCGAAATAAAATTCTATGCTGGGCCGAGCATCCGGGTCTAGCGACACATGAGCCGACTGCCCGACCGTCGGCCACACAAAGCAATGCAATGCAATGCTTTTATCTCTCTCTCGTCGGGTGTCAGCGACTTCTTCTTAGCGTGTGCTCTCCATGCCGAGCCAGGCAATAGCCTCCTCATCAGCCAAATGTAGGGCTGACAGACCGCCGGGAAAATAAGTATCTGGACAATCGTTCGCAATGTGCGACATAGTTTGTAAAGGTGCGCCACAGGAACAGGACGGATCTGAAGCCTGAAGCTGCTCGTGTATCGCTGAAACCGGGTGCCCGGCCGGGTGTCTGGCCAGGATGCCCGGCCCGGGTGCCCGGCCGGGTGCCCGCCCGGCCCGGGTGTCCTGCTCGTGTGTCGCTTCACTGAGCAGAACTTGACGCTGCAAATTTGCAGAAACTTGTATTTTGTTGCGTGTGTTCGCATATACTGCAGCACAGTAAAATAAATTGTTTTCTAAATAGTTTATTGCACATTGTTTTATTTTATTGCAGAGTGCAAACCCCACTACGCCGAAGAGGCCGGTTTTTCTTTTCTAGCAGTGGTCAGTGGCTTGGTGTGGGGACGGTAGACTGTCGAACTCACGATCAAGCTGTCGTGGGTTTAACTCGCAGTCGGGTCGTTATTGAGTGGTTATTACTTGGATGGCTGACTGTCTACGGACAGATGAACAATATCGGTATATGATTAACCACTCACGTTAACTTAGCCTTCCATCCATCCGGCGTAGGTAAATGGAGTACCGGCCTGCGTTGGGTTGGGTTAAGTCAAGGAGCGTTCACATGCAGTGAGTAAAGAGTATCAGGTAACACTGTTCCATATGACAGGTGACGCTCCGCAGACTGCCTGTATTTGGTGAGCCAATGCCTGCTGTCTGCGTCTGGTTGTTAGATGAGGAGGGTGACCCGGCGGCACTGTACGGCTCTGAGAGCATAGCCCTTGGTCAGCAACCAGCCTGGTACTCCATCGACCGTTATTCATACGGCATCAACGACTGGCGAGGCAACGAGGTCGCCGAGAACCGGCTTCGTCAACGCCGACCCAACAACATTCCGCTCGATGACGTCACGCAGCAGACCGGAAACGGAAATGGTGCCGTTGTCATAGCAAACACTGCAACCGCTGCGACTGCAATTACAGCCGCCGCATCTGCACGGTGACTGTCGACTTGTCTGCTGTTCACACACTAAACGACATAACTGTGAAGATATGGACGGTTCAAACCTCTTGCCTCGCTTGCTGCGCAGCTGCCTTAATTAGCCAGGTTACGGGTCTTGCCCGTCTGTCCGTCTGTTCGTCTGTTCCGTACGGGCTTCTAACTCGAGAACAAAAAGACATAAACAGTAAAACACACCGCTTGACTTAATTTATGATCTACGCTGACGTACGATGCTCGCGACACAGGTTAAGCCGCGTTAGCAGAAGCCAGGTAAAAGTAAACTTTTAATTAAAATATAAAATACGTTAATGCTCTATGCGAATAGTTAGGTGGACGGCCGCATAAAATGTAAGCACTGGACCAACGTAATTTTCTAGTTATGCAAGCCGGTAGGCGATGTGGTTTGCGACTATTAGCGATCACAGTTTTGCGGACTGACTGGTGGTAGACAGCTGACGCAGAGACGCAGACACCCACAGACACACTGTCTGACAACAAGAGCCGCTTATACCAATACAAGACGAGTGACATTGGTTGAGGTCAAGTTTTCGTAAGACTTTGATCGATGGCCACGTGACTAATGGACTCGGCATATGTGGTTTTCTATTTGTGTCCAATAATGACCATGCGTCTATCTTGCACGGTTTTAGAGATATGAGGCATCAAAAAATTGGGGATTTGGGGTCAGGAGTTTGACCTTTTGAGGTTACGTGACGTCATCGATCCCGTGACCGTTTAATTCGACAATTCAACTATCACGAATACCCTCCCTAAAACCAAGTCTGAAGTGGATCCAATGCTCGGTTGCAGAGATGCAGAAAGCCTCTGAAAGCCTCCGTATGCCGCGGCACACACAGACATAGTGAGCAAAAAGAAGGCCTTGCTAAGCTAACGCGTCGCAAGCCAATGACAGCATTAGCAGGTTTGCAATGCATAAACTTTGTTACTCTTCACTCTTCAGTAGTATTCCTGTCGTTGGCGGGTCTCATTCGGTTTCGCCGGCGTAGTTTGATCAAGACAAGTCGCAATGCGCCGCAGTCTATAACCCACAAAAACGCCTTAAGTTAAGTAGTCGCTTAAAATGTTCGAACGACAAACACTATTTCGATATGGTGTGACATGACATGTCCTGAATGCGTAGATCTCGTGGGCCATGTGACATCACCGGCCGTCGTCATGGCAACGGGGCAGCACCTGTCATCATGGTGGACAGTTCTCAGTTTATTCAGCTCAGCGCGGAGCTCGTTGTAGTGCCGCTGATTGTTGGCGGATCTGCCACTGTCATTCCAGGAACGACCGTCTACATTCACTGTCCCGTCGCCAACACTCACTGTACGTACGACCGGCCAGTGTATAACTCTACGCCGTGTCCCATAAAAAGAACAATACCTTGCATTATTTATCATAATTATTTTTGCCAAACTTTGACTGCCTTTCAAAATTCTTTCATTGAAAGACTCGGAAGAAAATTTGCCACAAACGTGTTAAAGTTCCCACCACACCTAAAAGGTGTCCCTACACTCCTTATTTTTTAAATTGCACTAACCGACGCACGACAACATGTTCCATTAAAAACTACCGTTCATATGCGTATGATCCGAGGAATTTTTTGATGTGACACAGTGTGGAAACAAATTAGTTCACTGCTGCGGCCGCCATTTGAGCTTTGACTTTTTTATCTGAAAATTGGCACACCGATAACTCATGCTTTATGAAACGTTGCCGCCAATTTTTCGTTTCTCTAAGTTAGATGCTTTTTTCCGAGTTAGGACAACTTGCGGGACGGACGGACAGACGGATAATACCCGTAATGCGACCCGTTAAAACGGCCGCATAATAGTCAGATTTTCTGATGAACGTCTGAAATAAATTATTTATTTATCAGCGATTTGTGCCTGCTGCTTCTATCAGCTTTACATCCACTCTAAAAAATTGCCAGTCGTTTCACATTTTAAATGACATTTTATTTTTTCTGCATTTTTGTAAAGCAAGTTCGTGTAGCGACGCATTTTTTGTGCGATGGGATCTTTTACCATGCTTTAATTCCAAATTTTTCTGCGGAGTATATCAGTGAAAAAAACTTCGAAAGTAGTTCATACTATGAATATATG
>Ga0209671_1009336_pt1 | contig 10289 bp, 5 predicted proteins | sample WorMetHERISLAND2_2_FD_187401 | JGI IMG/M metagenome (GOLD analysis project Ga0209671, IMG submission 187401) | Marine gutless worms symbiont microbial communities from Max Planck institute for Marine Microbiology, Germany - Olavius geniculatus... | ecosystem: Host-associated > Annelida >... | reverse complement strand
GAGGGATTTGCATAAAATTTTGCGTGACGGGTCCCCTCGCCGACGTAATCAACCCTGCCAAATTTTATCTCAATCGGGTTAGGGGTTTTGATTCTGTGGGGGGTCGAATTTTTGGCTTTCCCATAAGAAAGAGAAGTCGCCGTTAACACAGGGCTTGAACTACCGTTCAGCCTGTGATAAGCTGCGATTGTAAGAGTACTTGAAAAACAGGATTTCATCACTTCATCTTTTATCGTAAGCCTTTGCATTGTGGAATAGCTTTGGCCTTGGCCTTGGCCTTGGTCTTGAGTGGTCTGGCCTTGTTAACATCACTGATTTTATATACTTAACTTTGTGCTAAAACTTTGTTTTGCAAATTTGGGCGCTATGCTCATGCGATGCAGAGAAAAAAAGCAACAATTAGTCAATAACGATATTTGTCTATGGTATGAAACGCCTTATTGTAAGCCTATTGTAGTATACAGCCTGCTGTAATTGCCGACACCTTTCTGACGAACGATGAATATGACAGCATTACGGTAGGCATTACTGTAGGCCTAGATACACGTGCGTAGCATGCTGTGTCGGAACAATCACCGCATTAACCGAATTTATCGCAGTTCTGCATCATCAACGCACGACTAGGCCTATGTATGAAACGCACCATGCAGCCAGTCCATGGGAGGATTTAGGGAGAGACAAACTGACTGTGCCCCGAAGATGCCAAAAGTCGTCTTTTGGCGAATGCTTATGCAGCGCATTACAAATTTGTGCAGTAAAACAAACAAATTTTATACCACTAGCTAAGCATTTTCAAAGCATTGCCGGTCGAGCTTCTACTGCTTTTTGGTCATGGAAAAAAAGCAGCAACAAAAATTCCACGAACCCCCCATTTCGACATAACATCAAAGATTTTCTGGAGAGTGCCCTTCCTTAGACCTCTCTCTTTGTGAGATGGGGCACCCTTTTCCACACCATATCTTTTTTGCCCTTCTCCCCAAATGCAGTGCTTGGATTCGCCAATGATGCAGTCGAATCTCGCGAATGACAAAAGGCATAGAGTCAATGCTGGCCGTAACATTGGGCGCCAACGGCATCATCGTCATCGTTAGCATCATCATTGCCATAGGCTTTGTCATTCGTCTTCATTATCAGCGCATCAAAATCAAATATCAACTGCACCGAACCTAGGCGTTTACACATTGTCTGACTCCGCAAAGAACTGTCGTGTTCGCGGAAAAACTAGGCCTACGCGTCTAGACTACCGCATCTCCGCTAACTTGGTGCATGCCGAAATTTGCGAAAATAAGTGTCGAAAAAATTCTTAAAATTTTTGGAAAAACTGAGGCCAAGCGCCGATGCAGGGATAGAAGCAGTATTGCCTAGCAGAACATCACAGGACACGACAGCAAGAGATAATGTGTCGTGCTCGAGATATTAATTAGCAACGTAACAAACTTTTCTACTGACAGTTACAACTTAATAATGTGAATAATTTCTACACCGTGTCTCAAAAACCCCCTTGATATTTTTGACTGTAACTTGAAAACCAATCATCAGATTTTGATAATTCTTGGTACAAATATTTATGACACAACTTGCCGTCAAATGACTATTTAGTTTTTTTTTACCTCACCCAACGTTTGTTTCTGCACTACCTGGGAAAACACAACCAGCGAAATATCACTTTTTTATTTAATGCAATATGATTGCTTAATTAACACAACGCGTAAAACACATTTTGTTTTCATTTCCGATTCTATGGCTGACATTTTATTCAGTTTTCCATTTTTCAACTGCCTGCAGTAAAATTGCCTGAAATGTTAGCCCATTATGCGAACACAGGCAAGGAGACGCTTTCTCCATTCATTTGACAGCAGTATCGATAATATTCTGCTTCAGACCAATACAGGCTCTACCAGTCACTTCTGACTTTACAAACATTCCTAAACTTCACCTGGTAGACACACTGCTGCAAGACAGTCAAACCTTGTAATAAATCTGCTGTTGGGGCTTACAAATTAGGACAGATGAAATTTATTGACGTTTTTCCATTCATTTTAACACGTATTCTGCCTGGTTTGCTTTCCCCAGGTAGTGCAAAAGCAGACGTTGGGCGAGGTGAAAACTAATACACTTATTTAATAGCCAGTTGTGTCAGAAATATTTCTGCCAAATATTATTAAAATTGGTTAATCTATGTTTAAGATAAAGTCGACAATGTTGGGGATGTTTTTTTTCAGGTTTTTTTTGTTTCTTTTAACGCATATTTCGCTTGATCTGATTTTTTAGGTAGTGCAGAAACATACATTGGGTGAGGTGGGGAACTAAATTTTCATTTGATGGCAAGTTGGGTCAAAAATATTTGTACCAAAAATTATTAAAATTTGATGATTAGTTTTCAAGTTACAGTTGAAAATGTCGGGAATGTTTTTTGAGACACAGTGTAGTACAACTTAATAGTTTAGGGCTCGATGTAGACCGTAGTACTCTGTCACTTTTTTTAGGTCTGAAAATGCATGCGCGACAAAAAATGTGTCTGTCGTAAAACGGTTTTTATTATACTTATTGGCTAATGGATTACTTTCATATTCTTTATATAGGGTCTAAAAGAATTCTTAGATTCAACGCATTCATGTTCTTTCTGTCACGCCATTACAATGATTACATATCAGTTGCGTATTACAGTATGTTGTAATCTACGTGTTTGTGCAAAATTGCCGTATAGGTTTGGTGTCTAAGTCATATAGCTGCAGTCTGAAACCTACTGTAGTGTGAACATTATGCATTCATTATCAGAAATTGTACATTTAATACAGCAACACGTTACATAAATATAAATACAACATAAATCAGATTCAGAAAGTTTGTGCTTCAAATTCGGCCAGTTTTTTGTTGAAATTACTGTGCGCCTTACAAAATTATTCACTTTAAATGTATTTACTTACTTATATATGAAAACAGAAACAGACTTAGCTGACACAAATGTATTCTATAAACTGTGTAACAAAAACATAATTAAATTTCTAGCGGTGTCATTGTATAAAGTCATTATTGAGTGACGTGAACCGCTTAGATGATAAGTCAGCGGCTGAATAATTGGCGTGATTTGTCTGTATTAGGCTATCTGTATGTTACAGAGAGACTTCGAGCCCATGACCGGGTTCATGTGGCGGGATGCAACACGATATCAACACAACGTCGCTATCAACGACCGACTGGTTGGACTGATCCAGCGACCCCGCAGACTGTCGCTTTCTTACGTCCAACAACCACTTCCGGTTTACTGGGTCGAAAAATCTTCCACGATCAATGCCGCCGGCGTAGACGACTTCTATTCGCGGGTTTGTAAATCGGTATTTGCATCGTACGCAACGCCTACGCAAGCGCGTTTTGTTACGACATCTCGTCCCTCGTAACTCAGATCTGCCCTTGCCACTTGCCACTATCTGACCGACAAACATTAGAGTCTACGCTGAATATTTTTTTTCGCAAATTCCGAAAGCTATATGCAGAAAAATCTAGTGAAGCCAGATCTTAGTAACCTTGGCCTTAGGCCCATATTGCACTGTTTCTGAGATACGGCGACTTATTGGTTGAAAATCGCCAACTTTCCCTACCCTCTCTATTTAGCGCCCTCGGTTTGGGTATCCCCTTTCGAATTTCTGGAAAAGCTTTATGACTTTGAAGGATAAAACTAAGTCCTTTAGAGAGTTGACAGTGCAGATTTCGTGATTCTAGTTTGCGTTATTTCGAATCAGTGCCAGGGTGTGACAAACACACAAACGGACGTCCACGTTATATTGCTAAGACAGCACTTCTGCGTATACCAAGCTATGCTGACGCACTGTAAAATCCCCCCTCCCCGACTAACATCCGGCGCCGTATTTGTGAAAGACCATACGAGTTAGAAACATAGTGCTAGTTATGTTGTACGCAATAGCAATAGGAGATTGTCATCGTGCGATCTATCGAACGGAGCGCCGTTGTCGTTGACCTTGAACGACCTTGAATGCGTGCGTGCGTGTGTGCGTGCTCAGGTTGGCGAGTACATGTCGACGTCGTGTGGCGGATTGGTCGGTCTGACGATTCTGTCCATCATCATTGTCGTTGTCGGCATTTTGGCAGCCACTGTCACCATACGAGATGGACGAGTCGCACCGATTGAACCAGACAACATGTCATTCTTCTGACCGAAGTGAACTTCCAATTCAATCGACTTTCCGACCAGTACGACCACCTGCGCGACGCAGCATTAGGCCTACCAGTACCAGCTAGATGTTATGACCGATCACGCCGAAGACAATGAATGTAGGTCCCTACATTATCCGGTGCAACGACAGTGACGGGTTTTATGAAGATACTTGAGTTATTCTTTGAAATACTTGATTACAGTAAGCACACAACTTTGGATGAATATTGGATATTGTTTTTGCCCGTAATGTTTCCAGGAGTAGGCCTAAGACTATTATAATATTATTCTTTCTTGACATTTCTGTTATAATTATTTTCTTCCATATTGCAACAGTTTTCCATAAATCATTACGCCGTTGGGGTAGGTAAGCTATTCATTATTAGATCTTTTATGGTAATCGTTGATGAAATCAATTTGTGAGCGTTAACAAATAATATCAGTAGAAATGAACTGCATCAATCAATAGCGACTAAATAACAATAAATTGCACCTATATGGTCTGTCCAAAATAGCCTACAGTTTTTTTCCGAATAATTTTAAAATTTTGAAGTCATGTTTACAATTTTTGTCACACATTTATTATCTTCATGATACGTTTTACTAAAAAGTTAAAATTTACGTTCGAGTTTACTTATTGTTAAACATTACTGACGTAATCGTGGCATCATCAAAAATGCCGTTTTTGCGGGAAAATGGCGTCTCGTCTAATTGAGCTCTTACAATTAAAAAAACAGGGCAATTGTAGTAAAAATGGCAATAAAGAATTTGATAGATTAAAACATAAAAATAAATTGCTTTTGCTCAATTTTTTTTTACTTAGTTTTGTATTTTTCCATGTTAAGCGTGGCCGTCACGTCGCGTGCGCTACGGGAACGTGCAGCAGACGCAGCGGCATCATCTCTGCAGCATGCGTTAGCGTCGCGGTGGTGCACATTCTGAATGACGTTCTTGACTGTAAATTATGTCATTACGCGCGAGAGCTAGATAGCTAGCTATAGCGCATATTAGCTATGGTAATTCTGTCCGTCTGTCTGCCCGTCTGTTCGTCTGTCCGTCCGTCACGACCCGGTACCGTTCCAAGACTAGGTGAGATAGAGACTTCGAGTTTTCACCATATGATAGCGTAGAGTCTCTAGTATTTCGTTACAAAATTTCAAGCCCCTGGGTAAAGGGGATCCCCACGAATGAGGGGCGAAACAGGGGCAGCCCCTTAAAAAGGCGTTATTCTGCCGCTATTGGCTCCTCCAAGGTGAAAATGATTGCAAATAGGCACAGACATGCTGCTTATCATAACAAGCACTGGCGACGAGCTTCTTAGAAATGTCAACATTAATGACCTTGAATGACCATGAAACTCCAAAATAGGGGGTTTCAGGCTGCGACACGCATTTTAAGGGTGAATTGCGTCGAAATGGCTGGAAATAGACCAAGACAACCTGCGTATGAAATTTTCAGCATGGAATATTAGCGGTCCAGTCCTGATCTTCTACACGGTGTTTCATAAAAAACCCCTTTTTATAATTCACTCAAATGATGATCAATTTACACAAAATATTTACCCGTTGTAGCTGAAGAAATACTAATTAAAAATATTGCAACGAAATATGGCAGTTGATTAAATATTCTTTGCTACTCGTGAGGTAATGTTAACGTCAATATGTGTCACGGGTACAAGCTTGATAGTTTCAACTGGTGCTGTCAGTTGCTACCTAACTTCGATGGTGAACTTAATCTGGTTTGCTAATGAAAAATGTTTATCGTGTCAGCACTAAGCAACATGGGGACATGAAATCAAGCGTATTGCGATCCAAAAACGCAACCATTTTGAAGCTCGGTGTGCTAGTGCACTGTCTTGCTCGAACATGTAAAATTCCAACTATCGCCACAAACACGTAAATGCGATCGCTTTGCACGTTTTTGTGGCTACAGCTGTAAAATTTCAGAAATTTGTCATCAGCAAACCAAATTTTTTACCATCGGAGCATAGACAGCACTGCAGTGGTGATTATCAAGCTTGTACCCGTGACACATTATGATGTCAGCATTACGTCACGACTAGCAAAGAATATTTAATCAACTGCCATATTTTGTTGCAATATTTTGAATTAGCATTTTTAGCTACAACTGGTAAAAAATTTTGTGTAAATTGATCATCATTTGAGTGAATTATGAGAAAAACAAAAGGGGCCCCTTTATGAAACACCGTGTATATTCAAAGAGGCTTGAGCACGCGGGTGTCAAAGAGGGTTACCCTTCTAAAAGTGGTTATTTATCCGCTGTTGGCTTGTCTAGCGTGTAAATGGTTGCAAATAGGCACAGACATGCTGCTTATCATAACAAGCACTGACGACGAGCTTCTTAGAAATGTCAACATCGATAATCTTGAATAACCTTAAACCCTAAAAAAATTGACTTTGTGTGATTTTTTGGCAATTTTTGACTGCAAAAAGTGAATTGCGACAAAATGGATGAAGATAGACTAAGATTGCCTGCGAACAGAAACTGGCATAAGCTCTTGCGCGTCTCATGAGCATTAGCTCAAATTTTTTGTTCTGGAGGCCAGTATGCGACTTTTTATTAGTGATAAATAGCAACCTAGGCCCTATCTTGTACCGTTTAGCCACAGTACATCCGTGCATGAGGGACAGACGGACGGACGACAATCACGACAACAGCTTTAATTAGTGGTCGGCTCACTAACAAAGGAAAGGATAGGCCTATTTTATCGGCAGCCGTATAAATCGCTTGGCAGTGTAAGGATAATGAGCCGAACTTGTAACCCTAAAATTGCAGGTTCGACTCCGCGCCGGAACACTGCCAGGTACCGGGTACCAGTCAAGCTTTTAATTACTTATTGACCATGATTAAAAGATAAATCTTCTTTTAATCATGTTATTGACGGTATGTGGGTATATATCGTTGATTAGTTCGAACAAAAATTCTAACGGAAGTAGTTTTGTTCTGTCCATTAATGTATATATCTATGGTTCTGTCAAAAAATAAACAAAAACTGAAAATGCCAATTTTAAAGTTTTCATTTAGTGACATTGCAGAGTTTTAAAGTTATAATGATCCGGGTATATTTGGATGATTCACACATTCGCATGGTTGAGATACCTGTCACTCAGAGCACCACTTGCGCCGACGTTGTTGGTCAATGCATTTCAGCCACTGGTGACAGACAACGACATTACTTAGCTGAGCTATGGAGAGGTCATGGTATGTGGTTTAAATATGATGCATCTGACTAAAGTTGTGATTATTTGTGCTCTGGGGTTATACCTGGCTAAATACTAATACAACCTGAATGCGTATGGTTTTCCTTTCCCATCAGCAGTACAAGTATGGAATCATTTACTATTGGATATCTGCCAACCCCATTTGGAATCATTCAAGAACAGAGTGTTAGCTGCACAGATCTGAAGACTTTTTATTCATTGTTTTGCATCTGGCATTGTGAGACAGCACTGTTGCAGATGTCCTCGTGATTCATCTAAGTTGCATTTTGCCAAATTCCGAGTCGTTGAATTCCATTTTGCAAAGGTCAGTGCTAGCAGTAGCAGTAGCAGTAGATTGGCGATCTCGCACTAGAGAGCAGACAATTACTAGCGGTAGATTGCCACTTTATCTAATTACATTTATGTCGTTGTTAATGTAAGAATGCAGCCACATTTCTTCACTGCATTGCTGCTAAGACTGTGGTTGGAACTGAAATGTTAAGCGTTAAATAAAATTTATTCAAAAACACTACAGTTTTAAGTTTGTTTTACAAAGAAAACAGCTTTGGTTTGAGATGGACTTTGATATAATACTGAATAAGCCTGATTTAAATACGTGACAAGTGTCGTGGCATGGTTTATAGACTTTATGTCTACCAGGCATTATATGTTTTACCATCTACCCAATAATGTGTCTACCCAATCTACCTCTAGTAATTTTTCAGTGCTTACAGCAGGATCGCTGATCTACTGCTAGAATTATTGTTTTGCAAATTGGAATTTGGCGATTTGGGATTCGGCAAAAAGCGTTAGAGTTAGGGTTAGGATATAGGATTCAGCTATTTGGAATTTGGCAAATTGGAATTCGGCAAATTGGAATTCGGCAAAATGGACTTGAAGCTCTTGCATCATACAGTGCAATATTTTCAAAAGGATCTGCACTATATTTGGAAAAATAAGATTAGTGGCATAAAATGTTATATTGGATATTGAATTTATTTGTGTTATTGTATGATTTCATATGAAGTAGACATAGATGAGTATGTTTAGTTTTGTAGCACAGTTTAGTTGACCATAAAAAAGAAGTGTGTCATTTAACTTAGTAATGGATTATAGCATTTACTTGAGTACTGGTGCATGTGCCTTTATAGTAGTATGTAAACGTTAATTACATACGCTAAACCAAATACAGACTTGTTATGATATGGTAGTATGTAAATTTTTTTCTGATGTTTAGGTAAGTGTGTGTGTGGATAATGTGCTGATGTAGAGCGAGTGTTAAGTCATGAAGACAAGCTTGTTGATATCCTGGCCCATTGGGGACCATATCGAGATCAAGTCAGTTTTTACATCCGCCAGTCTAAGTTGGATCACAGCCAAGGTACGTATTGTACAGTTTCACGAGTTAACTAGCTACCTGCACTGCAGTGCAGTCACGTGTAGTGTATTGGTGCTGTTTTTTATCAGTTGGCTGTTATTGTCAGTGCTTCCGATTCCGATGACTTAGCTGCATGAGAAAAGGCTTCAGACTGTAGAAAGTTTCAGTGATTTTTAAGGTCTTTTTTGCGACAGTATCTGTGCAGTCAGAAAGTTGACTCTGGAAAAGTAAAGTATATAAACAGAAATTAAAAGTTGCACTAATAATATTGTTTTTAGGTACTTGATTAGCTTCTGTGTCTAAAATAGCAGAAAATAGCAGAGTTTGGTTTTTACATTGTGCTAGCATCATTCATATGTTACCTGGAGTTTGCGACATATACTAATTATCGGTTTGTTTAATTTAGATAAATTTTTGAAGAGTCGTGGTGATGGCCAGGCCAGCAATAATATAAAGAATCAGGTTTGTAAATTTTCTGTGTTAATTTCATTGCTATTTGTGTCAAAATAGTATCTTTGTCAGTCATGTGTTGTTTTATTTGAGCTTTGGTGAAGCCTGGTACAGGAAAATAACTAGTAAAAAGGTGTATCTTTAATACGCTACAAAATACGTAGATTCAGCATCGCACGAAACGCACTGAACTATGGGAAGGGTCAGAGGTCACCGTTTGTAAACAAACGAAACAACTGTGAGATTGCTCGTGCAGAATTATTTTCTAGCCTTGTTTTTCTAACTTTTCTATTTGGAAGAATGCGTAATGCGATTAATTTTTTGTCGTCATTCAATACTTTAATCAAAATTAACATTTTGACGCGTTAATCGTGTATTTTAATCGCATTTAAGCTTACTGCGACTGCACCTAATCGCGTCTTACCCGGTAGGCCTAGGGCTATGCACTGTAGGCATGGGCGGTGCTAGGAATGCTGAAGCTGGGGGGCAACATGGGGGTAAGGACCAGGGTACAAGGGGGCAATAATATTTTGTGTGTTTGTGGGACATATGTCGACCTTTATATTCAGTTGTCATGTGCATCAAAAAGACGTAGGGCTAGCGTGGACCAGAGCCCTGGTTGGGGGTCAGGACTCAGGGGGGCCAGTGGCTTCTATCCCCGCAATTATGGAGTCAAAATCGGGCGTAAGTTCCCCCCAGTTTTAGGTTCAAGTTCCCCCCACTTTCGAACTCAAGCCCCCTCCCCTTGGGCTCCTTCTTAACGATGTAGATTGCCCAGTGAAAATGGGGGGATTTGTTAAGGGTGTTGATTGCTTAGTGAAATATAGGGGGAGTTTTGATGTACACTCTTAACAAAACTTTTCCCCTATTTTTCACTGGGCGCAAGCTGAGCCCACTAGGTAGGGTTAGATGGAATGTTGGAGATGGAGTGTTGTCTTGCAAAAATGACGTGCAGTAAGTTGCACCTTGGCATTGTGTATGGTTATCAGAAGTAGGCGTAGACAGTGACGGTTCCAGCCCACAAATCTGGGGGGAGGGGCATGGCCCCATGCCATGGCGAGCGCAGTAA
>Ga0209671_1009334_pt1 | contig 10290 bp, 9 predicted proteins | sample WorMetHERISLAND2_2_FD_187401 | JGI IMG/M metagenome (GOLD analysis project Ga0209671, IMG submission 187401) | Marine gutless worms symbiont microbial communities from Max Planck institute for Marine Microbiology, Germany - Olavius geniculatus... | ecosystem: Host-associated > Annelida >... | reverse complement strand
TTAGGGTAAGTATACGACGCGAAATGAGATTAGGCGAAATGAGACGACACCCGTCGTATACTTACTTACGGTCGGCCAAAAAAATGGTACAGAAAAAATGATGAACGACAAAACAAAGCTTGTCAAAAAAGCAAAAAACGACAAAGCAAGTCGTTGTTGTTGGTCCGCCTATCAAAAAAGATTAGGCAAAATGGGATTAGGCGAAATGCTACCCAACCGCTCGACCATACCTCCGTGGTTACCTAAATGCAATGACTACCAGCAAAAGCTGGGGGGGGTAAACCGGCACACTGTGGTCGTGCGACGTGTATACTACCTCAGTCAGTATCTCCCTATCCGTGGCCGGGCAGTGTAAGCCGGTGTCTGGCTGAGGGCAACGGAGATCAGCACCGCCCTGTGGGCCTTATGATTTGGGAAAGATTTAATTAAATCCACTTTACTACTCGTAAACCCTTCAATGATGATGATGCTGAGATGATCACTTACGACGACTGAGCTGGACAGTCTGTCGTGTGGGTCGTCAGCCTGGTCCACAGCTTGTACGGTCAGCTCATAACGTGACTGGGTTTCACGGTCCAGAGATTTAGCGACTCTGATCACCCCGAGCTCTTCGTCGATGCTGAACTGTGCCTCAGGGTCGCCGGCAACAATGAAGTATCTCACCTCGCCATTCGCTCCTGTAAGAACAATACACGATCACGTAAATTAGCTTCCGTCGCTATAGGGACTTGTGGTTTTTCTCTCAACTAATAGTTTTTTTCCACTAAATTTTAGTTCTTTCTTTTAGTGTGTTTTACACAGTAAAACATTATATGAACGCCTACATTCAGAAAGCATAGAGACAGAGTTAAGGCTCGCGATCGATGCAGTTCTTCTTACACCTGCCACTTGCATTTGACGTGACAACGCCCTATACTGACGCGTGCTCAGTGCCACAGCTGAATAATTGCATTTGCATGCAGGTGCTTTGAGAAAGGCTCCACAAATTCGATAATTAAACGGAACAAACCATAATTTGACTTCAAACCTTCAAATTTGTGACTTCTGTGCAGAATCGTATATCAAATTTAAGCTGTTACAAAACGGCAAAACATGTGCATGCCAGTATTTAAGTATGAACTTACGCACTGCATCAAAATTGATCGATGATGCATTGACACATGTCAGCAATCACAGACAAAGCAACTATATGATCAAAGACGACTGACAATACTGCAAACAGAATCAGATATTGACCATCATTGACAAGATATTCTGTATACTCAGTCCACTGCGGGTTAGTGACACATTGACGCAAAACGTCACACCCATAAGTGCTTAACTGCCATACTTTACTCAATCTAAATTCAGCAAATTTCCGCTTACAGTTCACACCGGATTCTATTACGCTGGAGTTTTGTGGGACTTTGGCTAAGTGCACGTATGTTAAATCACTGTCTAGAGTGGTATGTGTTAGCGAAGAACTTACATACACTTCAGACTGTGGTCTAAGCCACTTATTCCATAGTAAACGACGGTCGATAGTGTACCAGCATAGGCCTATGTACAGTGTCGTTCGGCTGTTCATGCATGACTGCACCAATGAAATTAGTGACCCGTTAATAAGCCTACCACTCAGGACAGATTATGCAGCATGAATGCGACCGTAGATTGGAAATAAAGCCAATTAATGTAGCATATACGACCCAACGCCTTTGTAACCAATACACCAACCATGGCATTCCCTATGCAGAACTTGTCGTTTTCTTAACCCGGCGGTGGCCTTAAAGACTAAAACTTTCACCATCCGTGTAAACTGCACATATGGACGCTAAACGTGTTTAGATTTGCAGTAAATGTGCAATAAACGTCGGCGAGCACTTCGTTGGACTGACCGATATCCGTCATCATCATCAAGTGCCGCCATGCCGTGCACTTGTCTCAGCAGCATGCGGTCCTTGCGGTTACACACGGAGCAGATCAGTCTCCGGACCCACTTCACGTGCACCGGGCGCTCTAAGTAGATCGCGATTTTACCCTAGCGATAAACCAGTCTGACTAAATCAGACACAGAACAGTCGGCCAGAGACCAACCGACTGACAGTGATTGCGAGCTACAGGAATTTCCGGTTTTTGAACACAACCAAAGAGCGGAAATGTGTCTTTTCTACTAACCCTAAAGGCCTGAGTACAGAATATCGGAGACTGGTCACTAGTCCGACCCTGGTCCGAATTTGGTCATGTTCTGGTCCGCCATAGCTAGGGGCGGCCGTAGCCAAGAATCGCCATAACCAAAGATGCATACGGGGATGATAGATGTCTATCGATAGATGTCTATCTATTCCTAACCCTAACCCTATCGCTATCCTAGGCTAAATCCTATCCCTAACCCCCGCGCTGTTCGGATTATAGTGCCACTTCGGACTACTTCGGACTGTCTCCCTTAGAATACTTTGTTGACGATGATCAACATCTGGTGGAACTGCAGTGTAAGCTGTCGTGGTCTGGCAAGATGCGAGACAACTCCAGACTTCGGACATCACCTACGCACACCGTCACTGTCGGTCTTCAGCCACGCAGCGTCTCGAGACTTTCCTCTTTCCTTTGTCATATCCGGACATACTTATCTGACAGCGCAGTGCTGACTATTTAGGCTGCGTTAAACTCCTCTATACTGCTGCTGCTGCTGCTGATGATGATGATGATGATACGAACCCGAGTCTCTGTCGGTTGCTGAGACAGTGATGACGTTAGTACTGACATCAGCGTCCTCGGACACGCTGGCCGTCAGTGACATGACGTCAACAGTGACGTCAGCGTGAAACTGGGGCTTGTTGTCGTTGACGTCAATGACGTTGACGTAAACTGTGACGCTTGCGGTGACGTCATCGTCCAGCAGCGCGCCGACCACCAGTGAGTAATGATCCGTCTACAGACAGAACAGAAACTACACGTTATTTCACTGCCACTGAGCACTTATACAGAGGGTGTGGGGCCATGGGTGGTAGAGCACGAATGGTCTTGCAAGATATTGAGACCGAAAATGCTATCTTGGTTTTGTTCATGCATCTGAACTCAACAAGAGGTCTTGTTCATTGTAACTGCAGTCTTTTGTGGTAAATTCTAAAAGTGTTTCCGGCTAGAGCAAAGAAACTAAAATGCCCTTGCTTGTTTTTCACTCTTGTTGACTATTATGGACACCATTTTATGCTGAAATAAAAATGATAAAAAATACACATACCATAATACTTATAGATATTTCAGCTGTTTACAGAACATTACATTTTCGAGTTGATGCAGTTTTTGCCATTTTATTGCTTAAAATTTGACGCCTACGGAACGATGTCCAATACTACAAGGCATTACTTAGCTACCAGATACCTAAAGTTGTTTTTACAAGCAAAAATTGAAAGCAGTAATAAATCATGCCAAGCCTAACGCTGCATGCAATGAAGGAAGCTGTCCACAAGTCTTTTAAAAATATGGACAGTTTTTTGTGGGAATGAAAAAAGACTAATGAAACGTTAAAAGAGCAGCCATAACCTATAGCACACGATAGTACGCCTGAGACCACCAACGCGTAATGACATCCAGGGAGACGACTAAATTGACATCGCAGGAGACGATCAGTTATGGCACACGCACGACGCTCCAGTTTCACTAATAAATCATTTTATCCGGTGGCAGCAGAGACTGGCAAGGATGACTCGACGTGCCGGCAGTTGTAAGCTGGCAGGTAATCTAACGACCGGTTACACGTTTCCTTCAAACATGACCTCAGAAAGCTTACACAGTCCCGCGGCCCACAGTGCAAAAGACCCGACCCGAGCCGACCGAAAGCAACGGACAATGGATTATCATGCAGCTGTCCTAATAGGCCGCAAAATGGGTCTCGCTCGTTCCTCTGTCTGTGCGTCTGTTTCGTACTAAAAAAAACAAAAAGGCATGTTAAACAAAAATTGGCGTGAACGTTCCGGTGCGCCAATTTTCAGCTCAAAATCTCAAACATCGGGCAGACGGATGACCGCATAACACGTCGGCACTGGGCCGATACATTGTCTACATAGTACATATAGCTAACCGTTTCGTAGTCGAGAGCGCTGGCAAGCGTGAGTATGCCGTAAGTGGCGTTGACGCTGAACACGGAGCTTGCATAGCGCGACGCGATGACGTAGCTCAATGACGCTGACGACGACGAGGTCGACGCCTGGACTCGTCCGACCCTGACGCCCGGACGCGCGTCCTCCGACACGTCGAACACGTAGAACGACTGACTGAACTCGACATCCGGGCCGCCGTGCTGGTGGTCTGAGTCTGAGAGAGAGATGTTGAACGGGACGGTGGTGTTGTGAAGACCGTCGCTGGCGGTGATACACAGGGAGTAGACTGCAGGCGTCACTGTGACGTCGTCCAACCGACTCGACACTTGCAACAAACCTTCACACACGTACAGACACATCGTCATCATCATCATCATTCAACAGTCCTTATTCCACGCTCGCACTCGTACTGCCTATAGTGAAATACGGTGACTGGTCACTAACCCGAAGGGGCAATAGTCCGAATTTGGCCAGGTTTCGTTCGGCCACAGACAAGGGCCGCCAAAGTCAAAGATGCAATTCATCCCCATTGCCAACCCTATCACTAAGACTAATCCTAACCCTATCCCTAACGCTCTAACCCTCTCGGTGTTCAGACTGGCGCCCCTTCGGACTATAGTAAACTATCCCAGGGAATCAAAATAACGCGTCATGCATGCGTGTGATCAAACGAACGAACGGTCACTATCGACATGTGCCGGACATTGTAAATAATATGTAAAAATACTCAGAACCGTAAAAAGCTTTTGTTTTATCGGTTCGGAATATCTGACGATATCCGCATTGTGGCCAGGATGAATAGCGCCTCTGAATACCCGTCCCCGAAATGACCTATACTGTGTCGGGCGGGACGATAAACCATGGATCTCTACATAGATAGCAGCAATATATAGGGCCTAAGACTTCCTTGGATAAACCCTACTCACTCACTCACTCACGCCTCTGAATACAAAGTATATCAAACTATCAAACTGCATTAAATTTATCTGTCGACACGACACTGCGTGACTGATGATATCAGTGGTATGAAGACACAGAGTTCACTAATGGTCTGCAGTTACGGCAGTAAAACGACACCTTAAAAACAACACTGCAGCCACATTAATCAGTTCAAACTGATTTAACATCAGCAAGGAAGTTTTTTGTAGTAGCGTCTGCGTGCTGTAGACTGAAACGTTTTAATGCGAACCGCATTAAACGTGGGGCGGTGGACATTTCCATATCCTGGCGCCTGTCATCGCTCACAAGGACTGCGTATTAGCGACTGTTTGGACTCCTGAGAAAAATGGTCGAAGTAATTCTGCAGCACATATAAACAGCACTGAACGTTGGTCCTGTGCAAGTTGCAATCAATCAACGAAGTCTGCGTCTGAAACAAATGGCTGTCACCTCGACGCACGATGTTGAAATAACCGCCAACCAGCGCATCACTACTTCAGCTAGCTAGCTTGGACAGAAGTCGATGAATAAAATAGGCCTACTCTACAGTTTAGCGGGAAAACCCAGTGTATTGGTAGCAGCTATAGGAAGCTTCGGATCTGTGCTGGACTTCATCAGCTGTTAGCTGTCCGCACTATTCATTCCAGACACAGGAGACGATAGTCATTCGATCTGCTTTCCATGTGACAGTAACCTCACACCGTCCATATCACTGCCGCTGACAACGGCAACAAGTTGCCCTGTTTACCCAGGGTCCCCCAGGGCCAGGGATAGTCAATTAACTGTTTGCTGTTGATACTCCCTGCCCTGCAGGATTACCAGAGTGCATCCAATTAATTAGAAAGTTAAGTACACATTAATGACGACATTACGCACATTCAGCACGTTACAGATTTCCACATCAATTAATGCTTTACATATTTATAAGCATAGTGCATTTTACCTACTTGCCATACTTTTGTTTAGTTAAATTCAAAGTAATAGGTACCAAGATGGTTAGGTTGCAACTAAAATCGTTCTCAGAAAGACAACAGCGGTTGCTGAAACCTCAACAAGTCAGCAAATAAAGATAAAGACTGTAATCAGTTGAATTCTTATAACTGATTAAAAAACTAAATTCAGGCTACAATTATATAAAAAAAAATCACTCCACAGACGTTTTGCTCGCTGGTCGAATATTATCATGACACGTCTTGAGTCGGGGTACAGGCTGTGTGTGCACTTGACGCAAAGCATTGGCTGAAATGAAAATGGATTGGAGTTAAAATTCATTAAGCACCAGCACTCCACCCGCATGGCGTGTCTTTTTCCTTTCGCGTGCTCTCAACAATAATTTATTATCATGAATGCTGAGGCAAAATTTCGGCATGACGCGCCGGCAGTGTAGAGGGATGGAGTCGTGCGAGCGCGTGTGATTTGAGATGCTGCAACTGGCAGTCAGATGCTGCGCAGGTGATGATGATGACGACTGGCGTGATGCGCTGAAAACAGCTGAGTACTCAGTGAACTCGAGGCGCGCATTCCGCTCATCGATCGAACAAAAAACACAATGTTCACAACAAATGCACGGGCGGCAGTGAGTGAGTGAGCGAGAGCAAATATCGTTTCCGTGTGAAGTCGGCAATGCTATGCAATGCCAGGTCGACGCCGGTCCGTCAGCGTGGCCATCGACCGATCGTCGAGTCTGTCCGGTCTATTTTCTCTGGTACTGTACCGGCGGACCAGGCTCCCGTGTCAGTACCGACCACTGGCGTCGAGCGACTAGGACGAGATGGCGGCGGAGTGGCTCAGTGGCCGTCGGTCAGTCGCTGAGCACACACGGACGGACACCAGCCAGGCCACCCGAGTGTTGACGGACGATTGCCATTGCAGGGCTCATTTGCGGCCGCCGTCTGCAGAGCAGCGCCGGCTGCTCGGCCGGGCGAACGTGTTTTTACGAGCAAAATATCAAGATAGCGACCGCGAGACGACCGTCTTACCAATGCGTCTACATGTAGGCATCGCTGTTTATATGCCGCGCTGTGAAATCCGCCGGATCATTGCAGGAACTCAATGCCACCAGTTTCTCTTCAGTTTGTCGCTTGGCTAGCAACTGCTAGGTCAAACACATTCATGCTGCTTCATGCTCCACGCAGCCAAACAGCGACGTACATTTTCCGTTCAATCCAGTCTGTGACGTTGTCTGCCCACTTCTTTGAAGGTCTTCCTCTCTGTCGTACGCCGTCGACTGATGCCAAATTTGTACTGCAATTCGATGCAGTGCAAGTATAAAAATATCTGCTACATTACAAATATTTATCCACTGAATATACAAGACTTGGAAAAGTGGCGAAATCATCAGTCAATGACTACTGTTTAGAGAGGTCTAAGTAATACGACACAATTTTTGGACAGAACCACTCAGGGTAGACACAAAAATAGAAACGAAAAAAAACTCAACCGTTTAATTCAGCAACGGGTATTCATGCTGGAAACATGGCGGTAATCCGGCGTGTAAACTAAGGGATCGTGCAGGCAGGCAAACTGCAGACGTGCAGAAGGTTATCGATACGACTGCACCAAGCAGCAAGCAAGCGACGCAGGCTAAACACCGACTCCGGGTCCGCTCTGGATGATTAAGAACACTCAGATAACTCTGCTGCATGAGCAACTTTATATCGGCCGGGCAATACGGCAGAACACCGGCGTCGCAGACTGACTGATGTGAATAGGCAATTAGAGCAAGTATTGTCGTCCACGCCTCCTATATCAACTGTCGAGCATTTCTGCTGCCTCACTCACCCAAATATCAATACATTCTAATACATTACCGCAGCGGACATAGAGCCTTCGATGTGTAGGCGTTCTGTACGAAAAAAGCAAGGTAAAGCTCGAAAGAATACAGAGTCTGCCCAATGTCACCCAGAGACAGAATGGACAGACAGAATGACCACACATTAGTGATGACTCAATATCAGGATTTTAGTTCTGATACGACATCGATGCGATTACAAAATACCGCGATATCAATATTAGAAAACTTCAAATCACGAACGTAACTTCAATTGGGTTGCTTCGGCCCAGCTCGGCTCAACTCAGTCCCGATCGCAGCCCGCCAGACTAACTGCTCAGGTCCAGTTTTAAGCAAGACTGTACCTGGTTGCGAGAGAGTCTGGCATAATAATTACGAACTATTCAGAGACCACAGCTCAATCATGGAGTCCCCGTACAGATGTCAGGTCTACGCGGCTCAATTCAGCAGCAGGTGGATGTGCTTGTGCTGGAAAGTGGAAACGTGGCATTAATCAATTCCAGGTGTTTTCAGTGCACGGCGTAAACGTAATCCCAGCGAGCACACGATACCGGTACGCCAAAGATGACTGGGCAAGATAACCAACCAAACAGCCGGCCGTAGTAAGATTAACACGGTCTGCTGTCGTACGGGCAAAAACAGCGGATAAAATATATCATTGCACCAAGCTCTAACAGCGGTCCCTACGCAGGACTAACTCGCAAGTTGCAACCTTATACGCGCGTCATTTATCTTAATCAGCTAAATTGCGTGTACGATGGATCAGCTTGGGTCGCAGTCGGCTGTGACGACGTGTCAGCTGGACATCAGACATCAAGCGTGTAATAGCAGCATCCACGTACCGTACCACACCCTGCAGTATTAACGGCCCGGTGTTGGCTTCCATCAAAACACTGCACCGACGCTACATTATGAATCAGCTATAGGCCTACCAAGTGATGACAACCACGGGCCAAACGACGCCCAGATTGCTCGCATTAGTGGCCATATACGCTAGACGCCGCCCGCCCGTCCGCCACTTTATCAGTCTCCTCCGAATGTGACGCACCTGATTTATGCTCTCGTTCACTTTGTTCTACCGCCAGGCCCAGCTTTGATATTTCAGCACTTCACATCACTCTCTTGGTGGATGTTATTATAGCGATCAATTTGCTGCTCTAAGCGGGATACACTAGCTACTCGATCTATATTATTCTTCTTGCCTTTCATGACCAGACTACGGAGATTATTTTGCCGTTAAAATATTATGCAGAAAATATTCACTTATTTCGACTCGTTCATCGTTCACTGTGCATCCGCTGTCCAAATCAGACTCAGCACAATTATCTGTGCATAAATCAATCACATTTTAAGTCTATAACCTTTTAGCGGCAAGGCACGGCAGTCACGTGCAGCGTTCTGTGAACCATTGCTACTTTTTGAAGCCTATGCTATATAGCATTTACACTTTTACATACTTTTATTTCTATGAAAAGTTGTCGAGCTCACCGGTCGTAGAGTTGACGGTGAACGGAAGGTTCTGATTGGTCGGCAGGGAGCATGTGACCGAGTAGAGTATGACGTCATCGAGGTCCGGGTCGGAAGCGGAGAATTTAGCGACGACAGTACCGGGGACGGACGACCTGGCGAGCGTCTTGTGTGAACTGTAGCCGGCGCTGAATACAGGCGAACAGTCATTCTCATCCGTCAGTCTCACCGTCACCTGTACACGCCACAGTCGATATACAATATACATTATTACTAACATCATTATTATTAACGTAATCGCAAGTTCGGACAATAGCTTGGTGGCTAGGTAAAAGACAGTTGACAAAATAAGTCTGAAAAGTTCTTTATTACGCCATGAGTAGAAAGACGCAAAACCAACGATATTTAGTTGCAGTAAAAATGGCAATAACGAACTCTGCCCTAAAAATAAATGAACCTGACGGAGCAAGTGCAAATACTCGATATTTTACCCCATAAGCCGTTAGAGCATTTAGATGACGTAGGCCTGTATATAACGACCAGCGGCTAGAAGATTTAGTTCAGAATTTTAGAAGAGTCTGACTGTAAAACTTTGACGGTGTCCTCGCGACTTTATATAGAAAGTTACGATATTAGGCCTATGCCCCTTTAGAAATAATTTACGTGCCGTTATTTAACGTCGTGAACGTATATGAATCCTGCCGGAAAAAAGTATATACACTGGAAGATTACGACGACGGATAAAGGACTGACGGCAATGAGCAACGTTCGCAGCAATCAATATCATCATCATCATCATCAGCAGCAGCAGCAGCAGCAGCAACGGTAGCTATACAGAGCGTAAATCGTGAGCAGTTATTAGTACTAAACAGAAGGTGAGTAGTTGCCATAGCGCACAGCTGCACTCAGTGCATCGCTCGATGCCAACAATAAAGACAGGTGCGACGAGACCTCAGCCCTTTATCCGTCTCCCCCCCCCCGTAGCTTCCCACCCGCCACGCGACGCATCTTCTC
>Ga0209671_1009333_pt1 | contig 10291 bp, 9 predicted proteins | sample WorMetHERISLAND2_2_FD_187401 | JGI IMG/M metagenome (GOLD analysis project Ga0209671, IMG submission 187401) | Marine gutless worms symbiont microbial communities from Max Planck institute for Marine Microbiology, Germany - Olavius geniculatus... | ecosystem: Host-associated > Annelida >... | reverse complement strand
TAAAAATATAGCACATTATAGAACACATGTGTGTTTTAGTATTAAACCCGTATACCAGTGCAATGTCTAGCATGAACACACAAACTGCATGGCTTCCATTAAAAATTTGGCCAAAGTATGCAAACAATTGCAGGTAAATCAAGTTCTATTGGACGCGGTTTGGCCGAAGCTACGAGTCCTCGCCAGGTCGTCGCCGGAAGACAAGTACAATCTGGTGAAAGGAATCATGGACAGCCAGCTCAAACAACAGGATGTCGTGGCCGTCACTGGAGACGGTACGAACGACGCACCGGCCTTACGCAAGGCCGACGTCGGATTTGCCATGGTACGTTTTCCCAAGTACAGCCGACTGTTATGTAGAGGTTTGAAAACGGTCTACAGTGTATTCTGCGAGTGTAACAAAGCATAATACATAGTAGACCGTGTAGAAACGTACTCATTTCATGGCCGTGATCGACGGCGTGTTCTACCTGGACGCACGTACCATGTACAAACGGACGACGCTATCAGTTGTCTCGCTTGAGTTGAGTCAAATTATGGCCACTAGACATTACGGTGAGAGATAGGACGTCAAAGTGAGTCACGACATAAAGAGTAATGGATACCGATGCATTCTGTCATCTGTGAATCACTATTTTTGTATGTTGCTTTTCTTTTTACTCCGTCTGAGTTTTTGTATTTAACAATAACTCACTCAAAAAGTCAAAAGTAGGCCCAACATAATCAAGCTGTGAGATAGGACTCAAGAGGATGGAAGAACTCTCTTATGTTAGGCCTAGGCCTATACCGTAATGTCTTCAAGTTGAAACCAGAAAACGCGTGCATTTTTGGAATCGCTTCAATAATCAACAGTCGCAGCTTTTAGCTGTACTTTTTTTGTGTTTTTATAATATGTGTGTTTTACTATCTTCGCCAAGTGAACGTAGTGAACATTGGAGGAGATTAAGAGATTGATCGTTCTGTCCGTCGTTCCGTGTGTATTACTGTGTGTGTACATGATGACTAATAATAGCAATGACGTCATTGCACCAAGAGCACAAGCAGCAACGCCGTCTATTACTTTTCTCTCCATCCGCGAAGCGGCTTTTCCTTCTCCCTCCCTTTTCCTTGTAGTAATGTTTAAATCACTTCACTTGGCGGAGATATGCACTTTCACGAGCGCTTTCTAGTTAGGCCGCCCGGAACGGTAGTTCCCGGAAAGCCTTGTGTTTTACAACAGTTTTTCTTTTTTTCATCGCGAGATCTCCGAGGTCCGTGGGCCGATCTCTTCGAAATTTTGCCACATGTTTGGAAGCATGTTTAATTTGTAAATGCTGGTCCAAAAGTTTGGGGTCTGTCTCCAAAAAATTGGGGGGGGGCGAAAAAAACATGCTAAATTTGGCGCGATTTCGGACACCTTCCCACTTTGAGCGCGAATATCTCCGAAACGGATAGAAATATTTAAAATCTAAAAGCCTGGTGCACTACAGCTAGAGTTCTCTTCTGCGTCCAACGAAAAATTTCGGTGAACTTTGGTCCACTAATTACGGAGATTTAGAAGTGCAATTATACCCACAAAATCGACTTTTTCGGAAAACCATATTTCGGCCCCTAGTGGGTGCTGCGCCCCGAAATTTTTACACGCGCCACACAATGACCAAGTTTGCTAGCCCATACCCCACAAAGGATGGGGGGTTCCCCCAACAATTTTTTTCAATGTGGGGTCAAAAATTGGCTTAAAATTTAGCGTATGAGCCACTAGAACATTGCGGCTAAGGGGATTAGCCTAATAAGACTTTACCACGTGATGTGCCGCTGGATGAGGGTGTTAACCCGTGTACAAAATTGGGAGGGCCACCGCTCCCTTAAAATTTGGGAAAGCAAAAAACGTCCATAATTCGGCGCGATTTAGGACAACTTTCGACTTTGACCGCAAATATCTCTAAAACGCATTAAGATATTGACAAGCGGTCAACGGCGTTATCAACTACCATTTTTTCCGCGTTGAACAAAAAAATTGATGAACTTTAATCTATTAACCACAAAGTTGTGTTTGCTCATTTCGACCTACCCAACATCGACAGTTCGCGCGTTTTTGGACAACTTTAGATTTTGATCGCATATATCTAAAAAACGGATAGAGGTATCGATAAACGGAAAACAGCGTTTACAACTACGATCAATTTCACGTTGAACACAGAAAAATTCGTGAACTTGGGCTTACAAACAACAAAGTTCTGTTGTCTCGCTTCGAACCTCCAAAGTTTAACATTGCGCTTGCTATACATGTATATAACAATGCAGTTGCGTTCGGGCCACGTGACTTTGCTGCGAACTAAATTTCAGTTTCTTAACTCAGTGTTTTTCAACTTTTTTGCTGCAGCGGAACCCCACACAAACGTGAAGGTCACTCACGGAACCCCATGCATTGATCGACGTACGCGAGGTTGAAGCTACAGAGTGTCTACGAACCCATCTTCCATAGCAGGGCAGAGCTCCCTCCCATGGAGACGACAAAACAAACAAAAATGACCAATTATAATATGAAATTTGACCGCATTAGTAGGCAGCAGTATTGTAGGCCTGTTTAATCAAACACGACGGGCGAGGCGGTCGTTGACGGCCGTTTAGACCCCGCCACCAATCCAGAAAATTTATCACGTGGACTCCCTAGGACGTACGCTACGCGTCTTTTTTCCTCAGCAGAGTGTTTAAAGAATTGAATTGACTACGTAAATAATCAAACGATTTCGTAACCATAATCTTAATACGTTCTTTTTTCTTTTTTCTCATTTCCGATAATGCACTAATTCTTGGAGTTGAGTAGCCTAATGTCGTGCATAGAGGGCCTACGTTATAATATAGGCCTACAATGCAGATATGCCAAAATTACTAACAACAAAAATGATTCAACACAGTTACACAGTAGTTCTATGCAAAAATAGACGCCAGAAGCGCAATTACGAACAAAGGGTTGGGTGCCAATTTTTTACGAGTTTTCTGGCGTAATTTCGCACGTTGGTTTATTTTTTACTGGTCAGCTGCGGAACCCCTGGCAGATGCTTGAAAATCACTGCCTTAACTGTTTCCCAATCGGACTTACGGCGCCGGGTGGACTTATGTTGGGCTCTGTCCCATATTTCTAGTTGTATATGTATTAGGCCTATATGGGACGTATGTGTCATATCCTGCTTACTTACTGACTTACTTACTTACTTACTTTTCTGAATACTATTGTTTCTTGTACAGAGCAGTGTAGCTTGGTGTAAAATCTTTTAGTGATCTTTTATTGCACATACTCAGATAGGCCCCCTACTGCTGACTATATGAACGAACAAGTGCGTTGTAACTTGTTGTGCAAAGGGCTTGTGTGGCACAGACGTTGCCAAGGAAGCTTCCGACATCATACTGCTTGACGACAACTTTGCGAGTATCGTGAAAGCGGTCGTCTGGGGTCGCCACGTGTACGACAGCATCGCAAAGTTTCTCCAGTTTCAGCTGACTGTCAACGTGGTCGCCGTCACGCTGGCTTTCGTAGGCTCTTGCGCTGAGAGGGTACGTGCGTCTGCTGCGTAAATCAGTCAACTGTGTTACAATAATAAACAGGCAAAACGCCAGCTGTCGCTAAAGAAGGCCGACCCCACCGCTTACGTCTGAAGGTCATCGTCCGACTTCCCATCATCGACAGAAAGTGATTTCTCAGAGCTGATTGAAGTCTATACACGCTATGATGACGCTGCTGTTGAACGCTACAATCAACGCTGGGATACGATACCGTACTTTGGCGCACGCGGGTGATTGATGCAGGCAGAAACTTTGCGTTTAAAATTGCAGCCAAACCGCGGCGGATAGAGATATGGTTACTGTTGACAGCGTATAGAAACTCGTCATCGCTCTATCCAACGGTACTTTCGCAGACCCCGTACAACGTACCATTTAGCCACAATACGTGCGTCACAGACGACAGACACACAGACAAACGACACACAGGCGACAGCTTGTATCATAGGCACGACCGTTATTACGGTCGGCCAAAAAGTATCAACAATAGTGCGATCGCCTTGTAATAAGACTGTAGGACTAATAACAGTCGGAGCAATTCCTGTTGATCTTAGTAACAGAATATTGAAGGTTTGCTTAATAGACACAAACGTCGTGGTTGTTTGAATAAGTATAAACAGTATATCTTTTGCTAAACTAGCAAAGAATACTTTGATGTTTCTCGTAATTTGTGTTTGAAATGCTGAGATAAAAATTACCGTTGTTTGAACTTATTCCTACCGGTGTAGGTCTTTGGATTACTAATATTAGGCCTGCTATAATTGAAATGCTTAGTACTTAATGTTTTTGTTTATTTATCAGTTAATTATTTATTATTTACGCCTATTTTTAATATTACAGTTTATGAAGCAGCCGTATGACAGAAGTGATAAACCTAAATACATAGCTCATAAAAAAGTTGACCTTTCACTTTTTCTGGCCATTGTTTTTCTTACTAATGCTGGCAATGCGTTGAAGCATAGATTTGTTTGCAGAGTTCGCCGATCAAAGCAGTTCAGATGATCTGGGTGAACCTGCTTCAGGACACTCTGGCGTCGTTGTCTCTAGCAACTGAACATCCGTCTAACGACCTCCTACGTCGCAAGCCGTACGGACGTCAGCAGAACATCGTGTCACCGATCATGATGCGAAATATTATCTGTCACGCCGCTTACCAGCTGGCTGTTCTTTTCTACATGCTTTTCGCTGGTGCTTATTGTCGGTGCTTAAATTGTGGAAAAAGAAGTAGGGGAACTCTAGCAAGCGAATTGAGGGAAGGAGAGGTCTATGAAATGGGCTTCCCCTCCCCAGCAGACAAGGGAGTCTGGGGGAGTCGAAGCTCCCCCAGTTGGGTCTGAGTAAAGCCGCAGCCGAGATTGAATTTGGTACACAGATTTTTTAAAAACTGTTTCTCTCCCTTTTTAATATGTGCACGTAGGCTATGCCTGGTATTTTTATGTTTTTATTTAGCCACCGGCTGCAGCACGTGGGGCCTAATAGGCCTAATTATAGGCCTCTTTCCTATGTTTGAAAAGGCTGATTGCTGTAGATGAACGTACGAATTAATTACAGGCGACCGGTTTTTGGACATTGACAGCGACCGGGACGACGAATACCTAAGTGCTCCGACCCAGCACTACACGTTCGTCTTCAACGTTCTCGTCATGATGACGCTGTTCAATGAGATCAATGCTCGCAAGATTGATGGCTCGACGAACGTGTTTGCTGGTCTGCACCGCAGTCGCATGTTTCTCGCAATCTGGACAATCAGCTTTCTGCTCCAGGTCAACTACAATACCGGCTTGGTTTATCATTATGTTTGATTTAGGCCTACCCGTATTTTTCCCGCGCCCGCATCGCCGTACCTGTACCCGACCCGTACCCGTATCTGCAGGTACGAATATTCGCCATTTCCTTTGTGGGATACAGTTACAAAATGAAGCATTAAATACCGTACGCAGTATTAGAGTTCCCATGCCGGCACCTATTTTGTCAACTTCCCTGCACTCTGCTGATATTGAAGATGGTTTGACTATAGGATTGCCGGTGATGTGTGCTGTAGATTATCATAATTCAGTTTGGAAGCTACGCATTCTACACGGTTCCACTGACGATAGATCAGTGGCTCTGGTCGTTAGCGTTTGGCATTTCAGAACTTCTCTTTGGACAGGTCAAAGAAACTTACATTATCTATCTTCGTACTTTAATTTCACGACATATTGCTTAATGCTTATATTTTTGCAAATTAAACACTATTTTATATAGGCCAAGGCTACATCTACTTTCATGGTTTCTAAAAGGTAAAGAAAAAGGTAAAGGTCGTCAATTTGTATAGCGCATCGTCGCAAACACGCCTCTAATGCGCTTTTCGTCACAAACCCGTCCCGAGCCGCCAGCGCACGGCTGGCGCAGCGGCCGGCTGGGCAACCCCTCTGCCCCTGGACCCCAGCGGGGTCCAGGGGCAGACCCCCTGGTCGGGAGGTCAGGGGGCAAAGTCCCCTGAAGCTGAAACACTTTTTGCTTCTGAATGTTCAATGGAAACCGCAAATTCCCCCATTTTTTCTGAAATTTGGAAACGCAAAAAAACCATCAAACATTGTTGAAGTTTGCAATTCTTGCTGGAAAATGGCAAAAACGCACTTTTTCATATAAAGTCGCCTGTAAAAAATTTTCGTGGTCGGACCAAAGGGGGGCATCGCACCTTGGCCCTCCCCTTAAATACGCCACTGAAGATGGCCGTATAAATAATCAGAATGTAATAATTGTATTTGTGTAGTGTGTTTTGTGTCGTAATGTACCTTCGTATTTTCGGTAAAATAAAATTAAAATCGGTCTTATTTTTCTTACTAAAATATCTTAAGTCCATTTCCCTAAACTTATTTATTTTTCGGATATAAATAATAAATATTTTAAATTCATATCTTTCGTTAAAAGGTCATCAAACGTCGCCTTTAGTGTGGTATAAAGCCACATATAGGCTGCTGTCGGAGCTCCCTGAAAATACGTTATATAATAATAAAATACGTTATGCTATGACAATGGCAGTCACGTAATAGGCCGTAGGCCTTTTTGGCCGGCTCCGGCAGTATAAAAGGCGAAGTGCAGTGATGACAAATTATCAGTTTGATCGAGCGCTGGAAGAGAGCACATCGACTGACAAGGTGCTGAGCCTTCGCCTTCCCAAACGAAACAACGAAAACCAACGAAACACCCTTTGTCTAAACGAAGTCCGCTGTTCAATGATAACTACATCTCTGTCCATTCACGGTCATTTGTCGGAGACCCTTTCGTCGGCAACCCTTCGTTTAACACGAACTCATTACCAGCATGGGTAACTGCCTATCTTTCGGGGCCGAAGGTACCCATGAAGCCGAGATCTTGCAATCACCCAGTATGAAAGACGAAGCGAAAGCAGCGGGTGGTTACATTTGCATTATGCATAAAAGAAGAACGAGTATTATTTTAGCAACCAACTGCAGGGTACACAGAGATGACAACGCAAATGTAAAAGTCCTTTCCGAGCCATAAGGCCAATGGGCATTTGCATTTTGTTTGCCCAGTGCTATACGCCAGCTTACATTGCGAGACCAATGATACGGGGCTAGTGCATCGCGCGGTGTGCCTGTTTACGTTCCAACTTTTGCCGGTACTCATTGCGCCTACTCACGGATGGATGGCCAGGCTGAGTTGACCTGGGGAGATGATAATATAAAGTTATTATAAACACAGTATTTCTTTCTTTCCCGGCGAGTCCGCTACCAAGTAACAGCTCTTGGCAAGTTGTTCACACATACGTGCCTGTGTAGGTGCACTTGGTCTAGTGGTTGGTTTCAACTCAGCCTCCTACCCTCAGTGGGATAGGAAATGAGTAGAAGTTTTCAGAATACGGAATGAAAGCCTAACGTGGCTGATCGAGGCGGTGGTATGTCTGCTAGCTGCAAACAACTGGTCCAGTTGCTTGCTGTCATATGGGCATCACTATAGTTCGTGCCAATCAGCTGCCACTTGCCCGGAGAATGTAAAGCGCTTCTGGTCACGAGTTTGACTGATGTTTAAAGCGCTATAACAAGTACCGGACTTCTATCTTTCTAGCTGGTGGTTGTTAACGCAGGTGGTATGCGGAGCTGATCTTCTGGTACGGATGTTATCAAGCAAGTGGAAGGCAATTAGTCGCCGCTCGTCTCGCGTCTACACCGGCTACTGCTTCAACGCCACCGACATTTCACCTACAGCCAACGAGATGACAACTGACGACGACGCACGACTGGTCGCGTCGAGTCATAAGCATAAGCTCCGACGTCGCAAAGACACAGAGGCAGTCGTGGACTCATCGTGCTAGCAAACGCGCCAAACGGCCGTCCCTTCACCAGCTCAGCGATGACGTCACATAGGCCTAGTGCCCATCGAAACACATACAGTGACGTCAGTTTGCGACTAGATACCAGTCCAGGCGCCAAGGTCAAGAGCTCCTCCAAAGCAATAGCCAAGAACAAACTGAGTGGAGTCTGGCGTTTGTTCTTATTCAAGCCTCAGAGTCTGTGAGTCAGAGAACTCCACAGTAGCAGGGGGTAACGTGTAAACTAACACGACTGTATTAATGTCTGCACGATAATTTATGAATGACTTTCACTGCAGGGCATGTGAAACAATACGATACAGTGGTTAACTGATTTCATCGTCACTGATATCTGCATGTCATTTGTCTTGTGTTTCATAAAAAGGCACCCTTTTGTTTCTTTTATAACTCAGTGGAATGGTGATCAATTTGCATGTAATTTTTACAAGATGTAGCTGAAGAAATACTAATTCAAAATATTTCAACAAAATGTGGCCGTTAGTTGAATATTATTTGCTAATCGTGATGTAATGCTGACGTGATAATGTGTCGCGAGTACAAACTGGCTTGTCTCAACTGGTGCTGTCAGTTGCTACCCTGCTTCGATGGTCTACTTTATCTAGTTCACTGATGAAAAATGTTCATCGTACCAGCACTGAGCAACATGGGGGCATAAAATCAGGCGTCTTGCAATCCAAAAACTCAACCAACTCGCAAGCATGTATACAGAACGTCACTTTGATGACATTACTTTTGTAAGCAGAAATTGCTAAAAATGACATGCAGTGGCGTGCATAAAGCAAAGCCAAAATGTTCCAAGGCAGAAACTTCCATAACCCCCATTCAGCAACTGATCTAGTTTCATTTGTCAGAAATTTCTGTAGCTGCCCAATACAGCACTGCGACTGCCACTGATTTGGTCGGTTAAATGATTATTTTGGTCAGTAGCCATCTCACTAGCTGCCAGTGGTGGCGGTACTTATCCATTCTTGGGGCCAGTGCTTGAATTGTGAAAAATTAGCTGGGGGGTTGAATTTTTCAATGGTCGGAGCCCAACCAAAATTTTAAAGTAAATCATATGTATGTGGTATATAGCTGACCTCCCCAGAACATAATTTGACAGTGTGTTAGGGGGTTAAGAAAACAGTTGGTGGGTTCAATCCCCCAATCCCCCAGCAATTCAAACACTGCTTGGGGCAGCAACTTCTGTGAATACAAGTCACCAATAAGCATCAAAAGAGGTGAGGTATAGGGAGTGTTGTAACTCAAACTATCCAAGCAGCAGTGAGTTCTAAGGGTTGGAGCAATTTCATGCCATTCTCTATGACACTGCAGTCAATACGATGGATTAATACGATGGACTTAAGATAGACATAGGCCTACAGACTAACTAATAAGTCTACTAGACACAGACTTGACATATGAAAAGGCCGATGACACTGATGTATTTTTTACTTCCTTTTCAGCTCAAAGTTGGGACAACATTTATCACTGACTGCTGCCCAAACTCTGTAGTTAGGGCAGTTGCTGTCTCTCCTGCAGAGGTGTCACAACCTATGCACACTGCACCGTATTATTATGAGATCAGTGACTACTGTTTATGTCAGCGTATTCATTTTAAGCCAGTGTTATTGTTGTTATTATTACTATTATTATTATTTATGCAACTGATGATGCGTCACTTCAGTTAAAAAATGAACTGCAGGCATGAAAAACAAGATATGTTAATAGGTAAAATATATGCAATAAAAATCTGCAACGTTGTATCAAGAATTTGTATAGATCAGTTCAGTAATCTGAGGAAACTGAATACCGTCCAAATTTGAGTAAACTTCAGTATGCACGTAGAACTGTAGATGATCATACTAGGCCTACTGTTTCACTCGAAAGTGCTGAAAAGTGCTAAGCTCCATCAGGTTGACCAATAAACATACATGCATAATTGCATAATTAGAGTTGTGTGTGATGTTTGGACTACTTAGTACAGGTGAGTAGCGCCATCTTAGAACTAAAATGCACCTACTGTCTGTTAAAATTGTTAGAACACCACGATCCTAAACAAGGTATCACCGAAATGGTGTCGTAGCATTTCGCCTAATCTCATTTCGCCTAATCGCTCACTCAGTTGGGTCTACTGCAGAGCCCCAACTGAAATCGAACTAGGGTTAGGGTAAGTATATGACGCGAAATAAGATTAGGTGAAATGAGATGACACCCGTCGTATACTTACTTACGGTCAGCCAAAAATGGTAAAGAAAAAATGATGAACGACAAAACAAAGCTTGTCAAAGAAGCAAAAAACGACAAAGCAAGTCGTTGTTGGTTCGCCTATCAAAAAAAGATTAAGCAAAAAATGGGATTAGGCGAAATGGGATTAGGCGAAATGCTACCCAACCCACCAAAATACCTTTCTTGCCAAAAGCCCTATACCAAACG